>PR_CR_10_Liq_2_inCRDRAFT_1000162_pt1 | contig 19248 bp, 10 predicted proteins | sample PRCRCaboRojoPR_FD_10245 | JGI IMG/M metagenome (IMG submission 10245) | reverse complement strand
CGGGCGGGATGGCGCAGGAAGCGCCAGCGGATGAAATCGGCATCGCGCCGCGCCTGCAATCGGCCCCACGGGCATCTATCCGCGAGCCGGTCCAAGCCGAGCAGATCGTCTTTCGCGACCCGCGAGAGGCGCCCGGCGAACGGGCGGCAGCGCAACCGCGCCAGGGCTGCCGTGTCCGCCACCAGGTAGGCGACGCCGTCCGGCAACGGTCGATACCCGAGGCGGTGGACACCGAGCCGGCTGGCCCGCTCGCCGGGCAGGCCGTACATCAGCGCGGCCCTGTCCGGGCCACCGAAATGCGCGAAGTAGCGCAAAGCGGTGCCGACATAGAGCCCGCCGCGCCCGCCGAGTTGGCGGCGATGCGCCGGATGCGAGAACACGTCCATCAGCTGCGTAATGCGCAGCCGCTGCCCGCGCCAGTCGGCGGCGAAGGGTACGCCACCGTAGAGCGCGGCGACCTCGCCGGTCTCGTGCACGCAGAGCAGGATCTGATGGCCCAGCGGCGCGTCGTGGTACTTCCAGCGCCACAGCGCCGGGGCGACCGGGTTGCCGAAGGCCGCCTGCCAGCCCGTGAGCACCGCGGGCAGATCATCGGGCACGTAGGGCCGGATGGTATAGCGGCCGCAATCGGTGGTGATCTCCTCCACGCATGCCTGCATGGTCACGGCGTGGTCAGCCTCGGAATCGAGCTCTCGACGCGCGTCAACCACTTCGCCTCGTCTGCCACTAAACTGGGCTTCGGTCCTTGCACGCTATGACCAGTCGCAGGGTTTCAGCGTGCTCGAAGTTGCGCCGCCCTACAGCCATCTGCCGCATCCGAGCGCACATGTCGTGCGGCGAGTGGTGGACAACCCGTTGCTGCGGCGTTGCTTTTGAGAGGGGAGTTGCAAAACAGGCAGACATGGTGCGTCCGTTCGACTGCTGAGAGTCTCCAGGAAATCATCGGTGGGCGCCGGGGACGGCAGGCGCTCGACGCACTGACGGACAGACGTGGGGCACGGCGAGGTGCAGGGCGCCGTCGGGCGATACGCGCCGGCTTGTGCGACGGATGGGTTGGGCTTGCGCAGGGCCCTGGTGCTCGAACCGATTGGGACCAATAATCGAAACGCCAGCGCTTGCTGAGCCCGCTTGCAAATCGCTGGGTCGAGTAAGATAGCGCATCTTGCTAATTCCCTTGGTATTTGGTTGGCTTGGGCTCGCTCTGAGGGAGGATGCACTTCGAGATCGTGAAAAGAACCAAGCCATGACCAAAGCCGTGCAGTTGTGCTCCAGCCAATGACTCCTGCTGATGTCCGAGCGACCGAAGTCGAGACCCGTGCCGCCGAGGCCGCGATTCCGGACCAACCCGACCCGGCGACCTTGCAGGCGCGGGTGGAGAGACTGGAGACGGAGCTCGCCTGGATGCGGCAGACGCTGAGTTGGCGCTGGACGGAGCCCGTCCGGCAAGCCATGGGCATGCTCGCGCGACTCGTCCGCGTCGGTCAGTTCCCCCGTCGGGCCGGCGGCGTGTCCGCGAAACCGTCGCCACGGGCAGCCAAACAGGCGCAAACGCCCACGGCTGTCCCCCCGCATGTTTCCGAAGGCAATAAGGCTTACGCCTCGTGGTCCCAGCAGAACGACCCGCGGGCCGCGGACCTGGCGCGCATGCGCAGCACGGCCCGGCTGTTGCCGAGACGCCCGCTGATCAGCGTGTTGATGCCGGTCTACGACCCGCCGGAGCGGTTCCTACGCGAGGCTGTCGAGTCGGTGTTGGCGCAGGCCTACGAGCATTGGGAACTGTGCATCGCGGACGACGCCTCGACGCTGCCCCACGTGCGCCCATTGCTGGAATCCTTCGCCGCCTGGGACGCGCGCATCAAGCTCCATTTCCGCACGGAGAATGGTCATATCTCCCGCTGTTCCAACGACGCGCTGGCCCTGGCCAACGGCGAGTTCGTCGCGCTGCTGGACCACGATGATCGCCTCGCACCCCATGCCCTATACGAGGTGGCGCTGTTGCTGAACCAGCACCCGGACGCGGACGTCGTCTACTCCGACGAGGACAAGATCGACGCCGAGAACCGGCGTCGCGACCCCTACTTCAAGCCGCAATGGTCGCCGGACACGCTGCTCTCGCGCATGTATGTCGGCCACCTTGGCGTGTACCGGCGCAGCCTGTTGGCAGACATCGGCGGCTTTCGAGCCGGGTTTGAGGGCAGCCAGGACTACGACCTGGCGCTGCGGGCCACCGAGCGCGCCGAGTCTGTCTATCACATCCCCGCGATGCTGTATCACTGGAGAAGTCACTCCAACTCGGCGGCGGCCGGGGCCGATGTAAAGCCCTACGCCTACGCCGCGGCGCAACGGGCGCTGTCGGATGCGCTGGCGCGTCGCGGCGAGCCCGGCACAATAGAACAGCTCCCTGGCACGCGCGGGTTCTATCGCATTCGTTATCGGCTGAGCGACCGCCCCAAGGTCAGCATCATCATCCCCACGCGCGACCAGCCGGCGCTGCTCCAGCAGTGCCTGGCGTCGGTCTTCGGCCGTAGTTCCTGGCGCGATTTCGAGGTGGTGGTCGTCGACAACGGCAGCGTCGACCCGCAAGCGCTGGCCGTGATAGACTATTGGGCTGGGCGCGAGCCCGAGCGTCTGCGCGTGCTGCGCCTGGATGTGCCCTTCAACTTCTCGCTGCTGAACAATCGCGCCGTCGCCGCCAGCGACGGCGACATGCTCCTATTCCTGAACGACGACACCGAGGTGACGACGCCGGACTGGCTGGAGGCGCTGCTGGAGCAGGCCCAGCGGCCCGGCATCGGCGCCGTCGGCCCGCTGCTGTTCTACCCGAGCGGACGTGTGCAGCATGCCGGCGTCATGCTAGGGCTTGGCGGTGTCGCCGGGCACGCCCATCAGGGCGAAGACCCGTGCACCGCGGGCTATTTCGGGCGTGTGATCGCCGTCACCAACGTCGCCGCCGTGACCGCTGCCTGCCTGATGTGCCGGCGCGAGGTCTTCGAGCAAGTCGGCGGCTTCGACGAGTCCCTGCCCGTCGCCTTCAATGACGTGGACCTCTGCCTGCGCTTCCTGGACGCGGGCCTGCGCAATGTCTACACGCCCCATGCACGCCTGATCCACCGGGAATCCGAGAGCCGGGGCTATGATCATGCCGATCCCGCCAAGCTGGAGCGGCTGCTCAGCGCGGGTGAGCGCATGCGTGCGCGCTGGGGATCACTCATCGTCGACGATCCCTACTACAGCCCGCACCTGACCCGGCATGGGGAGGACTGCGCGATCCGCACGGCCGACAAATAGGAAACGGTTCCTCAATAGTCTCAACAACGCTATCCACGCACTGGCGTAGCGGCCTTGATCACGGTTCCGGCCGCCTCGGCCGGCGGAGCGCAAGCGGGGGCGAGGTCGCTATCGGAATCGGAGTCGATCATAATTGAACTCGGCAGGCGTAAGCGCAGCAAATGAGGGACGTGTACGCTTGCCGGGCTAAAGCAGACCGACTGAAGCGACTGCGTTTCAGAACGCACGTTCTCCGGTCTCCGACGCTCAGTCGATTCCGATGCGGTTCAGTTGCCTAACGACCCAGCGGTAGGGCGCCGTAAGGCGCCAAGATGTGGAGGCCTGGAGCCGATCAAGCAGCGCAGAGCGCCCTTCCAGGCGCCGCCGCTCGAGGTTCGCTGCGGCCAGGGATTCGCGCGACGCATCGAGTGCCTGCCGAGTCGCCCCCAGCTCCGCCATCGTTGCCGCTAATCGTGCCTGCAGGTCACTTGCCGCCATCAACTGCTGGCGAGCACGGTCAAGAAGGTCGTACAACACGGGCACGGTCAGCCTATCGAGCGCCTTTCCGAGCACGCGATGCGCACCGAACCGGATGCGTTCAGCCCGGATCGGATTCGGGACTTCCGGGGCCGCGCCGCCGACGCCGGATGCCCCGCCCTGGCGGTAGTACGCGCTGATGCCGGGGGCCCGTGCGAAGACGCCGCAACTGGCGAGCTGCTGCCAGAAATCCCAGTCTTCGTAGTAGTCTAGGCCCTCATCCATGCGGTAGCTGGTCGTCGATGTGTGTTTGAACAGCACGGCGTGAATCGGCAGATAGTTCTCGCTTAGGAGCCGGAAGTGATCAAAGGGAGCGGAAAACACTCTACCCTCAAGCGTCCCTGCCGCGTCGACGACGGCGACGTCGGTGAACGCTGCGACAGCGCCCGACTGACGCTGTACGGTGGTCACCAGTTTGGCCACATGATCCGGATCGATCCAGTCGTCCTCATCGAGGAACAGGCAGTACTCGCCGCGGGCAGCGTCCAGCCCAGCGTTGCAGGCGGTCGCGCGCCCGAGCGGACCCCCGCTGCCCACGACCCGCTGCGGGAAGCGCCCGCACCAGGGCTGCAGCACCAGCCCGCGGGCGGCGGCGTCGACGACGATCAACTCGATGTTCAGATAGGTCTGCATCGCCACCGACGCGACCGCATCGGCGAATTCGGGCCGGCCCATGGTGCGGCAGATGATGGACACCAGCGGCTGCTCGGCGGCATCCACCGCGCTGCCCTGGGCCAACCGGCGCGCGGCCGGCGAGGCGTGGAAGGCGCGCAGGCCGCCGTCGCGCAGCGCGTCGGCAGCTGTCACTAGGAATGCCTCGGCTGCTTCGACGTCCGGCCCGAGGGTGTAGGCGCGAAAGCGGTTCAGCCCGTCGAGATGCCGGTCGTAGCGCTGCACCGCAAGTTGGGAGGGGAAGCAGGCCATGGCCCGCTGCTTGGTCTGCAGGTAGGGGCCGAGATCCAGCAGTCGGTTGGGCTCAAGCGGCGCGCCGACTTCATAGAGGACCAGATCCCGGTTGCCGCCCAGCCGGCGGACGGCCTCGGTGGCCGCAAGCGACAGCGCCAGATGGTCCGGATGCACCTCCCACGGCGACGGAGCATAGACCGCCCGTGCGGCGCTCACCTCGATGCGGGTGCGCAGCCGCTCCACCAGCGCCTCACCATAGGCCAGGCCGCGGTCGGGCAGGTCCCAGAATTCGGGCTCGCCATAGCCGAGCACGGCGGCGGCGGCACATGCTTCGTTGCGCCGTACCTGTGGGTGTCCGGCCTGCCCGGCGCCATCCGTGACGATGACCACGTCCACGATATGGCCGTGGGACAAATGGGCGCAGATGGCGCCTGCACAGCCGAGCACCTCGTCATCCGCATGCGGTGCGAGCACCAGCGCGTCGCCGACCGCCGGCAACGGCGTCGCCGCATAGGGGAGCAGAGCGTCCTCCGCGGTCATGGCGTGGACATGATGGCGCGCAACAGGCGCATGAGACCCGCGGGCTGTGCCCACCGGGACTGTTGCGCGAGGGACGCCAGATGTCGGCGCGCGGCCACCGGCTCGGTACCGAAGCGCGCAGCGACGACTACTGCCCATGCGCAGATGTCGTCCAAACCTGCGGGGTTGAGCGCGAGCAGCTCACGCTTGATGAAGGGCAGACCAAGCTCGGCGATCAGCGGGCGCCAGAAGTGGTGGGTCGGATTCAGCGCCCGCCCTCTCTCGAGCGCCCGCAGCATCGCCCGCTGCTGCGGGCGCTCTGCATCAGCCTGCGCGCGGAAACAGCGCAGCGCTTCGGCGTACGGGAATAAGGCCTCGAGTCGCAGTCCCGCTGCCCTGAGCTTGCGCGACAGTGCGAGCTCGCCCGCCTCAATGACGGCGAATTTGTTGCTGATCAGGGGCATCTCGCGCCAGAACGCGTCGAAGGCCGGATGCCCGAATGCGTTTGGGTGGAAGAGCAGGAACCAGGATTGCAGGTGCGGGCCGTGATTACGGCCTTCGGTCATCCCCCACACGTCGGCGGTGGCCGGGTCCGCCTTCGCCAGCACGGCCTCCAGGGGTGCAAAGGGACCGTAAACGGAGTCGTTGCACAGCACGAGCTGCCGGCAGTCACCAAGATCGCCGAGCGCTCGCAGCCCCTCGCGCCAGGCCCCGAAGTCGTGGCCCAGGTTGCGCCGCACCAGGACCTCGCGCACCAGCGGCGCCACCCGTGCGGCGGCTGCCGGGCCGAAGCGCTCGGCGTTGGACACCAGGGTGATGCGGAAGCCGGCCGACCGCAGAGCGCGCAATGCCTCCAAGTGATAGTCATGCACCGCACCGACAGGGTCGTAATGGGCATAAATGGCAACGCGCCGGGCGCGTGCCATGGGATCTTCGCCTGCAAAACGGCGCAGCAGGAAGGGCCCGCGCTGCGGTTGGAGTCGAGCATGGGCGATCATGAGCCGGACGTACAGCCTATGTGCCAGGCGCAGCGGCGGCCGCGCCATATCCCGCAAAGTGGCGTCGATGTTGGCGATGTAACGACTCACGCCGGCCGCGAGCCCCCGCTGCGTGTCCGCTCCCGCCAGCGATGGCCGTCGGTGCGCACCGCGGAGTTGCTGCAATGCCGCCACCAGCTGAGCGCCGATGGCCGCCGACGCGAGCGCTGGTCGACAGGCCGATGCGATGGTACCGACATCCGTGGGTCGGCCTTCGGACCGGATGCGCAGCAAGGTGTCGGCGAGCGCGGCGGCGTCCCCCGCGGGAATCAGCGTCAGCGCACGCGGCGGCCAGGTCTGCTCGCGAATGGCGGACGCATCTGCCGTGATGACGGGGCGCCCGGCGGCGAGCGCCTGTAGAACCTTGTTCGGCACAACCAGCTCGGTTTTCGGCCCAGTGCCGAATACACCCAGACACACATCCGCCTGATGAATCAAATGCACCAACCGATGATAGGGTACCCACGGCGTCCAGCGGACGTTGCGCAGATCCCGGCTCGCGAGCAGGCACTGAAACTCCGGGGAGAGCTGGCCCTGGCCCACGAGCTGCCAGTGGATGTCCGCAGCGCGGCACAGCTCGGCCGCCCGCAGGATCACGTCGATGCCGTGCAACGGCGCCAGCTGGCCGTAGAACAGGACCCGTAGCGGGCGCATCGGCGGGGTGTCTGCTGCTGTCCGCGGCGGCGCCGGATAGAACACATGCTCCTCCACCCCGAGCCTTACGGTGGCGAAGCGCCCGCTGTCGACGCTGAAGCGCTTCCTGAAGTACGCGCAGTGGGCATCGGTGTCCAGCAGCACCAAGTCGACGACGCGAACGGCCAGCCATTCAGTGAGATGAATCGCCCGTGCCAGCGGATGGCCGCGCCGGTACAGCTGCCGATCTTCGACCAGCGTGTTGTACAGGGATAGATAGGCGTCCCAGACAACGGGTATGCGCCGTAGTCTGGCAAAGGGCCACAGGACGAGCACGTCGAACTGGCCCAGGTAACCGACAAGCACCACGTCCGCTTTCGGAGCGCGCAGGAAACGCCGGACCAGGCCCGGGTAGGCAGCCACCAGCCGCAGCCAGAAGCGCATGCGCTGTGTCCGGTTCAGCGTGCTCTTGTCCGCCACCGTGTCCCATACCGGCGTGCGGCATTCGATGACCTCGACCCCGCGGGTACGCAGCCCGGCGAGTATGATGCGGTTTCTGGGCTTGCTGAGGTCGTAGGTACCCCAGAAGAGGACACGCATGGGCGCTGCTCCGGGCTTGCTGCGACCGGCGCTTCGGAGTACCCGGAGCAGCAGTGAGCCCCCTGCCGGGGGCCGACAGTCGGGTGGGGCGATTACCCGCCACGAGGAGTATATTACGTCCGCTGAGGTATTTGCCCGAGAGGATAATCATCCGTGTGACCCGTGGCGCCATCAGGGTTTGACGGATTGGTGTTTCACGCCTGCCGCAGGGCGCGGATGATCCGTTCTTCGAGCCAGTAGTGCGGCCGCCAGGGCCAGCGCCCGGCGACGAAGCCGACATGGCCGCCTGTAGGGCTCAGCTCCAGCGTCACGCCCGGGCCCAGCTCATGGGCGAAGGGCAGGCTCGCCGGGAAGAGGAAGGGGTCGTCGGCGGCCTGGATGATCAGGGTCGGGGTGTGGATGTGGGGCAGGTACTGGCGGCAGCTGGCGCGCTGGTAATAGTCGAAGACGCCGGCGAAGCCGTTCAACGGGGCGGTGATGCACTCATCGAAGGTGTTGAAGTCGCGGATCGCATGCAGACCCAGGCTCGGGTCGAGGGCGGCGGGCCAGGGGCGGGACTCGAGCTTGCGGTTGAAGGTCCGCTTGAGCCGCGCCACCAGGTGGCGGCGATAGATCCGTGAAAAGCCGAGCTCCAGGCGCAGCATGGCGTCGCGCAGCACGAAGGGGACCGAGACCGCAATGGCCCGGTTGAGATGACATTCGTGGCGCCCTTCACCCAGATACTTGAGCAGCAGATTGCCGCCGAGGGAGAAGCCCACGGCGGTCCGCGGCGGGCCCGCGGCATCGGCGGCGAGCGCGTCGAGGACCTCGGCGAGGTCGTCGCTGGCGCCCGAGTGGTAGGAGCGGTCCAGTCGGTTTGGCGCCTCGCCCGCCCCGCGCAGATGCATGAACACGGGCTTGAAGCCCTCGCGGTCGAGCCGCGCCACCAGGGCGCCTGCGTAGTGTGAGCGCAGATCGCCCTCGAGCCCGTGAATGATGAGCACCGCCGGCCCGTCGCCCGCGCCCACGGCCAGGTCGATGAAGTCGCCGTCGGCGAGCTCGATGCGCCGGCGCCGCAGCCGCAGTTCTGTTATGGCCGGCGCGCGCCGGGCGAGGCTGCCCCAGAGCGTCTGCGCATGTGCGCCCGGCAGCCACCAGGCGGGGCGGAAGTGGCTGTGGACGATGCGTCCACCGGGATGGCCGGCGGCGTCATGGCGGGTCATGCAGATTAGGCCTGAGGCCGGCGGACTGTCAGCCGCGCCGGACGGATGCCCAAGCCCGAGCTTCGGACCGCCCAGAACATGCTGGATCTTTTCGGCTGGCTCAATCTGGTCATCGGCGGTGTCTTACTGCGCGGCTTGTGCAGGGTGAGCCCGCTCGCCACGCTGCTGTTCTTGCCGCAGCTGGCGGCGACGCTGGCGGCGACGCTGGCGCACCGGCTGATACCGCGCGGTGTTGCGGCGGCCAGGCTGCGGCGGGGGCTCAGGCCCGGCGGCGCTGGCGCTATCCCGCCTGGCGGGCATACAGCGTCGCATAGGCGCCGTCCCTGTCCATCAGCTCGGCGTGGCTGCCCTCTTCGATGATACGTCCATGCTGGATCACCAGCACCCGATCGGCCTGGCGCACGGCGCTCAGACGATGGGCGATGATAAGCGTCGTGCGGCCCGAAAGGAACTGGGCGAGGGCCCCATGCAGCCGCGCTTCGGTGGTGGTGTCCAGCGCCGAGGTGGCTTCGTCCAGAATGACCACCTTGGGGTCCGCGAGCACCATGCGCGCCACCGCCAGACGCTGGCGCTGCCCGCCGGAGAGGCGCACGCCATTGCGTCCGATGGTGGTGTCCAATCCCTGCGGCAGGGCCGCGGCGACGTCGGCGAGCTGCGCCACGTCCAAGGCCTCCCAGAGCCGTGCGTCGGGGATGTCGACGCCGAGGGTCAGGTTGAGCCGCAGGCTGTCGTTGAACAGCGCCGGGTGCTGGAGCACCGTGGCGACATGATCGCGCACGACGTCCATGCCGATGCGCTGCACCGGCACGCCGTCGAAGCGCACCTGCCCGCCGCTGGGGGCGTACAGCCCGAGCAACACCTGCACCAGGGTCGTCTTGCCGCCGCCGCTGGCGCCGACGATGGCCACCTTCTCGCCGGCGCCGATGCGAAAGGAGATGCCGTTCAGCACCCGCGGTCCGGCGCCGTAGGCGAAGGTCAGGTCGGAGACGGCTACGGACACCGCGCGCTTGCCCGCGAAGGGGTTCTCGGCGTGGGGCCAGTCCGGCTCGCGATGCAGCGCCAGGAGCCGGTTGATGCGCTTGAGCGCCGCGTCTGCGGCCTGGAAAGCATACTGTACGTTCAGCACATCCTGTACCGGACCCATCATGAACCAGAGGTAGGCGAACACCGCCAGCATCTCACCGATGGTCAGGTCAGAGAACACCACCATGAGCATGCTCACCGCCCGGAACAGATCGAAGCCGAACGAGAACACCGTGAACGATAACCGGTTGGCGGCGTCGCTCTTCCAGGTGAAGGCACAGGACCAGCGCCGGATGGCGTCGGCGGTGTCGATGCCACGGCCGATGAAGAAGCGCTCGCGGTTGCCGGCGCGGATCTGTTGGATGGCGTCGAGGGTCTCGGTGAGGCTCTGGGTGAAGGCCTCGTAGGCGGCGTTCTCGCGCCGCTTCATCTCCTTGACCCGGCGCCCGAAGACCAGGGTCAGGTAGATGACCACCGGGTTCAGCAACAGGATGAAGAGCCCCAGCTGCCAGTGCATCCACAACAGCACGACAGCGGTGCCGAGGATGCTCAGCACGGCTACGATCAGCTTGGCCACCGCGCTGCCGATGAAGGCGTCCACGGCGTCCACGTCCGTCACCAGGTGTGAGGCGACGGTGCCGCTGCCGAGGGCCTCGTACTCGGCCATGGACACCCGCTGCAGGCGTCCGAGCAGGGCGCTGCGAATGCGAAACACGATCGCCTTGGAGACCACGGTGAATTCCCGCGTCTGCAGGACGGTGAGCCCGACCGCGAGGGCTCGCAGGGCGATCGATGCCGCCAGCACCGCCAGCACATACAGCACGGGGCCGTGCCATGCGCTCGGGAACAACGTGTTCATGAAAGCGATGGCGGGCCCCGGCTGCTGTAGTAGCACCTCGTCCACCAGCACCGGCATCAGCAGCGGCACCGGCACCGCCGCAAGTGCGCTGAGCACGGCGATGAAATTTGTCAGCATCAGCGCCCGCTTGTGCGCGCCCGCCATGGCCAGGATGTGCGACCAGCGGTAGCCGTCGCTTGCGTCCTGTTCCCCGGCGCCTTGTTTTATTTCTGCAACAGGAATGGTGTCGACTCCTCGATGAAGCCTTGGCGGAGAGCACATTGGCATTCTGGCCACAAGGCGGGTGGGGCGCGGCCGGATCATCAGTTGCGGGCTGCGGCATTTGTGATACGGCTGCATGGTCACCTATACTCCCGGCGTGGTGTCCCATTGCAATGCCATCTGGCCCAGGGAGAGATTATGATCAAGCATCGACAGGCGGCGCTGCTCGCCGCCTGCGTCATCGCGCTCCTCCCCGTCGCGAGCCCCGCCGAAGATCTGCTGGCCATCTACGATTTGGCGGTGGAGAGCGATCCGGCGCTGCGTGAGTCGGAGCAGACACTCTACGCCACCCGTGAAGTCAAGCCCCAGGCGCGGGCGCTGCTCCTCCCCGACTTCGCGCTCACCGGCGAGGCGCGGTATCAGAATGTGGGCACATCGAGTAACGGTATCGCTGGCAGGATCAACCGCAACGAGAGCTACGACACCGAGCGCGCGACGGCGCAGGTGAGCCAGTCGGTCTACAACCGCGCCGACTGGGTGCGGCTCAGCCAGGCGGACGACACCATCGCCCAGGCCGAGGCCGAGTACCGCAACGCCCAGATCGACCTCATGGTGCGCGTCACCGAGGCTTACTTTGCGGTGCTGGAGGCCTCAGACCTGGTGCGCGTGCGCGAGGCCCTGGTGGCCGCCGACGAGCGTCAGCTGGAGCAGTCCAAGCAACGCTTCGAGGTGGGCCTGGTGGCCATCACCGACGTCAACGACAGCCAGGCCGCGTACGACCGCTCCCGCGCCCAGCTCATCACCGCAGAGAACGAGCTGGACAATGCCTGGGAGGCGCTGCGTCGCATCGTCGGACCGGTGTCCGTGCCCCTCGCGCGCCTGGGCGACCGCCTGCCGTTGGCGCCACCCGAGCCCAACGACATCAATGTCTGGGCGGAGACGGCGCTGGCCAACAACTATGCCATCATCGCCGCAGAAGAAGCCGCGGAGGCGGCGCGCAAGGACATCGAGATCGAGCGTTCCGGTTACTACCCAAGCGTCGGTCTGCAGGCGGGCTATGATTTCTCGCGCTCCGGCGCCGAGCTCGGCACGGACTCCGACACGGGATTCGTCGGCCTCAGCGTCAACGTGCCCATCTTCCAGGGCGGCGCCGTCGCCTCGCGCACCCGCCAGGCGGGGCACCAGTTCCGCGCCGCCCAGGACCGGCTGGACCAGCAGCGCCGGGCGGTGATCAACCAGGTGAAAGATGCGTTCCGCGGCATCGTCTCCAGCATCAGTGACGTGCGCGCGCGCCAGGCGGCCATCGTCTCGGCGCGCAGCTCGCTGGAATCGACCCAGGCCGGACTCGAGGTGGGCACCCGGACCCAGGTGGATGTCCTGAATGCCCAACGGCTGCTGTTCCAGGCGGAGTTCGACTACCTGGCGGCGCGCTACAGNTACATCCTCAACGGNGTGCGCTTGCATCAGGCCACCAGCACGCTCAGCCGGGATGTGCTGGCCAAGGGTAATGCCTGGCTCACCGAGGCGTCCGTGGTACCGCCGCCGGCGTACTGAGCCGCGGGCTGCCGGGTGTCGGGGCTCGAGGCGGTGCTGCGTTGACGCGTCGCCGCCAGCCCCGATCTCGCGGCGCAATCCTCGATCGTCGGAACCTTTGGCATGTCCGGTAACTCGATAGGCAGATCCTTCGTCCTCACCAGCTTCGGCGAGAGTCACGGCCCCGCCATCGGCGGCGTCGTCGATGGCTGTCCGCCCGGGCTGGCGCTGTCGGAGGCCGATCTCCAGCACGATCTCGACCGGCGCCGGCCGGGGCAGTCTCGGCATACCACACAGCGGCGAGAGGCGGACGCCGTGCGCATTCTCTCCGGGGTTTTCGAGGGCCGCACCACCGGCGCGCCCATCGGCCTGCTGATCGACAATCAGGACCAGCGCTCCAAGGACTACTCGGAGATCGCCGCCAAGTTCCGCCCCGGTCATGCGGACTACACTTACACCATGAAATACGGCTTCCGCGATTACCGCGGCGGTGGGCGCTCCTCGGCGCGGGAGACGGCGGTGCGGGTGGCGGCGGGCGGCATCGCCAAGATCTGTCTGCGTGCGCTCGCCGGCGTGCGCGTGCGCGGTTTTCTCTCGCGGCTCGGCCCCATCGCCACCAGCAGTCCGGGCAGCGCCGGCTTCGATTGGGCGCAGGTGGATCAGAACCCCTTCTTCTGCCCCGATGCCTCGCGGGTGGCGGCGCTGGAGGACTACATGGACGCGCTGCGCAAGTCCGGCGACTCCATCGGCGCCGAGGTGACCGTGATCGCCGATGGCATGCCGCCCGGGCTCGGTGAGCCGGTGTTCGACCGTCTGGATGCGGACATCGCCCATGCGCTGATGGGTATCAATGCGGTCAAAGGCGTGGAGATCGGCGCCGGCTTCGCCGCGGTGGCGCAGACGGGCACCGAGCATCGCGACGAGATCACCCCCGAGGGCTTTCTGTCCAACAGCGCCGGCGGCGTCCTCGGCGGTATTTCCACCGGCCAGCCCGTGGTCGCCCGGCTCGCGCTCAAGCCCACCAGCAGTATCCGCTTGCCCGGGCGTACCGTCGGGCTCGACGGCCAGGCGACGGAGGTCGTCACCAAGGGCCGGCACGACCCCTGCGTGGGCATCCGCGCGACGCCCATCGCCGAGGCCATGCTGGCCATCGTCCTCACCGACCACCTGCTGCGCCACCGCGGCCAAAACGCCCAGGTCACGCCGCCGCTGCCGCCCATTCCCGCCGGCGAGGCCTAGCCGGCGCCTAGCGTCGGCCCGACGCGCCAACCGCCACCGGAGCCACACCCCTTGGCGCCGGGAGCATCGGTGGGCATCCGGCCTGCCCGTGCCGCCGACGGCGTCGCCGCTGTGCGCGCAAGTGTCCGTCCCGCCGAGTCTGCCCATGCCCTACGCGCGGCTGTCCAGCTACTACTTCTTTCACTTTGCAGCCCTCGGTGCCCTGGTGCCCTATTGGGGGCCGTATCTGCTGGAACGGGGTTTCACGCCGGCGGCCATCGGCGTGCTCATGGCCATACTCATGGGCACCAAGATCGTCGCCCCCAACGTCTGGGGCTGGCTGGCGGACCGCGCCGGCGAGCGCATGCCGAGCGTGCGCCTCGGCGCGCTGCTCGCCGTGCTGGCGCTGGTGCCGGTGTTTTGGGCCGATGGCTTCTGGGCCATGGCCCTGGTGATGGCGGCCTTCAGCTTCTTCTGGAACGCGCCGCTGCCATTGATGGAGTCCGTTACCTTCAATCACCTCGGCGCGCGTGCGAGCCGCTACGCCAGCGTGCGTGTCTGGGGCAGCATCGGGTTCATCGTCATCGTGCTGCTGCTCGGCTGGTGGCAGGAATGGGCCGGCAGCGGCGTGGTGCCGCTGGCGGTGCTGGTGCTCTTCGTCGGGGTGTGGCTCAGTTGTCTGCTGATCCCGGACCGTGGTCAGGCGCATGCCGGGCACGCCCACCTGCGTCTGCGCCGGCTGTTGGCGCGCCCGGAGATCCTGGCCTTCCTCGGTGCCTGTCTGCTGATGCAGGCGAGCCATGGCGCCTACTACGCCTTCTATTCCATCTACCTGGAAGCCCATGGCTACGGCGATACCGCCGTCGGCGCCCTCTGGGCCCTGGGCGTGGGCATCGAGGTGCTGGTGTTCATCAACATGCACCGGCTGCTCGCGCGTTTCGGCGCCCGTCGGCTGCTGCTGGCGAGCCTGCTGCTGGCGCTGCTGCGCTGGCTCCTGATCGGTGCCTTCGTGGAGGTGGTGGCGGTGCAACTGCTCGCACAAAGCCTGCATGCGGCCACCTTCGGCGCTTTCCATGCCGCGGCCATCCACCTGGCGCATCACTATTTTCCGGGGCCGATCCAGGGGCGTGGNCAGGCGCTATACAACAGCGTCAGCTTCGGCATCGGCGGTGCCACCGGCAGCCTCATCGCCGGGTCGCTGTGGGCGAGTGCCGGCGCCACCGCCACCTTCGTGGGGGCAGCGGCGCTCGCGGCACTGGGCTTCCTGGTCGGTCTGCGGGTGGATCGGCGCCGCCGGTACTGACGGCGAGGGGCAGGCGAGCGGCATGACGTGCTGCTCGCACTTCGGCCGATCGTTAAAATGCGCACGCGCCAGGAGACCCTCGGCGCCACTCTGCCCGGCGGGGTGCCGTTGTACGCAAGCCGAGTGACTGCCCACCATGCCCCAGCCCTACCCCGTGAGACCCGGCCGCCGCTATCCGCCGGGGGCGAGCATCGCCGATGAGGGCATCAATTTCTCGCTCTACAGCCGACACGCAACCGGCGCCACATTGCTGCTCTACGAACCGGGCGCCGATACGCCTTTTCAGACCGTCGAGCTGGATCCGGCGGTGAATCACAGCTTCTTCAGCTGGCACGTGGAGGTCGTCGACCTAGCACCCGGCACACGTTATGCCTGGCGCCTGGATGGGCCCTGGGATCCGCAGGGCCACGGTTGGTGCTATGACGCGCAGGTGGAGTTGCTGGACCCCTGGGCGCGGGCATTGGATATCAGCCACTGGGATCGGGCGCGGCGCTGCGGCGAGGGACCGAGGCCCGGCGACAGTATCCGCGGCGTGGTGCTGGCGGATCCCTACGATTGGGAGGGCGACGAGCCGTTGCGGATGCCCTCCCAGGAGATGGTGGTCTACGAGCTGCATGTGGGCGGCTTCACGCGGCATTCGAGTGCCGGCGTGCGCCATCCGGGCAGCTTCGCCGGCGTGGTGGAGAAAATCGATCATCTCAAGCGCCTGGGCATCACCCACGTGGAGCTGATGCCGGTGATGGCCTTCGATCCCGAGGACGTGCCGCCGGCCACCGGCGCGGCCGAGCTCACCAATTTCTGGGGCTATAGCACCCACGGCTTCTTCGCGCCGCACCCGGGCTTCTGCGTCGGCGACCCGACCGAGCATCGGCGCGAGTTCCGGGACATGGTCAAGGCCCTGCACCGCGCCGGCATCGGCGTGCTGCTGGATGTGGTGTTCAATCACACCGCCGAGGGTGGTACCGGCGGGCCCGCGATCCACTTCAAGGGGCTCGGCAACGAGACCTTCTACATGCTGGATGCCGCCGATCGCAGCCGCTATCTCGATTTCACCGGCTGCGGCAACACGGTCAACGCCAACCACCCGTTCGTCGCCCGCTACATCATCGACTGCCTGGAGTACTGGGTGCGCGAGATGCACGTGGACGGCTTTCGCTTCGATCTCGCCAGCGCCCTGGCCCGCGACGCCCANGGCGTGCCCNTGGAGCACCCGCCCGTGCTCTGGGGCATCGAGCTCTCGGACGTGCTGGCCGGCACCAAGATCATCGCCGAGGCCTGGGACGCCGCCGGTCTGTACCACGTGGGCAGCTTTCCGGGCTATCGCTGGATGGAATGGAACGGTCGCTACCGCGACAACCTCAGGGCGGCGGTGCGCGGTGACCCGGGGCAGGTGGCGGAACTGGCGACGCGCATCGCCGGCAGCAGTGATCTGTACCAGGGCAATCTGCGCCACCCCATCAACAGCATCAATTTCGTCACCTGCCACGACGGTTTCACCCTCGCCGACCTGGTGAGCTACAACCACAAGCACAACGCCGCTAATCAGGAGGGCAATCGCGACGGCTGTGATCACAATCTGAGCTGGAATTGCGGCGCCGAGGGCGACACGGACGATGCCGAGATCCTCGCCCTGCGCCGCCGCCAGGCGAAGAACTTTCTCACCGTGCTGATGCTGAGCCAGGGCATCCCCATGCTCACCGCGGGCGATGAGTTCCTGCGCTCGGCGCACGGCAACAACAATACCTGGTGTCAGGATAATGCCAGCGGTTGGCTCGACTGGACGCTCGCCGAGACCAACGCCGACATGGTGCGCTTCACGGCAGGGCTCATCGCACTTCGCAAGCGCCACCGCAGCCTGCGCCGACGGCACTTCCTGACCGACGCTGACATCACTTGGCAGGGTCTCGACGGTGGTCCGCCGGCCTGGGATGCGCCGTCGTGCCGCGAGCTGGCTTTTACGCTTCAGGGCCGCGGCGCCGGCGAGCCGCCGCTGCACGTGCTGATGAATTTCGGCGCCAAGGCGCGGACCTGCCGGTTGCCGCCGCCGGTGGCCGACTGGCGCTGGGCCATCGCCGTGGATACCGCCGCACCGTCGCCGCGGGATCTCATCGCGCCCGCGGCCCAGCACAGCATCGCCGCCCGGCGCTGGCGCCTCGGTGCCCGCAGTGTGCTGGTGCTGGAGGGGTGTGCGCGCAGTTGATGATGGGCCGTCGAAGGGCCGTCCCGGATGTGGTCCGGATCGCACCGCGGTGGTCACGTCGAGGACAGGCGCTGGGCCGGTGCTGATCGGCATGCGATCACTGCGCTCACAGTCGTTGCACGGTGGTCTGCCGACGACGCAGGCCCGCGTCGCCCGCCAACCTGAGGCCTTGGGCCGGGCCTTTGCCAGCTTCGGAGAGATCGTCCAAGGGCGCCGCCGCGACGGCGAAGACTTTCTCATCACCCTGCCCGTGGATCTCTGGAGCCATTGTGGCGTGTGCTGGGCAGCCGGCGCCGGGCCATCGCGAGTGGAAGCGCCGCTGGTCAAGTCGCGCCGCCTCGCCGAGGCGCTGCTGCGGCTGCTGGGACTGGAGACGGGCATCCGGCTGCGCATCCGCTTGACGCGGGATATGCCCATCGGCAAAGGGCTCAGCTCCAGCACCGCGGACATGCTCGCCGTTCTGCGGGCCTGCCAGGCATGCTTCGGGGTGACGCTGAGCAAGTCCCGTATCTCCCGCTTGTTCGCCGGCATCGAGCCCCATGATGCCCTGCATTACCCCACCAGTGTGGCCTACAACCACCGGCGCGGACGTCTGTTGCGGTATTTCGGCTATACGCCTGACTATCGGATCCTGGCGGTGGACGCCGGCGGTTATGTCTGTACCCAGGCCTACAATCAGATGCTCGTCTTCGAGGCCGGCATGCTGTCGGCCTACGACGCGCTCTATCGCGAGGCGGCGACCGCCTTCGCAGCGCGTGACGATGCGGCCATCGCCCGTTGTGCCACGCGCTCGGCGGCGCTGCATGTGCAGCGGACCAACAACGCTTTCCTGCGCCGCCTGCTGGCCCAGACCGGGCACTGTGGCGTGCTCGGCCTGGTGGGTGCGCACAGCGGCACCTGCGGCGGCCTGCTGTTGCCGGGTGACGCCGACGATGACACCCTCGCGCGGCTCACGGCGAGGGTCGCGCCTCTGGGCACGCCGTTCCAGGTCCGCACCCTGCGGTGGCCCGGCTGAGCATGGGTGGGGACGCATCCCATGACCCACTGGGTGCGCCGGCGCATGGCGCACCGGGGTCAATTCGCCAATGCCCTGTCGGATGGGGCACAATTCGCGGTTTGTTCTCCTGTGATGCGGCGCCGCGATGCTCGCCACCTATATGCCCTGCGCCCCCGGGTCCTCTTGCTGGACTCGGGCCCGGCTGACGAAGCTCATGGTGCCGACGGCGCTGACCCAAGTGCGTATCGACGCGTCCAGCAGCGTCTCGGCCGCGGATGAGGTCGCTTCAATCGGTGCGAGCACGGTGCCGGCTGTCATTGGTGCGCCCGGCGCTGGTGTGAGCGTCGGCACCAGGCGCCCCAGATCCGCGCAGCCTGGGCAGAGCGCCGCGGGCGACGCCGGAGCACGAGCCGGTGCGCAGGCCGGGCAGCACCCGCAGAGACCGGTCGCGGACCGGGGCCGGGTCGCCGGCATCGCCGAGCGGGCACCCGGGAGTCGGCGCTGATCGTGTGCGGCTGTCTCTTCAGTCGCGGTGGGGGCCGCCATGGATAGTGTGCACGGCGCCGGCAAGTCGCCTGGGACAGCGGCGCAGGTCGCGTCGGATCCGACGCTGATGGGGCCTCGCATCCGCCCGGGCAGCGACTTTCCAGACACGAGCACGGGCACTCACCTCGTGCTCTATCAGGCCAGAGACGGCGCGGTCCATCTGCGTTGGCGGATCGACGCCGCCCACCTTGCGCATGTCCGGGCCGGCTTCGGCGACACCGATGCGCATCCGTTGCTGAGGCTGCACCAAACCGACGCCGTGGGGGGTGAGCGGCTGGTGGCGGACGTCTGCTTCGCGACCGATGCGGATGCGCAGAACGGCTACGCCCGCTACGACGGCAGCGATGCCGTCGGGCGCTTGCGGGCGGAGATCGGCCTCGCCAGCGCCGATGGCGGCTGGCTGTTGATTGCCCGCTCCAATGGCCTGCTCGCCGCGGGCCGGGCGGATGGACGGCGTTTGCCTGTGGTGTCAACGGCGCTGGCCACCGCAACGTTTGCTGACGGGGCCGCGGCCATCGGCGCCGCCGAGCCGGCTGCGGCGGCGGTGAGCGTAGAGAAGACCACGGAGCCGCTGCATCTGGCACCCGAATTTCCGCTCGTGGAGCCGCTGCCGTCGGCGCCCGTCGCATCGGCGCAGCCCGCCGGGGGGCCAGGATTGGCTGGCGGG
>PR_CR_10_Liq_2_inCRDRAFT_1000160_pt1 | contig 19440 bp, 19 predicted proteins | sample PRCRCaboRojoPR_FD_10245 | JGI IMG/M metagenome (IMG submission 10245) | reverse complement strand
GTGCGAGCCGCTGGGATTGTGATTGACAAACCTGCTATCCACTATTGTGGCGGTGGCATTGCCGCGACCACCAGTGCCTTTGTCATGCATATGCTAGGGGCAACGGATTGGGCAATTTACGACAACTCATTGCTTGACTGGAGCAATCAAGCCGACTGCCCCATGGTTTGCCGCTAGCCTGCGACCATCANGAACAAGCAACGGCAAAAAGCAGCTATGCCTCAAAGGCCAAGCGATGCCTTGAGTTTTTGCTGGGTGTCGATCCGCTCAATGGCTGTGATCCGTCCCTGTTCAAGCGTGAAGACAATCATGGCTTCATCGTCCTCAGGCCAGTGAACAAGCTTGCCATCGTCGAGCACAACACCGACCTTATAGGACTGCTCTCGCAGCGATGGCAGTGCAAACATCGTGCTCACAAAACCTGGCATACCGCTCAAGTCCGCGAGATATACGGATTGACGCGATGCAAGCAAGCCCGCCGGCTGCCCAGAGAGCAGTTCGGTCATCCAGTCACCCGCCGCACGGTTTGTGGCGAAGTACACCCGTTGGGTCTGAGCCGGCACAGACCAGGTTTGCTCAAACTGGTCTTGCACGTCGATATCGGGAAACACATCCCCAACCTGCAGTCCCTGCGCTTCGCTCCCGGACTTGGCCTGACCCACCCACCCAAGCATCAACGTGAGCAGCAACACGCTGCATAACCGCAAACAGAAATTAAATAATTTTGGACCATGATTAAACCCCAACATCATCACACGCTCGCAAAACGTCGTTTGTGAAAACCACCCTGCGTGGCCTGATTGACAGGAACGCCCAACGGTTTGTGCCAACGCGATGCAGTGGCGAACACACTACGTTGCGGGGCTTTGCGGGGCATGGCATGCCTACGGGTGACCATTAAAGAAGTTCAGGACATCTTGATAGCCCTGACGGGTGACATCAGGATTGGATCGGTTGGTATTAACGCAACCCCTGCCCTTGCAGCCCGCTGCGGTCTCAAAGGAATAGGTGCGCCCGTGATCCCAGCCGTGCGTTGCGCCCGGATAAATCTGAATGGAAAAGCTTGACCGGTCCGCCTCATTTGGAATCTTGGCAATGAACTGCTCGCAAACCGTGGGATCCCGGTCATCATAATCATCAAACTCCGGGATAAAAAGCTTGACCGGGAACGCTTGCCAAGTTTCAAGGTCACTGGCGGTCAAATCAGAGAACAAGGGTGGGGAATCACCGTCAATAGTGTCATCGAAATACCAACAAACAGGATATAGCGAGGCAGCCGCCTTGAAGCTCGTATCAGTCTCATTGAACGCTGCTTGGGCGAATTCAGTCTTTGCCAAGATGGCCAGCATGGCGCCGGCAGACATCCCCATCACATAGACACGGCTCGGGTCAACCGCCTGCTGACGNCTCAAATAACCCAAGGCGCCGTAGACGCTGGCCAAGTCTTTCATGTAGGTGCGCTTAACGTTCGCATTTGGGTACAAACGTGGCTCAAGGGTTGCATAGCCATTGGACGTGAACAAGTCAGCGTACTGCCGCGTGCGCCCGGTAGACCAGCCGCCACCATCATGCAAAATCACAACAGCCGGCAGCTTGCTAACTGGTTCAACACCGCCTGAGTGCGCCGGTATCCGGTAGACAGCCTCAGTCTGGCGATCTATCTGTCCACCAAACTTAAAAGGATAACTAACCAGCAATCCATCGGGCGATTCGGCATGATTGCCGCCATAGGTTGCCAGACAGCCGGAAAGGAAAAAAGAAATGGCCAGTAAAGATAACGTCCGTATTGGCATGATAGCGCTAGCCTCTCTAAGCTTGGTTAAACTTAGTATAGCGTCGCTAAAGCTTGCGCGGGCGCCACCTCGAGCCCGCTACACGAGCCCATCTACTCTCGGGGCGCCCTTTATTGGCCTGTATCACCTAGATCGCCTAGACTTTAATGGCAAACGGATCGCGGGCGAGATCTGAGTAATCAATCATGACATTTTTTGGCGCCAGGAACTCATCAAGCGCCCACTCACTGCGTTCACGCCCAAAGCCGCTTTCCTTGAAACCACCAAATGGTGCTTGCACTGCCACCGCACGATAGGTGTTAACCCAGATACTACCCGCTCGCAACGCTTTGGACACACGCATCGCACGGTTGAGGTTGGTGGTCCAAATACCGCCGGCCAACCCGTAACGGGTGTTGTTGCCAACAGCAATGGCCTCTTCTTCTGACTCAAAAGGAATAATTGACAGCACCGGGCCAAAGATTTCCTCTTGGGCTAGCACGGAGCCATTATCGACATCCTTGAAAATCGTGGGTTCAACGAACAGCCCCTTGTCTAGGTGACTGCCTTGCGCGCGCTTACCACCGGTCATCAGCTCGGCTCCCTGATCAATGCCGTTCTGGATAGACTGAATCACACGATTAAATTGCGGTTCATTGGCCAGTGTCCCCATCTCTGTTTTGTGGTCGGTGGGGTTACCCAACACAATGCTTTTGGACTTTTCCACCAATTGCTCAACCACTTTGTCATAAACAGGCTTTTGAACCAGCAGACGCGAACCGGCAATGCATGTTTGGCCTGTGGCCGCAAAAATGCCGGCAAATGCACCCACCACAGCCTTGTCAAGATCAGCATCATCAAAAATGATGTTGGGTGACTTGCCACCAAGCTCGAGGGTCACGGGCACGAGTTGACGTCCCGCCTGCGCTGCGATTTCCCTGCCAACCGCCGGGCTGCCAGTAAAGCTCACGCGATCAACACGACCTGAGTTCAACAGTGCCTTGCCCACCCGATGGTCACCGGTCACAACATTGAACACGCCTTTGGGGAAACCCGCTTTTTCAACTAATTTGGCGAACTCAAGTGTCGTAACAGACGCATGTTCAGAGGGCTTGACCACCACCGTACATCCGGCGGCAAGCGCTGGGCCTAGCTTGTTTGATAACAAACCCATCGGTGAATTCCATGCCGTAATCAACACCGCAACGCCTAGCGGTTCACGGCTAGCGTAATCCAGCACATCAGGCTGATCCAATGGGATCACCTTGCCCCACAGTTTGTCAGCACTGCCCGCAAAAAAACGATATTGCCGAGCGGCAAACCCCATCTGGCTCTGGGTTTCTCTGATCACCTTGCCATTGTCCGTGCTTTCCAGGACTCCCATGCGCTGGGCATCCGCTTCGATTAAGTCGGCCAGGCGATTCAACAACCTGGCGCGTTCCTTGCCAGAGGTCTTTGACCATTCATTATCGAACGCCAAGCGTGCGGCATCGATGGCGCCAGCGACCTGAGCCTCACTGGCCTCAGGCACCTCAGCCCAGACTTCCTGTGTGTAGGGATTAACGGCAGGGAAATACGCTTGGTTGCTATCAGCCACCCAGTTGCCATCAATGAACAATTGATACTTCATAGATCACACCTTGATTAACATCGTTATACAAAACTCTTGGCCATCACCCTCAACTACGAACAAGCGGGTACTCATACGCTAATTAGTCACGCGATTTGTACCAGGAGGGATGGCGTTTTTCCATGAATGCCAGTGTCCCTTCAGCTGCCTCTTCACCGCGACGGGTACTGGCATGGCGCTGAACCAGATCATTGAACAACGCATCTGACATAATGGCACCAGCAATTTCCATGTTGAGCCGCTTGGTCGTCGCCGTAGCCGCAGGCGCACTCATCAAAAGCGAATCGACAACACGATCGGTCCTGTCTTGCAGCTCGTCCAAGGGACAAACCTCATGAACAAAGCCAATCCGCTGCGCATCAAGTGCGCTCATGCGCTCGCACGTCAGGGCGTAACGACGCACCTGCCGCAGGCCGATGGCCTGCACCAACTGCGGAAAGATAATGCTAGCCATCAAGCCCCACTTCGCCTCTGTAATCGCGAAGATGGCATTGTCAGCCGCGACAACCACATCACAGGCAGCCGCTACACCCGTGCCACCGCCAAAACAACCACCCTGTATCATCGCCACCGTAGCCACAGGCAACTCATTTAAGCGGCGCACAGCTTCACCTGTTGCCCTAGAGGCGTCAATGTTGGCCTGCTCCCCAAGCTTGCCCTGAGCGTTTATCCAAGCAAGGTCTGCGCCGGCCTGAAAATGTTTGCCATTGCCTTTAAGCACGACCACACGCAGGTTCGATTTTGCGCCTAGCAAATCCATCGCCTCGTGCAAACCGCCAATCATGTCACCGTTATAGGCATTGTTCACCTCTGGGCGATTCAGGGTAACGGTCGCCACGCCACGCGAATCAAGTGACCACAAAACAGTACCGTTACCTGTACTACCCGAATCCGCTGCGGTGTCAGCTGCTGTGTTTGAGTTTGCGCTTGACATATAGAGCTCCCTTAAATAAACGTATCACAGTTTTGTCCGTACAAAGCTGATTGTGAGTGATAAAACGACTGTTTTGTACATATTTGCAAAATCCCACATTTTTCGTGACAAATCGCCCACAAATGCAATGAGGTTCCTGAGCTGCCGCGGGTTCAGCCAAGTTCAATGACGAACTTCGCTCAATACTTCCTCGGTATGTTCCCCAAGTTTTGGGGCAGGACGACGAAAGCCGCCTGGCGTTTTATCGAGCCTTGGCACGATATTGTGCATGGGCAGCCCACCAAGCCCCTCGTGATTGAGCCACACAATAGGTTGCCTGCTATGCGTGTAAGGATGATCCATCAGATCAGCGACGCTGCACACGGGACCCGCGGTCACGCCGGCCGCCTCGAAAATTTCAAGGTTCTCTGCTTGAGTGCGCTCGGCAATAAACTCGCTGATGATCTCATCAAGCAGATCTCGGTGACGCACCCGTGCCTCATTGTCAGCAAACCGCGGATCCGTCTTGAGCTCGGGTCGACCAATTGCATCAAATATGCGCAAGGCCATGGATTGCATAGAGCCGGACATCGACAGATACGCACCATCACGGCAAAGGTAGAGGTTACGGGGCGCGGTATGAGACGATTGGTTTCCTGAACGCATCGACACCTCACCCGCGACTTTGTACTTGGCCGCTTCGGAAGCTATCACCGAGAAGATGGGCTCAAACAAGGATAAATCAACCGTTTGACCCGTTCCGGTTTGCTCAGCTACCCGCAGTGCGGTCAGCACGCCAGCCGCACCGTAAATACCCGCAATCATGTCAGCCAAAGCCAGTGGGGGCAGCGCCGGTGGCTTGTCGTCGAACCCATTCAAGTGCGCAAAACCGGACATGGCCTCAACCAGCGTACCGAATCCAGGCTTGTCTCGGTAGATGCCTGTTTGCCCCCAGCCGGAGACGCGAACAATTACCAAGGCAGGGTTGATGGCGTGGAGAACTTCTGGTGCGATGCCCATTTTCTCAAGGCCACCCGGCACGAAGTTTTCAATCAGGATCTTGGCGCTAGCAACCAGCCTTTTGAAATCCTCGAGCCCTGCGTTGCTTCTAAGATCAAGCTCAATTGATCGTTTGTTACGCCCATACACCTTCCAGTAGACATCATGGCCATTTTCAAGCCAATACCGCAAATCGTCTCCTCTACCCGGTCGCTCTATCTTGATGACATCAGCACCAAAGTCAGCCAAGTAGGCCGACAACATGTTGCCCGCCACCAAACGCGACAAGTCCAAAACCCGAAGGTCAGCCAAAGGCCCATTAGAGGCTGGGTTAAAAGCTAGCACTTGTTTCACTCCCTTCTTTCACGACATGACTCGTCCCATGGTGTACAAATTCCTTATGGGAAGATGGGTCTTCCCAAGATGGCTCACGACATTTGAGCTTATCGCAATGGACACCACGCAGGAGAAAAATTGGATGAAACAACGCAGCGAAACCTATAAAGCCGGACTAGCCACTCGCACTAAAGTGCTTGGACAAGCGTATGTCAATCGATCAATGCAAAACGTCAACGAATTTACCGAACCGCTTCAAGATTTTTTAGTCGAGCATGCATGGGGGGCTGTTTGGACACGCGAGGGATTGTCACACCAAGAGCGCAGCATGATCAATCTGGCCATGCTCACAGCACTGAATCGACCCCACGAACTGAAGCTGCACGTCAAAGGTGCGATAAACAACGGTTTGACCAAAGAGCAGATCAGAGAGATCTTTCTGCAGACCGCCGTTTACTGTGGCGCGCCAGCGGCCATCGATGCCTTCAGGACGGCACAGGAAGTGTTCAAAGAACTCGATGCCACTCAAGCGTAAACCCGACCCGATCCAGGCTTCTCGCGCTGGCTTGGCATTGATTAGGTCGTGAACACCGCTAAGCACAGGCAAGCACAAGCGTTTTTTTGATGTACCGATGAGCCAGGTTTTGTTTTTTCCGAGAGCTCATACCCCTACCCGAAACTGATCGCATGACGCATATGAAGCAAGAAATCCCCAGTTTTTTTTGTCCAACCCGAATTCATCTAGGTGAAGGTGCTGCGCGAGGTCTGCCGGCACTGATTAAACAGTACAAAGCCCCCAGTGCTTTCATGTTTGTAGACGAGGCTGTCAAGCAGACGCCATTCGTGCACGCGATAACGCAAGACCTCGCTCAAGCAGGTATTGAGGTACACCAATTTAGCGACATCGAGCCTGATCCTGGGACCACAACAGTCGAGTCTGCCTACCGCAAGGCGTTAGCTGTTTTACCTGAAGTTCTAGTCGCTATCGGTGGCGGCAGCACCATGGACGTTGCCAAGGCTGTCGGCATCCTCATGACCAATGCCGGACAAATCCATGACTATGAGGGTATTGAACGCTTCAGCACACCCCCAACACCTCTAATTGCCATTCCCACAACGGCTGGCACCGGTTCCGAGGTTTCAGGGTCATGCGTGATCACCGATGACAAACAGCAGCGAAAGATGTCGATTCGACATGCCCGCTTGAATCCGGCTCAACACGCGATCCTCGATCCGCAAGCCTTGTGCACGCTACCCGCCCACGTAGCAGCTCACGCCGGGCTGGACGCTTTCGTGCACGCACTCGAGTCCTACACCTCCAGGCAAGCCAACCTCATGACCGATGCCATGAACCGTCAGGCATTGACACTGATCAGTACGCATTTACGCGCATTTGTCGCCGATCGCACCAATCTACCGGCCGGTTTGGGCATGCTCACGGGTTCGGCGCTCACCGGGATGGCTTTTGGCCAAACCGGGCTTGGGAATGTGCACTGTATGGCACGCTTCATCGGCGCCAAGTTGCATCTGTCGCACGGCTTGTCCAATGCCCTGTGCCTGCCTGTCGTGGCTCAGTTCAATCGGTCAGCCAGGACAGTCAAGTACGCTGATATCGCCCGTATCATGGGCTCAGCCTCACCAGACGACCCCGATGATGTGGCAGCCCAACTGGCTGTAGACGCCATCAGACAGCTTTGTCGAGATGTTGATATTCCCCAGTCGTTGCGACTAGTGGGTGCAGATCCGGAAACCTTTGCCGAGATGGCTGCCCTTTGCGCCAATGCCGGCTACAACCGCTGGAATCCAAGAGAAACTTCGGAAGCTGATTTCCTGGCGTTGTTCAAGCAAGCCTACTGATTGGCCGGATCAAGTGGCTCAAGCCTAGGATGCTGTCCATCAAGCAGGCGATATGACGCCAAGACTTGTTGGCGAACCTGACGACGGCTCACCTTGCCTTGTGGATTGCGGGGCAAAGAGTCGATGTGCACGTAGACACGAGGATGTTTGTGGCGTGACAATGACTCAACCGCGGCCTGGGCTTGTGCCTGCCATGGTCTATCTGTTCGGGCTGCTACCGCGATGATGACCTCGCCCCAATAGTCTGAAGGTATGGACGTCACACAAAAGTCAACGGCCGTAACCTGTGTAGAAAGACACGCTTCAATTTCGTCGGGATTAACCCGGTAGCCACCGGTTTTTATGACATCAGCCAGACGACCAGTCAGCACCAGGCGGCCACGATCATCGATGTGACCAAGATCACCCGTCTGATGCCAGCCGTCAGGCTCATGAGGCCTAAAACCATCAGGCATTAAAAAACCTAGCGACATATGCGCCGCGCGCAGCCACACCTCCCCATCGTCTGTTTCACCCCCCTCATCTGTGTCATCGCCCGCGACAATCTTGATCTCAACACCGGACGCTGGGTATCCTACGCAGGCGCCAGCTGGCCTTGGCGTTTCGTGGAAAAAAGCATTGGTCTGCTCGGGTGTCAACACAGTAATCGGGTTGACGCATTCGGATTTGCCGTATGTGATGCGCACCGTCGGCCCAAACATGGCTATTGCGCGCTCGTATATCGCGCCAGTCAACGGTTGCGTGCCGGTAAAGACACAGCGGACATGAGGGAAAGACTGTCCTTCGAACAACGCTCCTAATTTAGCAAGCACCGTTGGTGGCGCAAAAATCGCGACCACGCGTGTATCAGGCAGCAGACGCGCTAGCGCTTGCTGCTCAACACCTTCCAGCAACACGACTTGAGCGCCATAATCACACCAAGCATAGGTCAACAATGAAGAGCCATGTATGAAAGGCGTCATCAAAATGATCTTGTCACCACGCTGCGGTGTAAAAGGCAAGCTTGCTTTGAGCACCTGCTCGGCTACCCAGCGGCGCTCGTGGGAATAAAGCACGCCCTTGGGTTTTCCTGTCGTGCCAGAAGTAAACAGCACCCTGCCAGGCAAACAGCCATCGACTGCGGGTAAAGGCGCCAGACTGTTTTTCGTCGCTGCGGCCTCGCAGATCTCGCCGTTGGCGTCAATCACGATGGCCTCAAATCCGAGCGCCTGAAGCTCTTCAGACTTGGCCTCGAGCGTGATGACGTGTGTGGCTTTGGAAAGTGACATACACCACTGAATTTCTTCAGCCGTGCTCTTGTAGCTGATCAAAACCTCAGCAGCACCACTGACTCGAACGCCGTAAGATGCCACGACAGCACAAGCCTGATTGGGCAACAACAGGGCTACGGGTTGGCCAGCGCCCACGTCGTATGAGCCCAACAACCTGTGCGCCAGTCGATGGGCTCGTTCACACAACTGGACGTAACTAACCTCTCGTTCTTGTCCATCGACCACGGCAGGCACAGAGCCAAACTGGTCAGCCAGCCCTCTTAGGCTAGCTGACCATGCCACCGGGGTTACTGGGGACCCATCAATAGATTTGGTAACCACAGAGATATGATCGGTATGTAAGTCACGATGATGAGCATGATCACCATCAACCCAAAGAATGGCAACGTACCGCGTAGCACCTGTGTCAGCGGAATCTTGGAGATATTGCTAATCACAAACAGGTTCAAACCAACGGGCGGCGACATCAACGCCAATTCCATGTTGATCACCAGCATCACGCCAAAGTGAATCGGGTCAATACCTAGCGGCTCAAGTAATGGCAGCACGATGGGCACCATGATCAGCAAGATCGAAAAGACCTCAAGGAACATCCCCAAAAAGATCAAAATGATGTTGACAAACAACAGGAACTGCCAGGGTTGGATGTCCCAACGCTCCATCAGATCCAAGGCCATTTGGGCGATCCCGGTTTCAACAATCAAGTGACCGAAAGCCAAAGCCATGGCAATAATGATCATAATGGCCGCTGCATTACGCACCGAAAACGTCATCATCTTGAAGAAGTCACGCAGTTTGACGCCACGATAGACAAACAGCGCCAAAATCATTGCCACAACAGCAGACAAGGCCGCCGTTTCCGTCAACGTCACGAATCCACCGTACAGGCCGCCGAGAACGATGACGGGCACAGACAACGCAGGCAAGGCGGCCACGGTCTTCTGGATTTTGAAGCCCATAGACACAGGCTCGCGCTCCACATAGCCCTCTTTTTTACTGAACCGGTAGACGTAAAAACCCATTAACAAAGCAATCATCAATCCAGGCACGACCCCACCGAGAAACAACCTTGGGATAGACGCATCTGCCAATACCCCGTACACCACAAACGCAAGCGACGGCGGAATCAAAATACCCAGTGTGCCGGCTGACGCCATAATGCCACCTGCAAAACTCGGCTTGTAGCCCTTGCGCAGCATCGCCGGGATCAGAATCGTACCCATGGCGATTGCCGTTGCCACTGATGAACCACACATGGCAGCAAAAATGGCACAAGTGGTGATAGAAACCAAGCCCAAACCACCATGTAAGCGGCCAAGCCAAGCGGTCACTGCATCAATCAGCGCCTTGGCCACGCCGCCTCGCTCCATGAATGTGGCAGCAATCACAAAATAAGGCACTGCGAGCAGGGTGGGAGAATTGAGCTCATCGATGATTTTTTGCGCCAGAGGAGTCAGCGACCCCTCGACGGCGAACACAATGCCCGCCGAGATACCCATGGTGAGGTAAATCGGTACACCGAGCACCAACAACAACGCGAATAAAGGGGTAATCATGCCAAGCATCTTATTGCCCCCCGCGCGCGGCGATCCGGCGCGCCAGGCGCATGATATAGGCAATGCCCATTACCAAGCCCCCAGCAGGCAGCGCCGCAAAGTAGATCCACAGAGGGGTGCGCAGCATGGTGGTCGAGACGTCACCAAAATCGTATGCTTGGTAAGCCACCTCGTAGCCGTAATACACAAGTCCAATACAAAAAATCACACCGAGGATGTCAGAGAACCAACCAACAGCGATCTTCAAGCGCTCAGAAAACATGTTGACAAAAAAATCCGACTTCACGTGCCGGTCTGCCAACGTTAGAGTGCCAAGTGAGAGAAACACGGCCCAGATCATCATATAGACTTGGAATTCCTCAACAAAATCGAGGATGTAGTCTGTCGCGAAATGCCGAGCCAACACGTTGTAGGAACAAAGCACGAGTGCGGCAAACGCCAAGCCACCGACCACTGTCGATTCGATCAGCCCTGAGTGAGGCACCTCGTGTGCCTCGGCCTTAAGGTCCTCCTCGGCCTTCTGGCGCAAAGACTCATAAACCTTGCTTTTGGTGTCCTCGTTCTGGACCGTGTTCTCATTGGTCATGATGCGTCCTTAGAATTGCACGCCAGCAGCTTTGAGGTTGTCATAAGCTTGCTGAGCCACTTCAGGATCAATCTTCATGTCCTTGATCAGACCGTCCTGGATGCTCATCAACTCCTTGCGAGCGGCATTGATTTGCTCAGCGGTCGGAACAGTCACTTGTAATCCATTACCCATGAGCTCCTTCTTGGCAGCTTCCTGGGCACCAAGCGCTTGATTGCGCTGCCACTCTGAGGCAACCGCCCACGATTCCAAGATTGCCTTTTGAATATTCTCGGGCTGATCATCCCAGAAATTTTGGCGGATCATGGGCACATACTGGTTCAGCTGGTTGTTGTCCTCAAACGCATACTTCATGCCTGAGTCCATCAACTTCGATGAGCGTGAGCTTTCGTAAGTCGTAAGCAAACCATCCATCACGCCCTGGCTCATGGCCAGCGGAACGTCAGGCCAGGGCACCAAGATACCAACACCGCCAAGCTTATTTACACGAGCGGCATTGCCCGTTCCACCTGGATAACGGATTTTTTTGCCTTTGTAGGTCTGATAATCGATGGGGGCAGTCACGCCAAACGTGTTCTGCATGCCCAGCAGCATCCATGAGCCAGGGATCTTGACGCGCAAGCGCTCTTCAAACTTCTTGTTTAAAAACTGACCCAAATTGCCGTCCATCAACTCGATGACTTTCTTGGGATCCACGCCATAGAACATGGGCAGGCTCAACAGCGCCGCGTTGGGCTCTGACGCATCAAGCTGCCAAGTGCCAGGCACACCCATTTCCACGGCATTTTGGCGCAAGGCGCGAGGGATATCTCGATCACGGAACAACTGACCACTGGGGTAGAGTTCAATCTCGAAGTGATCACCTGTGCGCTGCTTGAGCTCCTCGATGAATTTCTCAACACCCATGTTGCGCACGTGGCTCGGGTTGGTGTCAAGCGCGATGCGCATTTTCTCGGCAGCTGACACGGGGCTAGCAATCATGACGGCAGCCACCGCTGTGAAGGCTGTTGCCAATAGTTTTTTGTGTAGTTTCATTTTGATGTCTCCTAATAATTATTGTGTCGACCTTACAGCCCATCAACACAGTCCCTGAAATCTAGCGAGCGGCAAAGTATGTGTAAAGAAAGTATTAATATTCTCCTCTAAACGTTTGGGTTAACCCCAGCAATCGGGGCTCAGATTGATCAAATAGGGTTCGTTAGACAAATAAGCCTCGCAGTGACGGCAATGCCTCGAGTTGCGTGATTCGCTCAAACAGAATATCGCCGCCCACCGCCAATTGGGCGCCCTTTTGGATACCCGTGTCGATGCAATCAAGAAATTTGACCTGCAATGCCTCTGGTGTCATCGGGTTTAACGCATTGCCCAACGGGAATCTGATGTCACCACTGTCCAACACATCTGCGTTGACTAACTGCATTTGCACGCGATCATGTAACGAAAATGCCGGCTCTAGTGGACAGGGCTCTTCGTTAATACTTGTTTGGATTTTTTTGAACTGGCTTTGTACTTGATCCTGCAACACGAACTCATCGGTCAGTTGGCGCAAGCCAACCTCGCGAGCCACCATGGCACTGGCGACGGCAAACTCAATACTAAACTTCGCCTCAAGCGCCGTCTGCGGTTGATGATTACGTAACATCGAGGCCTGAGCAGGACCCATCATGACCGAAACGGATGACACCTGGTCTGGCTTAAGGTCATGCTCTTTTACTAACGCTAAAACACCGTCAATGACTCGATGGCATGAGTAGCAAACCGGATAGCGCTTGACTGACAATCCGAACTCTAGAATTTTGGGCACGGAACCAAGGTCATCTGCCGCGCGCGCTGTGTCCGCATTTCCAGCGATAGACAACGCTTGCAAAAATCCGGCGTGGTGCTCAAACACATCGGGTGCTGCGCTTAGCCCAAGCTTTGCCAATGCAACCGCCTCAATGGCATTGAAAGCTGCCCGGCCGGCATGAAGCGGCTTGGTCATCGTTCCAAAGTTTGCGACCAAGCCAGAGGCCATGCTTGCTGCAATTGCCATGGCGCGCGCGCTCGTTTGCGCATCGAAACGATGCAGATAAGACAGCGCGGCCGCACAGGCCACGGTGCCCATGACGCCCGTCGGGTGCCAGCCCTTCAAATGATATTTACCAGGTTCTCGGCCGATGAGCTCAGCCCAGATTTCGTAACCGACAACGTAGGCGTCAAGCGCATCTTGCCCACTGCTATTCAAGACATGCCCTTGCGCCAATATCGCCGGCACCAGCACCGTGCTGGGGTGTCCCGACAACGCCACATCATCGTAATCCAGCGCATGAGCCGCCGTGCCATTAATGCAGGCTGCGGCCGCGACGGGTCTGCCCACGCCAGCAAAAGGAACCGGTGCAACTTCGATGTTGCTGCTATGAGCATAGTGTTCGAGCAATATGCCCACCACGTCCTCACTAGCGCCAGCGACCATCGTNCCAATCGTGTCGGCCATACCGACTTTGGCGATTTCGCGTACCTGTGCGGTGTGCTGCCCGAAATTCGGACGAGCAACAAACTGCGCAATCGATTGGGTCAATGTCGTCATTAGACCAATCCTCTTCAGAAGACTAAAATGATCTTGGCATGCCCAAGATGTGTTCACCGATATACGACAGCACCAGATTGGTCGAAATCGGAGCGATTTGAAACAATCTGGTCTCACGCCACTTACGCTCGACGTCATACTCTCGCGCGTAGCCAAAGCCGCCGTGGTTTTGCAGGCAAGCTTCAGCGGCATGCCAACAGGCGTCTGATGCCAACAGCTTGCCCATGTTGGCATCATCACCGCAGGGCAATCCGGCATCAAACTTCGCGGCTGCGCGGCGCAAAACCAGATCTGCTGCTTGCATTTCAGCGTAAGCTCGGGCTACGGGGAACTGGACTGCCTGGTTTTGACCGATCGGGCGATCAAAGACACGCCTTTCATTTGCATAGTCCACTGACTTTTGCGTAAACCAGCGGGCATCTCCAATGGCTTCAGCAGATACCAGGATTCGCTCAGCGTTCATACCATCGAGAATGTAGCGAAACCCCTTGCCCTCCTCGCCGACAAGACTGCTCGCGGGTATTCGCAGATTGTCAAAAAACACCTCGGTGGTGTTGTGATTGACCATGGCTTTAATCGGCCGAATGTCTAGGCCATGGTTACGTGCTTGCCGAATATCGATCAGAAAAACGGACAGTCCCTCGCTTTTCTTGTTCACTTCTTCGATAGGCGTTGTACGGGCCAGAAGCAGCATCAAGTCCGAGTAAAGTGCCCGGGAGGTCCACACCTTTTGCCCATTGATGACATATTCGTCTCCATCGCGCACCGCACGGGTTTTAAGCTTGGTGGTGTCGGTACCCGATGTCGGTTCGGTCACGCCAAACGCCTGCAGACGCAGTTCGCCGGCGGCAATGGCAGGCAGGTACTGCTGCTTTTGTTCAGCGCTGCCATGACGCAACACCGTGCCCATGGTGTACATCTGTGCGTGACAGGCGCCGGCACTGCACCCACTGGCATGAATTTCCTCCAGAATCACCATCGCAGCGCGCAACGGCATGCCGCTGCCACCATAGGCCTCAGGAATCAAAGCCCCAAGAAACCCGGCATCGGTCAGCGCTTGAACAAACTCACTGGGATACCCTTCCCTGTCCTCAAGTTCACGCCAATAACTGCCTGGAAAGTCCGCACAAACCCGTCGCACACTCTCGCGGATTTCTGTGTAGTCTTCACCGCAACTGACCACAAGGTCATCGGTCACCTGCATTGTCTGCCCCCCCTGCTTTATCTTTTCTTACTGTCTGCCTGCTAATGCAGACACCACAAACAAACAACCATCAAGCGGCCAGGCGGCCCTGACTCATCGGCACATAATTCTTGGGAAATCCTGCACGAGCAAGCGCACCCTGCATGGCAATGTCCGGCAAGGCTTGTTCGATAATCTTTCTCACCTCAAGCAATTTTTGCAGATCAACACCCGTATCCATTCCCATGGAGTCAAGCATGAAACAAAGATCCTCCATGACAATGTTGCCTGTGGCGCCCGGCGCGAATGGGCAGCCGCCCAAGCCAGCCAGAGAAGCATCAAAGGCACGAATGCCGCATTCAAGCGCTGCACTAACATTTGCCAGGCCCGTGCCTCGCGTGTCATGGAAATGTGCCGCAACGGGAACATCACCCACTTCCGCCAGAACAGCAGTAAAAACCTCGCGCACTTGTTTGGGATCTGCATAGCCAACCGTATCAGCTACAACAAGCTCGTCGGCCCCAGCTTTTACCAATGCCTGCGCACACTCAACGACCTCTGAAACCGGAATTCGACCCTCATAAGAACATCCCAAAGCGGTTGATAGTCCGCCAGTCACGATAGGCTGCTTGTCCGTAGGTTGCTCGCGGATCAGCCGCACAATCTGCTCAAAATCAGCGACTGACTCTTGCCGCTCACGCCGAACATTCTTAAGGTTGTGGGTGCGGCTGACCGACATCACAAAGTTCAACTTTTTGACGCCGAGCTCTAAACCCCGTTGCGCGCCCTTCATGTTCGGGATTAACGCCGCGACCATCAAACCAGGCACGCTCAATGCTTGGGTAGTCACTTCGGCAGCATCAGCAAACTGTGGAATAAGCTTCGGCGGCACATAAGATGTCACTTCGATTTCTCGGACACCAGCGCCAGCCTCACTTGCAATCCACTGCAGTTTGTCGGCTGTTGGCATGAAGGTTGGATGGATCTGAAGCCCATCTCTTAACCCCACTTCTCTGACAATCACTTTTTCCGTCATGTTTCCCCCGCCCGGATGTCTCTAGCTATTGGACTATTTACCTTGAAAATTTGGCTTGCGCTTCTCATTGAAGGCTCTTACGCCTTCCATTCTGTCTTCTGTATCAATTAGGTGGTTGTAGGCCTCCACCTCAAAACGCAGCGCTGTACGCAACTCCATTTGCCCGCCATACCGAATTGACTTCTTAACTTGGCGCACCGACAGTGGCGCGTTAGCTGCGATCACATCGGCCGTCTCATGAGCCTTTGCAAGCACATCACCCGGCGCATGCAAACTATTTATCAAGCCCCACTGCACAGCCTCATGGGCATGAAACGGTCGGCCCGTCATGATGATCTCCTTGGCACGGCGCTCGCCAATGGCCCGCGGCAAATTCTGCGTGCCTCCGGCGCCAGGCATGATGCCTAAAGTCACTTCCGTCAATGCGAACCTTGCGGCTTCACTGGCATAGATAAAATCGCACGACAAGGCCAACTCAAGGCCGCCGGCGTATGCATGCCCATTGACGGCGGCGATCACTGGCACGGGCAAATCGATCAGTGTCCAATACATCCGCTCGAACAACTCATGCTGCAGTACCCACTGGCGCTTGGTCATTCCATTGCGTTCTTTCAAGTCACCGCCCGCACAGAAAATTTTCTCGCCGGCCCCAGTCAGAACCACACAACGCACCTCGCCAGGATCGGCTGTCAGCCGATTCCATAGATCAAGCAAGTCATGTCCTGCTTGCGTGTTGATGGCATTGCCCACCTGCGGTCGGTTTAATGTCACCTGCAGCACGTAAGAGCCGCTTTTCTCTGTGGCAATGGTTTCATATGCAGGCAATTCAAGCATGCTTTCTAACTCCGCTTAAGTAGTTCGCTGTGCTCACCGAGCTTGGGAGGCGGTGCTTGAGGCTCAGGCCTGCGGTCATCGAAACTCAGAGGCAAACCCAGAAACCGCATATCAGTCCCTGGAACATCCTGGACAAGCCCCAACGCTTCAGTCTGGGGGTGGTCCAGCATTTGTGCGAGATTGTTCACTGGCGCACATGGGATGCCGGCAGCATCAAGCACCGAAATCCAGTGATCTGTCGTTTGTTGCGCAATCAGCGGGTCTATGAGTCCATAGAGCTCATCTTGATGGCTCACACGGCTTGGGTTGTTGACAAACCGAGGATCATCAGCCCATTGCGGCTGCCCCAGCACACCGGCAAGTGCCTTGAATAACTTGTCGCTGCCAGCTGCAATGACAAGCTCACCGTCAGCAGTCACATAACCCTTGTAGGGCACAATGCCCGAAGCCCCCGAGCCTTGCCGTTTGGGCAATTGACCACTGGCCAAGTATTGAGAGGCAATAAGAGACACCCAGCAGCTAGCGGTCTCAAAGAGAGACACATCCACCACACGGCCCCGGTTGGTTGTGGCGCGCTCCAGCACAGCGGCCAAGCAACCTATCACTGCCCACATGCCTGTACCCATGTCCACAAGCGATGCGCCCACCCGCACAGCGGGACGTCCCGGTTCTCCGGTCGTGCTCATGATGCCACCGAATGCCTGCATGAGCGGGTCGTAACCTGGCTTGTCCTTTAGCGGGCCTTTGCTGCCGAAGGCACCAAGGTTGCAGTAAATCAGTGTTGGTTTTTTTTCAAGCAACGTTTGGCCATCAATGCCGAGTGTCTCAACCTGTCCTGGCCGTAGATTTTGAATCACGATATCGGCGTGCTCAACAATAAACTCAGTCAATGCCGCAACATCTTTAGGATCTCGCAAATCGCAAACCACGGACTGCTTGTTGCGGTTAAGTGCTTGAAAATAAGCCGATGCGCCGTCCCAGAAGGGTGGACCCCAGCCACGGGCATCATCACCAGCAGGTTTCTCCACCTTGATCAGACGAGCACCAAGCTCACTGAAGATTTGTCCGGCAAATGGCGCCGCGACACTGTTGCTGATCTCAACCACCGTAAGATTTTTGAACGGTGAAACCGAAGCAGACGATCCTGATGACTGGTTATACAATTCGTTCATGCTTTGTCTTACTCTTGCACAATTTCCAACTTTGTACGGACAATGACTAGTGTACGGACAAAGCTTCATTTGCCAAGATGTTTTTTCTTGTTTTTTATCCGTGAATACCACTAGTCGCGAAACTTGCTCCCTATGCCGACCCACCCAGCTACGCGCCCATCTGCCAAAAAAGTCAAACAAGCCAATCCGCGGTATCTATGGCTGCGTGACTGCCTGCTAAAAGACATCCAGACCGGCAAATATCCCGTTGGCGGCAGTTTCCCGACAGAGGAACAAATCGCCACCGCTTATAAAGTCAGCCGACACACCGTGCGTGAAGCCACCCGTCAACTCTCAGAGGACGGTTTGATCAGTCGACGGCGCAGTACAGGCACGATCGTGACTGCTCGACAGCCCACCTTGAAAAACTATGTAGCGGCTTTGGGCTCAATGAAGGAGTTGATGGAATACACGATGACCACACAACTGAGTGTGTTTGCTCAGCAACGTGTCCTCGCCAACGCAACCTTGGCGGGCGCGTTGGGGTGCGAGCCTAAGTCCGAGTGGCTCATGCTAAAGACACATCGCAAAGTCATTAATGACCCAGAACCCATCTCCTACACCGAAGTGTATTTACGCCCCAAATACGCAAACATTGCAAAGCACTTGCGTGGTCGACATCCCAGCATCTTGCAGTTGCATCAGGATTTGTTTGATGAGCCCGTACATTCTGTGGTTCAGCGCATTGAGGCGGCCAGAATGCCTCGTGCGGCCGCTGAGTTGTTGGGCTTAAGCCCCGCCACGCCAACTTTAAAGATGACCCGGATTTATGAAAATGCCGAGGCTCAAGTCATGAGCGCATCTCTGAACTTTTACATATCTGAACGCTTTGATCTGGTCACCCGGTGGACGCGATCCGAGGAACCAAAAACTTGGTCCAAGAATGAAACCTAACGACAGATACCGGCTCGCGTCAAAACGCGAGGTGACCTGAGCCAATGACGGCTCGCAGCCCCGGACCTGCTAAAACGTTTGCTACGTGCCTAATTGATAGTTTGACTGTGACCTTCTCATGGCTGCGCCAGTCGCATGAGCAGCATTAGGAAAAATGACCGAGCAAAAGCGCTCCCTGCCCGCTACGCGGAAAGATCCTGACGACGAACCTGGACTAACACAAGAATTTTTAAAGGATGCCGACTTGTACGAAGGCTCCAAACTTAAAACACAAGGCAGACCCAAGTCTACTTCGCCCAAAGAACCGGTGAAACTGCGATTGGATGCCGATGTGCTTACCGCCCTAGGTGCCAGTGGCAAGGGCTGGCAGGCATGAATCAATGATGCCTGAAGCTCATCGTAAAGTTGACCGGACACGGTAAAAGTCGAGCGGCAACTCAACGGCGCACAAAAAAATTAGCCCTCTTCCTCGCGAAAGATGGCTAATTTCTGAATATGGCTCCCCAAACTGGGCTCGAAACGGTGACCTGCGGATTAATAGCGCAGACTGTTTTTAATAGGTTCGCGGACTGTAATTTCAACGCTTTCGCTCCAAAAACTGGACCATGCGACGAGTAAACCGACACACTCGGGAAACCACTGGTACCAAAGACACCACTGACTACCTTAGGTCGTGAGCTAAGCAACCGATCCAAACAATGATCGATCAAACTGCCTTAGGCCAGTGAATCTGGATCTTTCGGTTATTAGCCAAACAGTCACGCAAATACAAATTAATGAGACTCTGATAGGGAAC
>PR_CR_10_Liq_2_inCRDRAFT_1000158_pt1 | contig 19568 bp, 19 predicted proteins | sample PRCRCaboRojoPR_FD_10245 | JGI IMG/M metagenome (IMG submission 10245) | reverse complement strand
ACTTTTGCCATCTCCTTAGGCTACCGAGAATGTAACGAAGGTTGGTTAGTGGCAAAAAGATTTTTACGCTCTCAGTTACAATTGGGACATCAAAACTTGGAGGCAATGAATGTCGGTTGTGCCAGCAGGAACCCTCTACCGTGGCAAGGTAGGCATGTGGTCGTGGGTTCTGCACCGAATCAGCGGTGTCGCAATTTTCTTCTTTTTGCTTGTCCATATTCTGGACACAGCCCTGGTGAGAGTCTCACCGGAGGCTTATAACGTGGTCATTGAGTCCTATAAAACTCCAGTTATTGGTTTGGCTGAACTTGGGCTGGTAGGCGCAATCCTCTTCCACGGTCTGAATGGTGTGCGCATCATCCTTGTTGATTTCTGGTCAAAGGGCACCAAGTACCAAAACATCATGTTCTGGGTTGTCTTGGTGTTGGCGGTTGGAATCACCGCTTACTTCACCCCGGGTCACCTCGAGAGAGTATTGGAGTTCTAAATGTCAGTGCAGATTGAAATTCCTAACTCCCCTCGCAAGCAGCGAGTCACCAACTGGGAGAAATACGGTTGGTTGTATATGCGTATCAGCGGTCCACTGCTGATTGTCTTGATTTTCACTCACGTTTTCGTAAACCTTTTCACCGGTGAAGGAATCAAACAGATTGACTTCGCCTTTGTTGCCGGAAAGTGGGCAGACCCATTCTGGCAATGGTGGGATGTTGCAATGCTGTGGCTTGCGCTAATCCATGGAACCCTTGGTATGCGCACCGTAATCAACGATTACACGGAAAAGCCAAAGCTCAGAACAGCTCTGGTTGGAACTCTTTGGAGTGTTTCAGGAGCTTTGATTCTGCTTGGGACATTGGTTGTATTCACCTTTGATCCATGCCCACCAACCTCAAACCCCGATCTACTACCTTCATTCTGTGAAGCGATTGCGAGTTCCTAAATGACTAAAGTTCACCACCACGAATTTGATGTGGTAATCGTCGGTGCCGGAGGCGCCGGCATGCGTGCGGCAATCGAGGCTGGCCCTCACGCCCGAACAGCAGTTATCACCAAACTGTTTCCAACCAGAAGCCACACAGGCGCAGCCCAGGGAGGCATGGCTGCAGCTTTGGCAAACGTCGAAGAGGACAGCTGGGAGTGGCACACCTTTGACACCGTCAAGGGTGGCGACTACCTCGTCGATCAAGATGCTGCTGAGATTCTGGCCAAGGAATCGGTTCAGGCGGTTATTGACTTAGAAAACATGGGTCTCCCCTTCAACAGAACTCCTGATGGAAAAATCGACCAACGTCGATTTGGTGGCCACACCCGTGACCACGGTAAGGCGCCTGTAAGAAGAAGTTGCTACGCTGCCGACCGCACCGGCCACATGATTCTGCAGACTCTCTATCAAACATGCGTGAAGCTTGGCATTGAGTTTTTCAATGAGTTCTACGTGCTCGACATGATTATGACCGAGGTTGACGGTCAAGAGGTTCCAGCAGCTGTGGTTGCCTACGATTTGGCAACCGGAGAGATCCACATCGTTCGCGGAAAGAGCATTGTTTATGCAACCGGAGGATTTGGAAAGATCTTCAAAACCACTTCAAATGCTCATACCTTGACCGGAGATGGAATCGGAATTATCTGGCGCAAGGGATTGCCACTGGAGGACATGGAGTTTTATCAGTTCCACCCAACTGGGCTAGCAGGCTTGGGAATCTTGCTCTCAGAGGCGGCTCGTGGAGAGGGAGGAATTCTAAGAAATGCCTCAGGTGAGCGCTTCATGGAGAGATATGCACCAACAATTAAGGACCTAGCCCCACGTGACATGGTTGCCAGGGCTATGGCCAACGAGGTTCGAGAGGGACGTGGAGCAGGACCAAATAAGGACTATGTGTTGCTCGACCTAACTCACCTAGAACCAGCAGTTATTGATGCGAAGCTTCCTGACATCACTGAATTCGCAAGAACTTATTTGGGCGTTGAGCCATACACCGAGCCAGTTCCTGTTTTCCCAACCGCGCACTATGCCATGGGGGGAATTCCAACCAACATCAAAGCCGAGGTGCTGAGAGATAACGACACCGTGGTTCCTGGTCTGTATGCGGCTGGCGAATGTGCGTGTGTAAGTGTTCACGGAGCCAACCGTTTGGGTACCAATTCACTCTTGGATATCAACGTTTTTGGAAAACGTGCCGGAATCTATGCGGTTGAGTACGCGAAGACCGCAACACTGCCACCGCTTCCAGAAAATGCTGAGGCAGGTGTGATTGCTCTGTTGGATAAAGTTCGCAACTCGAAGGGCGATGAGAAAGTATCAGTGCTTCGTAAAGAGCTCCAAGACATCATGGATGCAAACGCCCAGGTTTACAGAACCGAGGAGAGCCTGAACGAGGCGCTGGAGAAAATCATTGAGCTTCGTGCCAGGTACGAGAAAATCTCGATCCAGGATCACGGACAGCGATTCAACACAGACCTACTTGAGGCCGTTGAGCTTGGTTTCTTGCTAGATCTCGCTGAGGTATTGGCATATTCCTCGAGAGAGAGAAGAGAAAGTCGCGGAGGTCACTTCCGCGAGGACTACCTCGAGAGAAACGATGAGAAATTCATGGTTCACTCGATGCTTTATCGAGAAGCAGAGCCAAATGGTGAAATTGGAGGCGGAATCCGCGTTGATTGGAAACCAGTAGTTATCACCAACTACCAGCCCATGGAGCGTAAGTACTAATGAGTGACGTAAAAGAAATTGCTGAAATCCCTTCATTTACAGTGAAGCTAAGCATTCGAAGGTTCGACCCTGAGAAAAGCGAAGAGGCAAGCTGGCAGGAATACGAAGTGGAGATGCATTCGACCGACAGGGTCTTGGATGCTCTTCACAAAATCAAATGGGAGCAGGATGGTTCATTGACCTTCCGTCGCTCCTGTGCTCATGGCGTTTGTGGTTCGGATGCCGTGAGAATCAACGGAAGAAACCGTTTGGCATGTAAGACCTTGATCAAGGATCTGGATATTAATTCAACGATTACGGTTGAGCCAATTAAGGGACTTCCCGTTGAGAAAGATTTGATTGTTGATATGAACCCTTTCTATCAGGCTTATAAAGACATAAACCCATTCTTGGTGGCCAATGACAAGCCTGAGAAGGAGAGGTTACAGTCTCCTGAGGATCGAGCACGTTATGACGACACGACCAAGTGCATTCTTTGTGCCGCCTGCACCACCTCTTGCCCCGTTTTCTGGACTGACGGTCAATACTTCGGACCTGCAGCAATCGTAAACGCTCACCGTTTCATTTTTGATTCACGTGATGAAGAGGCAGAGGTAAGACTGGACATCCTGAATGACAAAGAGGGAGTGTGGCGATGCCGCACAACATTCAACTGCACTGAGGCTTGCCCCAGGGGTATTGAGGTCACCAAGGCAATCGCTGAGGTAAAGCAAGCTATCTTGCGAGGCAGGCCCTAAGTTGCTCAGTCGTCGGATTGTTCTAACCAGTGCGCTTGGAACCGCCGCGGCAGCGACACTTGCAGCATGTGCAACGGGAACCGACGAAACAGCGGGTCCAAACCCAAGTGAAACCGCTGACAATCAACCCGAAGAGCAACCATCAGCAATAATCATTGGTCCCGCAAGCGAGGTCCCAGTGGGTGGCGGAGCTAAGTTCCGAGCCGGAGATATCGAGGTGTTTGTAACCCAACCCTCTTCAGGAGAGTTTCGTGCATTCGATGCCAGGTGCACGCATGCTGGATGCGCTGTCACGGATGTCCTCAATGGAGAAATCCAGTGCCCCTGTCACGGTGCTCGCTACAACTTTGAAACTGGTGCTGTTGTTGCTGGTCCTGCTCCCAGAGCACTTGGGAAGATTTCCATAGCTCAGGTTGGCGACCAGTTAGAAGTTAGTTTCTAAACGGCTAGCTTTTGACGAAGCGCAGGAAGCAGAGCACTCGATGCACTGAGTGAAGAAGCCCCAAGGTCAATAAACCACTGAGCAGCCTCCGGCTCACCTGCAATCTCCCCGCATATGCTGACAGGCTTGCGAGCCTGTTTCCCAGCTTCAATAATTGCTGCGACTCTTGAAATGACATCAGGATGCTTTGCATCACTCAAAGAGCGGAAGCTGGACCTAGGCCGACGAAGAACATATTGGGCAAGATCGTTAGAGCCAATTGAGACAAAGTCAACCAGGTTGAACAAAGCCGGCAAAACCTGCGGTGTGGCAAGCTCGGGCACCTCGACCATAACGCCCAATTTGTCGAATTCGTATGGCCTAGCCATTTCAATAAACTGCTTGGCCTCGGGATAGCTTGTGACCATTGGAGCCATAACCCACAGCTCTGTTTCTGGATAGTAACTGCTTGCCTTTGCAAGTGCCTCAAGTTGAGTGTTAATTACATCTGGGTTTGCCATCAGCGTGGCAAGACCTCGACCGAAATAATCACCTTCCCCAGCAGGGGTCAGAAACGGCAGTGGTTTATCAAAATCCAGATCTAGCAATCTTGCTATGACAAGCTTATTTTTGAACCTTGCTAACAACCTTGAATACTCAAATACTTGCTCCTCCAGACTTGGAGCGTCTTTTCTGCCAAGGAAAAGCAATTCTGTCCTATACAGACCCACACCTTGAGCCCCAGCCTTTATCGCACTTCCGCCTTCAATTGCACTACCAACATTGGCAAGCAGCGGAACAGGGGTCTCAAGACTAAGGTCAACCTCGGTTTCAATAGCAGCACGATAATTTGATAACTCGTCCTGACTGGGATTTATAAAAACCTGCCCACTAGTGGCATCTAACAAAATATTGTCTCCGTCTTTGATGACACCGGCACCAACAACCCCCATAACCGCGGGCAATTGATTTGCCCGGGCCATCACTGCAGTATGGGAACTGATGCCCCCCTCTTCGGTAATAAAACCAGCAATGTTGTCGGGAAGACTTGAAATGTCAACCGGTGAGAGCCTCTCTGCGATGAGGATTCTTTGCTCCTGATCCTCTTCCTCGCTGGGCTCGTTGGCGAGCAGTGAAATGGTTCGCTCAGCGATACCTGTCAGGTCATTAGACCTCTCTGCGAAATGGCCCCCAAGATCTGTAAGTTTTCTTGCAAATTTAGAAAATGCGCCTCTGATTGCAGTGGCTGCGTCAGCACCCTCGCTCATGCGAGCCTTTATCTCCTCAAACAGCTCTTTATCACTGAGCATCATCGCCATCGCCCTGAGGATTTCAACCGATTCGCCGGTACTTCCAAAGGCCTCAATTTCAATCTGACCGCGCATCTGCTGCATAGCAACTTTTACATCCAGCAAACTGAAACGCTCTCCTGGCTGATTTGAGAGAACTATGCTCCCAGGGATTTTGACACGGGCCTTAGCGATCACCACCCCGTCATCGGCGCTAGCAACTCCAGCACCCACTAAAACTCGCTCGGCCATATACAGATTCTAGGTCGGCATAGACTTAAGCACATGCCAAGCCTAAAAATTGCAACAGTAAACGTAAATGGAATTCGCGCCGCACACCGAAAAGGAATGCTGGACTGGGTAGCGGAGACTGACCCCGACATTCTTGCACTGCAGGAGGTGAGGGCTTCAGATGCGGACATCAAAAAGATAATTCCAGAGATGGGTGGACTGGCAGAGGAAGGCGGGATCTGGCACCTCAACCATGACGAGGCAAGTCAAAAAGGCAGGGCTGGTGTTGCGGTTCTATCCAAAATGCCCGCAAATTCCATCTCAACCGCACTTGGGCCAGATGAATTCGACTCAGCTGGAAGATGGCTCGAGACAGAGTTCGAAGTTGGCGGTAAGAAACTAACGGTTGTCAGCATTTATGTTCACTCGGGGGAAGTCGATACGCCAAAACAAGTTGAGAAATACAAATTTCTCGACGCCATGACTGAACGAACAAAGCAGCTGATCAAAAAAGACTTTGTGCTCTTAGTTGGGGATCTAAATGTTGGCCATACCGAGCTTGATATTAAAAACTGGAAGGGCAACATCAAAAACTCAGGTTTCCTGCCCGAGGAGAGAGCCTATTTTGATGGCTTTATGCACACCCAAGGTTGGGTCGATGTTGGAAGACAGGCTCACCCGGAGCAACCCGGTCCTTATTCTTGGTGGTCATATAGAGGTCAGGCATTTGACAATGATGCTGGCTGGAGAATTGATTACCATCTGGCAACACCAAAGCTTGCAGCCACCGCGAGTGACTATCAGGTTCACAGAGCTGACAGCTACGATACTCGTTGGAGCGATCACTCACCGGTGGTTGCCAATTACTCGTTGTGAATGGTGGAGCGATGACTAAACCAAATCTGCTGTCTGGAATGCAGCCAAGCGCTTCCTCGCTGCACCTTGGAAATTACCTAGGGGCACTAACCCAGTGGGTAGCCATGCAGGAGACCCACAACGCGCATTACGTAATTGTCGATCTTCACGCCATCACGGTCCCTCAGGATCCAAAACTGCTGGCTGAAAATACAAGAAAAACCGCAGCGCAGTACATCGCAAGCGGCCTAGATGTTAGAAAATCCACTCTCTTTGTTCAGTCCCATGTACCCGCTCACTCCGAGCTTGCCTGGATATTGAATTGCATTGCAAGCTTTGGTGAGGCAAGCAGGATGACCCAATTCAAGGACAAAAGCCAAAAGGGTGGAAGTGACAATGCCTCAGTTGGGCTGTTCACCTACCCAATTTTGCAGGCAGCGGATATTTTGCTCTATCAACCGAAAGCTGTCCCGGTCGGTGAGGACCAGCGCCAGCATCTAGAACTTACCCGAAACATTGCTGAGCGATTCAATAATCGCTATGGAAAAGTATTTGAAATGCCGGAGGCGGTAATTCTCAAGGAGACCGCCAAAATATATGACCTGCAAAATCCCACGGCAAAAATGAGCAAATCAACCGCGGAGCCAAAGGGTCTGGTGAATCTGCTGGATGATGATGCGACAATTTCAAAAAAGATTAAGTCTGCTGTTACCGACACCGATGGCGAGATTAGATTTGACTTCGAAAATAAGCCCGGGGTTTCAAACCTGTTGGGGATATTCGCTGCCGTAACCGATCGAAGCATTTCCAGCATTGTTGACGAGTTTGCCGGTGGTGGTTATGGGCAGCTCAAAACCGCCGTCGCGGATGCTGTAATCGAAGCAATTGCTCCAATTCGCGATAAGACCAATCAGTTGATGGCGGATCAGAACTACCTAGACCAGCTTTTGTATCAAGGAGCCGAGAAAGCCCAGGAAGTTGCAAATAAAACTCTGAAGGATGTTCAACAAGCCCTTGGCTTCATTCCGAATCGGAATAACTGAGCAAAAAGGAGTATTGTTCTAAGTGTGCTTCGGGGTCAGTGAAAATCTGAACCGGCGGTGAAAGTCCGCGACCCGACTTAGGCCTTTGCAGCCAGCAAAGAAACCCAAGGCGGTTGATCTGGTGAAATTCCAGAACCGACGGTAAAAGTCCGGATGGTAGAAGCAGCTNGCCAGCGTACCCTGGCTGCTCGCCCCGCAGTTAACTNAGAAAGGGAGCGAGTATGGTTTCAAATCACCTATTCGAATCAGCCATGCGGCTGGCCCTTAAGCTCGCCCTAAATGGTCCCGCTCATGGAGTCAATCCTCAGGTTGGTGCAGTAATTCTCGACCCCGAGGGAAACGTAATTGCTGAGGGTTGGCATATGGGAAGTGGAACCCCCCATGCAGAGATTATCGCNATGGAAAACGCCCGCGAAAAATATGGGTTTCAGGACAAGTTCCCCGATGGCTACACAGCCGTGGTCACTCTCGAGCCCTGCAATCACACGGGAATAACGGGCCCTTGCAGCCAGGCAATATTGGAAGCCGGCATCTCCAGGGTGGTTTATGCCTCAAATGATCCGGGAGAGAAATCATCCGGGGGTGGCAAATTCCTCAAAAAACATGGAGTTGAGGTAATCAAAGGCCTTTTGAAATCAGATGCAGATGACCAGGCTCGACACTGGATTGTATCTACCAAAAAACAAAGACCGTTCGTAACCATCAAATACGCATCCACACTTGATGGCAGAGGAGCCGCTCAAGATGGCTCGAGTCAGTGGATATCTGGTCCAGAGAGCAGGGCTGACGCTCATAAGAGACGTAGCGAGGTCGATGCAATTTTGGTTGGGACCGGAACTGCAATCTTTGACGACCCCGAACTCACGGCCAGAAAACCAGATGGTAGCTATTACGAACACCAGCCACTCAGAGTCGTGGTTGGAGAACGAAAGTTAGATAGAAGCTTAAAGTTGTTCAACGATCGTGCAGAGACTTTGGTTCTCCCTACTCAATCACTTCAGGAAGCGATGACTGAATTGTGGGAAAAAGGCATTCGACATCTGCTGGTTGAGGGTGGACCAAATGTTGCCAGCAAGTTTATAAAGCAAGGGCTAGCCGATGAATTTTTGGTTTATATGGCGCCAATGCTTCTTGGAGGAGATAAGACTGCCCTCAAAGATCTCGGAATAGGCAGTATCTCAGAAGCCATCGATCTCGAGATCAAAGAATTGGGAACTCTAGGAAAAGACGTTTTCATCAGAGCGAATAGGAGTAAGTAATGTTCACAGGAATCATCGAAGAATTAGGCGAAATAACCGCTATTGAGACTCAGCCGGACGCTGTCCGCCTAACAATTTCAGGAAAGAAAGTGCTGGAGGATCTAAAGCGTGGAGAGTCAATCTCGGTTTCTGGGACCTGCTTGACGGCGATCGAGATTGATGACAAATCATTCACCGCAGATGTCATGCACGAAACCATTAGGCTCAGCGGTCTGCAGAGAGTAGAGGTCGGTCAAAAGGTCAACCTCGAGAGAGCCATGACAGCCGCAACTCGTTTTGGCGGTCACGTAGTGCAGGGTCACGTTGACGGCGTTGGCGAGTTTGTCTCAAGGGAAAAAAGTGATAACTGGGACTGGGTTCGTATCAGTGTTCCAGAGGAGCTCATGAAATATGTTGTGATGAAGGGTTCAATCACCTTCGACGGCATATCTTTAACCGTCAATGAGATTGATGGAAATGTAATTGGCCTCAGTCTGATTCCTGAAACATTGGAGGTAACCACCCTCGGCTACAAAAACCCTGGGGACCTGATCAATGTCGAAGTTGATGTCATGGCAAAACACATTGAGCGACTAATGGAAGCCAGACAGGGATGATTTTTAGCCCAATTGAGAAAGTTCTGGAGGACCTGCGCGCAGGGAAGCCAGTTCTAGTCACTGACGACGAGTCACGTGAAAATGAAGGCGATGCAATCATCGCGGCTGAACTGGCAACGCCCGAGTGGGTGGCCTGGATGGTCAGATACACCAGCGGTTATATATGCGCGCCAATGACCGAACAGCGGGCAAATGATTTGGACCTGCCGGTCATGTGGCAAAACAATGAAGACCCTCATCAAACCAATTACACAGTCAGTGTCGATGCGGCCAATCGCCAGTCAACTGGAATCTCCGCAAAGGAAAGAGCGTTGACCGCAAATGTGTTGGCTGACCCCAGTTCAACACCAAAATCGCTAATCAGACCAGGTCATGTTTTACCCCTCAGAGCGAAGCCCGGTGGGGTGCTGGAAAGACCCGGGCACACAGAAGCTGCAGTTGATCTAATGAGGCTTGCGGGCTTACAACAGGTAGGGCTGATGGCCGAAATGGTAAACGACGACGGAACAATGATGAGGGTTCCGGAACTTTTTTCGGTAGCCGAGCGGTTTGACCTAAGTATGACTAATATTCACGAGCTCAGCGACTACATTCGCCAGAGGGCAAACGGCGAGGCGACATCGTCAAATCGTATCCGTTTGGAAGCAGAAACCAGCATCCCGACTAAATGGGGTGAGTTCAAAGTACGTGGTTACTATGACGCGAGAACAACAGCCGACCACGTCGCACTGATTGCTGGTGACCCGGGGAAGAAAGATGTTTTGGTTAGGGTGCACAGTGAGTGCATAACTGGTGAGGCATTTGGGTCCCTCAAATGCGAGTGCGGCCCTCAATTAGATGCCGCCTTGGAGAAGATTCAAGAAAACCCAGAAGGGGGAATCGTTCTCTACCTTCGTGGCCAAGAGGGCCGAGGCATCGGACTTTTGAACAAGCTGAAAGCTTATGCATTGCAGGAGCAGGGCATGGACACCGTGGATGCGAATTTGGCACTTGGACTACCCAGTGAGGCAAGAGAATACGGCGCAGCGGTAGAAATGCTAAAGGATCTGGGTGTTGAGAGCGTAAGGCTGATGACAAACAATCCCGAGAAGAAAAAATTCTTAGAGGACGCTGGTATTCCAGTGACAGAGATATCTCCGCTGTTGGTGGGCGCGGTTGAGGAAAATCAGGGTTATCTGGACACAAAGCGTGAGCGCATGGGTCACTTGATTCCCGAAACAGAAAAATGAGTGGTGCCGGGTCCCCCGAATTCAGTCTTGACGCATCAAAGCTCAAGGTTGCCGTGGTCTACTCCAGTTGGCACAAAGAAATAATTGAAGGCTTAGTAGCTGGAGCTGGCAAGGCTTTAGCTGAGACTGGTTGCACCAACAGCAGCTATCATGCGGTGCCAGGGGCGTTCGAACTTCCGCTGGCCGCGAGCAAGCTCGCAAAAGAAAATGATGCAGTAATTGCCCTGGGCGTTGTCATTCGCGGAGACACTCCACACTTTGACTTCGTGTGCAAGGCTGCAACCGATGGGCTGCTGCAGGTAATGCTTGAGAGCAAAACTCCTGTTGGATTCGGTCTGCTGACCGTTGATGATGAATCACAGGCTATTGCTCGCTCTGAAGACAACCATGACAACAAGGGCTCGGAGTCAACCTACGCAGCCCTAAAAATGGCGCTAGATTTCAAATAGTCTTCTAGGCTTTATAGCACTGGAGGAAAAATGGAACTAACTATTGAGATTGTCAGAAATATCACGCTTATTCTTCACTTCATTGGAATCGGTGCCCTTTTGGGAGGATTCCTAACCCAAATGAAGTTGATGCGAGCCAAGCAGGCAAAGATAGTGCCAGCTATGAACCACGGGGCATGGACCATGTTCATCACTGGACTGATCCTTACTGGAGTTGCAGAGTACCGCGCCTCAATTATTGGTTTCGAGGTGAACCACACCCTGATAGCGGCCAAAACAGTTATCATTCTGGCAATTCTTGCGCTGGTACTAATCTTCAGAAAAAAGGACTCTGTATCCCCTGCTGTATTTGGATCAATTGGGATTCTCACAATTGCCAATATTTCGCTGGCTGTTTTGTACTAGCTCGCCCTGAGAGAAACTGCGGCTATTTGTTGCCAATTCGGCTTAGGCTCAAGATGTGAGCAACACCAACGAGAACAACCCTCGGTCCAGAGAATATAAGGGCCCAAGGGCGAGTTTCAAGCAACTAATCCCCTACATCACTGCGGAGAAAACACCTGTCATTATCGCCATGGTGCTAAGCATCATTGGCGCTGGTCTATCTCTTGCCCAACCAGTGATGGTGGGCCAGGTCATAAGTGCTGTTGAACAGCAGCAAGAGATTGCTCAATTGGCAACAATCTTGGTGCTCTTGATTTTTCTCTCTGCAGCCTTTTCGGGTTTTCAGTATTTTTTGCTTGCCAGAACTGGCGAAGCAGTTGTTTTGAACACGAGAAAGCAGTTAATTTCAAAACTGCTTAGGTTGCCAATTTATGAATACGATCAACGTCGTATTGGAGACATGGTCTCTCGGGCCGGAAGCGACTCCACTCTGCTACGGGCAGTGCTAACACAAGGACTGGTTGAAGCTGTGGGTGGAGCGTTTTTATTTCTTGGCGCATTGATTGCAATGGCAGTCATAGACCTTCCACTGCTATTAGCAACACTGGCGGTGTTGGCCTTTTCGATAATTGGCATCTCCATTGCCGGTCGTCGGATTCGGTATGCAACCACCCAGGCTCAACAAAGAGTTGGCGAGATGAGCTCCAGTGTGGAAAGAGCTTTGAGTGCAATTAGAACCATCCGGGCCGCTAGAGCTGAGAAGCGCGAAGGCGAGGCAATCTATAAAGAAGCGACAGAGGCATATGACCAAGGAGTGAAGATTGCCTCACTGAGTGCCGTTGTTGCGCCAATTGCGCAGTTGTCGCTGAACATCGCCTTTATTGTGGTCATTGGGGTCGGAGGCCTGCGCGTTGCAAGTGGGGAAACCGATATTGCCAGCCTGGTCACCTTCGTGATCCTTCTGTTTTTCTTGGTAGGTCCTCTTCTGCAAGCTTTTGGAGCGTATAGCTCAGTTATGAGTGCACTTGGAGCACTGGCAAGAATTCAGGAAATAATGTCACTTCCGGATGAAGAAGTTGAGGAAGTAGTAGCACGTAAGCCAAAAACAGAAGTTGCCATCGAGTTTGAAAACGTGGGATTTCAATATCCGGGCGATGAGTCTAAACCGGTTTTGAAAACCATCAACTTTAGGGTTCAGAGAGGCCAGCGGATTGCGCTGGTGGGACCATCCGGAGCAGGAAAATCAACAACCTTTGCCCTTATTGAAAGATTCTATGAGCCTACTGAAGGAAGAATTCTGATGGATGGCCAGCCGGTGAGGGAATTCTCAAGAGCTACCCTCAGAGAAGAAATCGGCTATGTGGAGCAAGATGCACCAGTTCTAGCGGGAACGCTCAGAGACAATCTTTTGCTCGGCAAGGAATCGGCTGAAGATGCAGAACTTGTCAAAGTATTGGAGAGGGTGAACCTTTCAGATGTTCTCAACCGCGACAGCAGAGGTCTCGATGCCCAGGTTGGTGAAGATGGAATCATGCTCTCCGGTGGAGAGAAACAGAGGCTAGCCATAGCCAGGGCCCTCCTATCAACGCCGCCTATTTTGCTGCTCGATGAATCAACCTCCAGTCTTGATGGGCTCAATGAGCAAAAAATGCGTGAGGCTATCGATGCCGTCAGTGAGAACAGAACAATGTTGGTGATAGCTCACCGGCTATCTACAGTTGTTGACAGCGACTTGATAATCGTTTACCAAAATGGTGAGATCATCGGTCAAGGTACTCACGCTGAATTGCTTGAATCCACCCCGCTTTATCAAGACCTGGCGAAACATCAACTGTTGGTTTAGGAATATCCTGTGTAGATGAAGTTTTTCGACAATCCAACTGAAAAATCCACGGCAGCGGAGCTTGATGAAAAAGACCCGCTAAAACACTATCCGGCAAAGTTTTACAGACCAGATGAGCAACTGTGTTACTTAGATGGAAACTCCCTAGGCAGGCCCCCGAAGGACACCATTGAGAGAATTTCGCATTTTCTAACCGAGGAGTGGGGAACAAATCTTGTCGATGGCTGGGCAGACTGGATTGATAACGCTCAGACTGCTGGGGATTTGTTGGGAAGGTCAATTCTTGGAGTTGAGTCCGGGCAAACATTGGTTTGCGACACCACAAGTGTGAATTTTTACCAGCTGTGTGTTGCAGTTGTTCGGAACTTTCCAGACCGCAGAAAAATCATTGTAGACAGTTCCAACTTTCCAACGGATCGTTACATCATGCAGGGCATCGCAGATTTATTTGATCTGCAGCTGATCACCTTGGACACCGATGGTTCAGGGGGACCCGGAGCGGTTGAATTCGAGAGTGAACTTGAAATTATCAAACCAGAGGAACTTGAAAAACACCTTTCCTCAGATGTCTCGCTATTGACCCTGCAGGCTGTCAACTACCGAAGCGGGGCAAGGCAACCGATGCTAGAGATAAATCGGCTTGCCAAAAAATTCGGCATCATGGTTGTTTGGGACTGTTCTCACGCGGGTGGCTCAATAAACCTAGATTTTGATAAAAACGAGATAGATCTAGCTGTTGGCTGCACCTACAAATACGGAAACAGTGGTCCAGGCTCGCCGGCATGGCTTTTTATCCGGCACAGCCTGCAGAAGTCTCTAAATGTCCCAATTCAAGGATGGTTCGCCCAAGCGGACCAGTTTGCCATGGGTCCCAAATTTGAACCGGCCGAAACAATGCGGAAGTTCCAAATAGCCTCTCCCCCAATTGCAGGCATTAAGGCAGTTGAGGTCAGCTACCAAATGATTGAAGAAGCTGGAATTGAAAATATTGAAAGAAAGGCCGCAGTTGGAACAGAGTTGATGATTGAGCTATTTGATAACTGGCTTGCACCTCTGGGGTTTGAACTGGGGACACCCAGAGAATGGGAAAATCGCGGTGGACACATAATCATCACCCATCCGGAGGCTAAACAAATAGCCCATGCAATGAGGGTTATCAGCAAGGTAATTCCCGATTACCGAGAGCCAAATGCGATCAGGCTTTCCATCTCGCCACTGGCCAACTCATACATGGATGTCTACGAGGGTTTTTCAAAGCTTAGAGATTTGGTCGCCACGGGGGAATATAAATCAGTTCAAGCAAGTGAAAGTCGAGTGACATGACAGCTGATAAACACCTCACATACATCACATATCTAAAAGTTGACGAACTGCTAGAGCTTCAACAGCCTCTGAGCGATGGGCCTGAGCACGACGAGTTGCTCTTCATCACCATTCACCAGGTCTATGAGTTGTGGTTCAAGCAAATACTGCATGAACTGGATGCTCTTCAAAAGTCCCTAGAGTCAGGCAACACCCACCGTTCTCTTGCTCTGCTGGGTCGAGTCAGAAACATAATGAAGACCTGCGTCTCGCAATTGGACATTCTGGAGACTATGACTCCACTTCAATTCAACTCGTTTAGAGACAGGCTCTCCTCAGCAAGTGGTTTTCAGTCTGCGCAGTTTAGGGAATTAGAGGCGGTGCTGGGTCGCAGAGATGACGCAGGCGGGGCAGCCGATAAATCAACGGGTATGGGCATGAGTGAACACTTGACACCTGGATCGAAAGCCAGGGAAAGAGTTGAAAAAGCGATGCAGAGAAGATCTGTCTGGCATTCCGCGCTGATCTATTTCAATACCCGAACCTCCTTGCCGGAGCAGGTTCTGGAAGTTGATCCAAAAATTGCATGGGAGCCAAATGAGGAGCTTCAGGCAGCGCTGGTGGAACTTCATAAAAATGACCCCGAGGCGAACATGATCGGTGAGGCACTAACAGACCTAGATGAGGGTTTGCAAGAGTGGAGATACCGCCATGTAAAGATGGTCGAGCGGACAATCGGAAGAAAAATTGGCACCGGTGGATCTAGTGGAGTTGGTTATCTGGCGTCAACGCTTTTCAACCCGACATTTCCAGACCTTTGGGCAATTAGGAGCCAGTTTTAGCCAGTTGCATCACATTCCTGAGAAGCATCACACGAGTCATTGGTCCGACACCTCCAGGGTTAGGAGATAGGAATCCAGCCACATTGGAAACTTCAGGGTGGACATCCCCAAGAAGTCCATCATCAGTTCTTGTAATACCGACATCAAAAACCGCAGCCCCAGGCTTTATCTCTTCTGCTCTAATCATGTGCGGTGAGCCAGCTGCCGCCACAACAATGTCCGCCTGAGAGACCAACTCACTGACATTTTCAGATGCGGAGTGAACAACCTCAACGGTGGCATCCACGCCACGTCCTGACATCATCAGAGTCAAAGGTCTACCAACTGTAATTCCCCTGCCAATAATCACAGCTCGCCTGCCCTTAGTTTCTATCCCGTATCGCTTACAAAGCTCTAGGATGCCTGAGGGGGTGCAGGGTAGAGGAGAGCTAATATTCATTGTTCCGCTCAAAACCAGCCGACCTAGATTTACAGGATGTAGCCCATCAGCATCTTTTTCCGGATCAATTAGCTCCAACAGTCGATTTGTATTGACGGACTTTGGAAGCGGGAGTTGAACTATAAACCCAGAAACCTCACTGGCTGAGTTCAAATCTTCAATGGCGTTTGCAATAGATGCCTCATCAGCGTTGTCAGGCAATTCCACTCGAATCGACTCAATGCCCACCTCAGCACAATCCCGATGTTTGCCCGCCACATAAGACCTGCTGCCAGGGTCTTCACCCACTAGCAATGTTCCCAGGCCGGGGGTTATTCCACGGTCTTTCAGCTTGATGACGTCTTGGGCGATCTCTTGCTTAATCTCTGCGGCTACTGCCTTGCCATCAATGAGTTTTGCAACCAAGCTCTACCAGCTCTCGTGGCCCTCATAGAGCGGGAAGGCGTCTGTTAGTTTCTTCACTCTTGCCTGCAGGCCGCTTACGTCAGGGTTCGGCTTTATGGAATTGGCAATGATGTCCGCCACCTCAGCAAACTCGGCCTCTCCAAAACCTCTGGTCGCAAGAGCGGGAGTGCCAATTCGAATGCCGCTGGTCACCATGGGTGGACGCGGATCATTGGGAACAGAATTTCGATTGATTGTGATGCCAACCTCGTGAAGCAGATCCTCAGCGCCCTTGCCGTCAATTTCTGCATTTCTCAGGTCAACCAAAACCAAGTGAACATCTGTTCCACCGGTGAGAACACCTATACCGGCCTCGGCGACATCCTGCTGAACGAGCCTCTCGGCAATGACTTTTGCACCTTGAACGGTGCGGGACTGGCGATCTTTGAAGTCATCCGCCATTGCCGCCTTGAAGGCAACTGCCTTGGCGGCAATAACGTGCATTAGGGGTCCACCCTGCTGCCCTGGGAAGACAGCACTATCAATCTTTTTTGCATATTCCTCTTTACAAAGAATTAGACCGGAGCGGGGGCCGGCGAGGGTCTTATGAACCGTGGTTGAAACCACGTCAGCATGAGGAACCGGCGAAGGATGCACTCCGGCAGCAACAAGTCCTGCGAAGTGGGCCATGTCTACCCATAGTTTGGCCCCTACCTCATCTGCAATCTCTCTGAACTTGGCAAAGTCCAAATGCCTTGGATACGCACTCCAACCAGCAATAATCACCGCGGGCTGCACTTCCTTTGCTCGCATGTGCACGTGGTCCATATCAATCAGTCCATCGTCATTGACCTGGTAGGAGTGAGCCTCATACATCTTTCCACTGAAATTTAGGTGCATGCCGTGAGTTAGATGACCCCCATGAGCCAGATCAAGGCCCAGGATTCGATCTCCAGGCTTTGCAAGGGCCATCAACACCGCAGCTGAAGCAGAAGCTCCTGAATGAGGCTGAACGTTTGCATGCTCTGCTCCGAATAGTTCTTTTGCTCTATCCCTGGCTAAATTTTCAGCAACATCAACAACTTCACAACCACCGTAATAGCGCTTTCCGGGGTAACCCTCTGCATACTTATTTGTAAGCACCGAACCTTGGGTCTCCAAGATTGCTCTTGAGACAAAATTCTCACTTGCAATCATCTCCAGGGTGCCCTGTTGACGAGCGAGTTCCTGGTCTAAAACTTTTGCAATTTCTGGGTCTACTTCACTTAGGGGGAGACCAAATCCAGAGGGAGTTTTTGACATGAGCAGAAGTCTAACAGCGGTGAAGCGTAAAGCTTGCGTTGGCAAGCCCTAGAATGTAGCACATGCCAAATACCGAACACTGGGTACTCACCTTTGTCTGTCCCGATAAACCAGGAATCGTTCACGCGATCTCTGGAGCAGTTGTGAAGGCCAAGGGAAACATCACCGAATCCAAGCAGTTCACCAGTGAGAGCAACAATTTCTTTATGAGATTGCAAATTGAATCCAGTATCACCCGAGAAGAGTTCGAAGAGATTATCTCTGCTGTGGCAACCGAATACCGAATGCAGTGGCAACTGGATGTAGTTGATAGACCGATGAAAACTCTGGTTTTGGCCTCTAAAGCTGCCCACTGCTTGAATGACATGCTCTTCAGGCAATTGTCGGGGCAACTGCCCATTGAGGTGGCTGCGGTGATGGCTAACCACAGCGACTTGCAAGGATTGGCAGAGTTTTATAAGACGCCATTTGAGCTTCACGAAGTGAATTCAGAAAAAGACAAGAAAGAATTTGAAAATCGAATCACCGAGTTCGTTGAGCAAAACGATATTGAACTAATCGTCCTTGCTCGTTACATGCAGATCCTCTCACCAGAGTTTTGCCAAAAATATGCAGGAAGAATAATCAATATTCACCATTCCTTTCTTCCCGGATTTAAGGGGGCAAACCCTTATGCCCAGGCTCATCAAAGAGGGGTCAAGCTGATTGGCGCCACTGCCCACTTTGTGACAGAGGATCTTGACGAGGGGCCAATCATTGAGCAAAACGTGGATCGCGTAACTCATGAAGAGTCGAAACAAAAACTAGTGCGCATCGGACAAGATATTGAGTCTCGCACGCTTGCACAGGCTGTGAGCTGGTTCGCCGAGCATCGAGTTCTACTCGATGGCTCGCGTACGGTTATTTTTAGTTAAGACTAAAACCGCAACTAACAACCCCAGCACAAGAAGACTTGCAATCGCTATAGCGAGCGGGTTTACATCGTCATTCTCCAGGCCACGCTGTTGTGTCTCAGCAGCGGGCCTGGCATCCTGAACGCTTGGTTGGTTTGTAAAGTCAGCTTGTTCACCAGGGGTGACCAACTCCTGTTGGGGTGAATCCTCAACGATCCTCAAATCTCCCTCGGAATCTGCTTCAGAAACTTCATTGCTAACCTCTCGGGTCTGAGCTTCGTCTGGTTCAGAAATTTCTGTTGACTCTTGAATTACATCCTGAGGATTGTCAAGTTCTGACTCCTCCTCGGTGTTTGAGTCGATCTCTGGGATAGAGGGAGGGGTTGGTGGAAATGTTGGAGGCTGGACAACAATAGGTGTTGAGCTAATCTCTGGCACCACCTCGGGAATGTCCAAAGTAATCTCAAATTGCTGCTCTGGCGCTGTGTGCCCCACCCCATCTGAGATCAAGCCTGATGGAAATATCCATTTCAACTCTCCAGAACTGCAGCCAAGACTTGAAAGTGAGAGCGATGTCTCTTTTTTGCCGATGTTAATTAGACAGCTTTCGGGTGCTGACACCTGAACTTCCTTGAGGAAACTAACCTGCTCGCTAAAGACTACTTCCGACTTGGTTTCTATTAGCAACGTGCCATCGACTTCAACTTCTTCAATAGTGCTTTCAAGGACTTCTAACTCAGGCGGTGAAAGATCTACCAGAACATTTATTTCCCTTGAGCTTTGCAAAGAATAGTTGCCAAATGAATCCGAAACTAGATTAGGTCCAAAAACAATCTTCGCTTGGCCCTCAACGCAACTGTGAAGATTGACCACAAGACTGGAATCAAGGTCCTCGGTTTCTAACTGACAACCCGTGACTGTGATTGCTCCAATGTCAAACACTGCTGACTGATCGACCTGAACCTCAATCTGAAATTCATCCACACTGGAAAAATCGGGGTGGGCGAAATTGACGGCAGGAGCGTTCTGGTCGAATTGCAAGTCCAATACAGTGTCCTCGGCTGGGCTATTCAGACTTGCGCCTACGGAATTTTTCTCAAGCATGACGCTGGCAAGTTCTTGGCATCCGGAGAGTTCCAAAAGATACTTATCCTCTGACCCTGCCAAAACAGAACCCTCGCAGCCAGATATTTGGAAATCCTCTATCTCCAAACCGGTAACTGGAAAGTCAAAACCGATAGAGACCTGTCCAGTGTCGGAAGTTAGCTGCGAAAAAGAAAACTCAGTCACGGTGGCTGGAATCTGGTAACGAAGCACCACCCTTCCATTCCCAGCATTTGTTCCCGGGTTGAAATTTACCCCC
>PR_CR_10_Liq_2_inCRDRAFT_1000156_pt1 | contig 19607 bp, 13 predicted proteins | sample PRCRCaboRojoPR_FD_10245 | JGI IMG/M metagenome (IMG submission 10245) | reverse complement strand
CCTCTCCTGGATAAGCTGGAGCAGAGCGGGAAGCTCTACCCCAGCAGCCATAGGGCTTAAATGCAGAGGATTGCCTTTGTGTTTTGTGCAATTTGTTATACACACGATTAGCGCGGCGCAGCAGGAGCAGAAAATCAGGGCATTTTATCAATTTAGCGGTCCCGGTTTCCCGATTGCAACCATCCTTTCTTACCTTTGTTTAGATCTCAAACGAAGATACATGAAGATAGCGATCGCACAACTCAACTTCCACATTGGCAACTTTGAAGGCAACCTGCAAAAAATGCTGCAGGCGGTCGCGGAAGCCAAAGCTCAACAAGCCGACCTCATCTGCTTCAGCGAACTGGCAACCGTGGGCTATCCGCCCCGGGACTTCCTGGAATTTGAGGACTTCATCGAATTGGCGGAAGCTACAGTGGAGCAACTGGCGAAAGCAGCACAGGGCATCGCTATTGTGGTGGGCTCACCAACCAAAAACCCGGTGATTGAGGGCAAAGACCATTACAACTCCGCCTTCTTCCTGGCCGATGGCAAAGTGCAGCAGGTACAGCACAAAACCCTTCTGCCGACCTACGATATCTTCGACGAATACCGCTACTTCGAGCCGGCTTCGGAGTGGAAAGTGGTGGAATTCAAAGGCAAGCGCATTGCCCTCACGGTTTGTGAGGACATCTGGAACATCGCCAATGAGAACCCACTCTACACCATCTCGCCCATGGATCAGCTGATGCCGCAACAGCCGGACTTTATCCTCAACCTTTCCGCTTCGCCCTTCAGTTACGTGCAGGCCGAGTCACGCACGAAAGTCGTCCGGGCCAATGTGGAGCGCTACGGCATTCCAATGTTCTACGTCAACCACAGCGGCGCACAGACAGAAATCCTTTTCGACGGCGGCTCTATGGTCGCCTCCCCCGATGGCAAAATCTTTGACGAGCTGCCTTACTTCGAAGAGGCCCTGCGGGTGTACGACCTGGACGAGGTAACCAAAGGCGGCCGGGAGCTGCTGCAGCCCCGAAACAAAATGTCCCTCATTCACGATGCGCTGGTGATGGGCATTCGCGATTACTTCCGGAAGCTGGGCTTTAAGCGGGCTATCCTGGGTCTTTCCGGCGGGATAGACTCGGCTTTGGTGGCCGTACTGGCGGTGCGGGCGCTGGGAGCGAAAAATGTCCGCCTGGTGTTGATGCCTTCGCAGTTCTCCTCCGACCACTCCGTCGTGGATGCCCGAAAGCTGGCGGAGAACCTGGGCGCGCCCTACGACATCATCCCCATCGAGCCGATCTACAACAGTTTCATGGAAGCGCTCAAGCCCCACTTTTGGGCCACCGAGTTCAATATCGCCGAGGAAAACCTGCAGTCCCGCTCCCGGGGTAACCTCCTGATGGCCTTGTCTAATAAGTTCGGTAACATCCTGCTAAATACGTCCAACAAAAGCGAGGTGGCCGTCGGGTATGGCACCCTTTACGGCGACATGTGCGGCGGCTTGTCCGTCATCGGCGACCTTTACAAAACGGAGGTCTTCGAGCTTTGCCGCTACATCAACCGGGAAGAGGAAATCATTCCCGACAACATCATCACCAAACCCCCTTCCGCTGAGCTCAAGCCCGACCAAAAGGACACCGACAGCCTGCCCGAATATGAGGACCTGGACGAAATCCTGTTCCAATACATCGAGCGCCGCCTCAGTCCGCAGGACATCATCGGAAAAGGTTACGATGAGAAGCTGGTCCGCCGGGTGCTCCGCCTGGTCAACATCAACGAGTTTAAACGCCACCAAATGGCTCCCGTGCTGCGGGTATCCGAAAAGGCATTTGGCATGGGACGGCGTATGCCGATTGTGGGAAAGTATTTGGCGTAGCCTATGAAAACTATCATTTTCCTTCTATCCATGTCCGTAATGGACGCTCACATTTATGTGAATGATCGGTATATTCTGTTAGAGTGCCTGCCCGCTGATGATGGATTTCAACTATCCTATAGGTACCGATTGCTGGACAAGGCCACGGATAGCTTATATGTCATCGATAAAAATGTCGAGTTTGGCTATCAGCATAAAGTGGAGTTGGATAAGCCTGTTAATCAGCATCCCTGGGTGGCAGTAGGCATAAAAACCTTGTCTGTAAAGGTTGGGGAAGAAGATATTCTATTCGAAGGTTATAAATGCCGGGAAGTCATCGTCGAGTCGTCACATTATTCCGATTTGAACAAACCAGTCGGGAGTATCCACCGGACTCATCATTTACATTGCAACTGCCCGGAGCTTCAACCGTATTTGGAGCAGGAACACTACATGGTAAATTTCTTTGAATGGAGTGAGATAAAGGAACTGAGGGAGCAGGGCTATCATTGGGTCTTGAAATCATTTTCCCCGGTTGAGGTGATTCCAGATGCAAAACCACTGATTATCAAACAGTATCAAAAGGTCGAAGAAAGAGCAATAGCGCCTGCCTTTTTCGAGCGTTTCAAAACGGTAGAATGGGTAACCGAGGAAGAGTATATTCAGATGAACAGGCCTTAAATCCCCTCACTTTCCCACTCCACCACTGCCCGTTCCTCCGAAGAAAAGTTCATGCCAACGGCAACGCGCTGTTTAGGAGAGTCGGCATAGGGCTGCAGGTAACCTTTATCAAAAATCTGCTGCAGGGCTTCCGCCGCGCTTTTGTCGAGCTTGAATTCCAGAGCGTAGATGCGATCGGCCGTTTCCACAAGGGCATCGCAGCGCCCGTTAGCGGTATGGACTTCCGATCGGATGTAGGTCCCCAACAAGTCAAAAGTGAGGTGGATAATGGCGTGGAAGAAACGCTCGGTTTGCTGCTGTGGCCAAAGATCATAGGGCATGGAGGCAAACAGTGCATTGATGATGCGGACCATACCTTCGATATCGCCTTCCCTCAGTGCATTGCGCAGTCCGGCCACCCTTGCAAGGGGGTCTTGTACCGGGCCTTCGAGGTATTCGTGCAGCAGGCTCTGCTCCATGGATTGGCGGACTTCCATATTCGGGTAATCCAGCGTGTACAGATGGTCTTCCGGCTCGTACTTCAGGATGATCAGGTAGCCAGTCTGGAAAAGTACGGAAATGGGATCGAGGCGCGTAAGGTCAAAGGCGTTAAGCTTATTTTGCGAGACCTCGATGCGCTCGGGGAAATAGTAAGCTCGTTTTTTCATTTCCCGAATCAGGAAAGTAGGCGTGCCGGTTTCAAACCAGAAATTGCTGTACTCTCCCCCACCCTGGAAAAAGCTGAGTATAGAAAACGGGTTGTATACTTTCTCCGTACCGCCCCAGGAATAGCCGTTGTACCATTGCCGGACTTTTGCCTTATCAACACGCGCCAGGGGCTCCGCAAAGTAATGCTCCAGCTCATCCTGCGTGATACCAAGCAAGGTGCGGGCAGCGGCTACCAGAGAAAGATTGTAGAGGTTATTGAGATCAGAAAAAATACTGACTTTGCTAAAAGCAGAAACACCGGTGATGAAAACGAGCTCCAGATAGGGGTCGCTGTCCTTGAGGATAGAGTAAAAGCTCTTTAGTATTTCCCGGTGAGCTTCTGCCACCTGAGGATCATCTAAATAGTCAATAATAGGCTTATCGTACTCATCAATCAGGAGTACTACCTTGTTTTTCTTGCTTGCTTTCTGTATCAGTTCTTTGAACTGAAGGTCAAAAGTCGCCTTTTCTAACTGAATGCCTAGCCGATTGGCTTCACCGTTGAGCATTGCATCAAGACCGGCCTCCAATCCCATTGTTCGAATGCCCTGACTACTAAACTTCAGCCAAATTACCGGCGTTGCATCTCTTGCCAGTCCCAGTGATTGTCGATCCATAAGCCTTCGAACAGCTCCCGGTTGCCACGGTACAGCTCATTCATGGTGGATAGCAGCAGGCTTTTGCCAAAACGGCGGGGGCGATGGAGATGGTAGTACCCTCCGCCCTGTTGCAGAATATTAAAAAGTGTTTTTGTCTTATCCACATACACATAGCTACCTTCCCGGAGCTCCCGAAAATCCTGTATGCCAATCGGATACTTCATAACTGGAAAGATAAGCAAAAAAGCCGCTACTCCTGCACCTTCTCCCCGTAGCTGAGGTCGCCGGCATCGCCCAGCCCGGGCACGATATAGGACTTTGCAGTCAGCTCTTCGTCCACCGCGCCAACCCAAAGGTGGGCTTCCGGCATCACCCGCTGCAGGTGCTCCACACCGGCGGTGGCTGCCACTGTGGTGACTACGTGGATTGCGGCAGGCTGCCCGTGCTCCAGCAGGGACTTAATCGCCAGGGACATGGAAGCGCCGGTCGCCAGCATGGGATCGGCAATGATGAGCGTCTTGTCCGTAAGGTCCGGGCAGGAGATGTACTCCACGTGCACGTCAAAGGAGCCGTCTTTGTGGTGTTTGCGGTAAGCAGAGACAAAGGCGCTTTCGGCGTGATCGAAGTAATGCAGCATACCCTGATGCATTGGCAAGCCCGCCCGAAGGATGGTGGCCAGTACCACTTTTTGATCACTGAGGGCCACTTCTGCCTCCCCCAGGGGCGTGGCAATGCTTTTGGGCGTATAAGCCAGGGTTTTGCTGACCTCATAGGCCAGGATTTCGCCCAGGCGTTCCAGGTTGCGGCGGAATCGCATCCGGTCGGACTGTACATTGACGTCCCGGAGCTCGGCAATAAAGTGATTCGCGATAGAAGGCGTTTGGCTCAGATCAAACATGTAGGTTATTTTTGCTGCGGCGACCAAAATAGGGGTTATCCCTCATAATAGGAACAAAAAACTCAGCTTTTGGTGCTGCCGTACCGCAAAAGCTGCTCATGCACCTCCGCCCAGCCTGCCCAGCCGTGGCTCGCGGCAAAGGAGCTGTTGTGCCAGAGCGGCATAAATATGCCGCCTGTGCCCCGTACGGTATCAATCAGGCCCCTTAGTATTTCAATAGCCTCGCCAGGTGAAAGCTTCAGGTATTGTTGCAGCGTTACATCCATTACAGCAAACGGGTAAATGAGCAGCGGTTGTTCGGCTTCCGCTTCAAGGTCGTACCAGGGGTAGGGCACTGACAGGCCAGCCCGGAAGCCCGGTGCATCAGCGTAGCCCATGGTGTAATCTTCCTGTATCCCGGCCTGTATCAACTGCCTGTAGGTAGCCGGAAAACTTAGCTTTAGAAAATGCTGACGGCTGCGCAGGGGTGCCTGCCCTGTAAGCCGGGTGTAATGCTCCACTTCTGCCTGCAACTGCGCTCGGGAGGTATTCGACCGGTAAGAAGAGTGCAGCCCGGTATCGCTGAAGGTGATCAGCTTTTGGGTTAGTGCCTGCATCGCCCTACCCTTTGGTGGTAGGTTTTTATCGTAAGGTCCAAACCGGCCAAGCAGCAGGAAAAACAGTGGGCGCAGCTCCAGTTCGATATGCAGGTGCTCCAGTTCGTCAAAGGTGTAGAAAGGGTCCTGAGCCCTCCCCAGGCACACCCGCAGGCGCTCCCGGAGCAGCGTATGGTTGCCCTGCAGGGCAGCTCTGAGCCATCCGCCAAGCTGAAGCCAAAGCGGGCGGTGAAGGTACGCCCAGCCCATATCCACATCGTAGGTGGGCCGGAACGTATACCCCGGGCGGCGATCAGGCAGGTGTGGGTAAAAAGCCTGCAACCGTTTCAGGAGCATTTCCCCCCATTCCTGTAAAATTGGCCGTTGCAGAAACCCCTGCTGATGGGCAAGGCTGCCTGTTGCCGGAAACCGGCCGTGGGCATCGCCTTCAAAAGGCAGGTATTCTTCGTAGCGGGCCACCAGGTAAAAGGTAAAAGCCAGCAGGTCGAAAGGCAGCAGGGCATTAGCCTTGCCAGTCACGAAAAAACCGGCGGGACGCCCTTTAAAATGGCGTGTTTCTACCCGCTGTGGATGGATGCCCTTCTCAAAAAGCAAGGAGGAGGCAGGCAGGCAGGGCTCTTTTCCTACCGAACCGGCAGCTCCGTAAATGATTTTGTCCGCATTGGCCGACTGAAAGTAGGACCAGTCTGCCGTCACTTCCACCTGCAGCCCGAGGATATGCCCGAATAACACCTTGCATGCATAACGTACCCTTGGTGTGGCCTGACTGGTATAGAGCAGCAGATTCATGCTTCAAAAATAGGGCAAACTGAAGGAAAATGCGATAAATGTTGTTTTTACGAATACGGAATGGCTATCTTTATTCTACGAGGATGAATTTTTGAGGCTAACCTAGTCCAGCAAATAAACAGCCAAAACACAACACCTTTTCCCAACACCTAATTTATAAGGTAGCGTTGCAGGTAATGCAGCCACAAAAAGAAACAGATCATATGGCTGAAACCAAAACACCGACTTTCGAGGAGATCAACACCATCCGGGATATCCTGATGGGAGAACAAATGAGCGAGTACAATGCCCGCTTCAATCAAATCAACGAAGCGCTCAACGGACTTGAGCAACGATTGGGGCAGCGCATCGACGACTGGATCGCCAAACAGGAAAGCGCACAGTAAGCACTGGAGGAGCGCATCAGTCAGCGCCTGGATCATCTGGAGGCTCAGCTCAATACTCAGGGTAAAGAACTGGGCAGAAAGATTGATACGGTCAGCAGTGCCGACCGCGCCCGCCTGGGCAGCATGCTCAGCGAGCTGGGGCAGCAAATCAGCCAATTGTCTGAAGAAGCCTGATGCCTGTGAGCCAGCAGCCTGAACATCAATCGGACCCTTTACAGCAGTTGCGCACCATCCTGCTCCGCCCGGAACAGGAGCGGATCACGCATATCCACAACATACTGGAGGAGAAAGAGCCTTTGGCGGAGCGGGTGGTGCCCATCATCGAAGAGCAGCTCAGCGAGTTTGAAGCCCACTTTCCCAAAGCCTACCAACTGGCAGTCGACCGGCTGGTAGAGCGCAAAATCCGGGAATCCCAGGAAGAGATGATCGATATGCTCTATCCGGTCATGGGCACGATGATCCGCAAGTACATTGCCCAGCAGCTGCAGGAACTCCGGGAAAGCGTGGAACAACAGCTGGAGCGCGGCTTTCTGGCGCGTTTGCGCGACCGGTTCTTTCGGGCAGGGGGCGTTCGGGAGGCGGACCTGGTGCTGCGCAATGCGGCTTTGCCCCGGGTGAGGGAGGCGTATATCATTGAGCAGCATTCCGGTCTTNTGCTGGGAAGCGCATCCACACAGGAGGTCGTGGACAAAGAGCTGATTGCCGGGATGCTCACCGCAATAAAATCATTTGTAGTCGATGCCTTCCGACGTGGCACCACGCAGCTTGAGTTGATTGAATATGCCGGCTACCAGATTTTGATACGGGATTTTCACACTTACTACGTTGCTCTCGCCGTGGAAGGCAAAATGACGACCAAAGAACAGGAACAATTGTCTGATCAGATTGCTACCTTTGTTCAGAACGAATTAGCCAGGAAGATCAGGGCGGATGATGCCTCCCTGCACCTTCACCTGGGCAAAACCCTGAAAGAATACTTCATGAAAACAACGCCTCTGAGCACTCAGGCAATACAGGGCCAGCTTTAAGAGCAGGCCAAATAGCCGGGGGGCGTAAAAAAGTTTATTTAATGACCAGCAGGAAAGTGCTGATAACAGGAAGTTTTGCGGTGGGGAAAACCTCTTTATTTCATCGCTTTGTATACAACACGTTTAGTGAGCAGTACCTGACCACCATAGGCGTAAAGGTAGACAAACGGGTAGTGGAAGTGAATGGCGAGCCATTGTCCCTCATCCTTTGGGATATTGCAGGAGAAGTGTCTCAGAAGAAAGTGCCCAAGACCTACTTCCTGGGTGCCAGTGCCGTGATTTATGTCTTCGACCTGTCCAGAAAGCAAACCGCCGATAACCTGAAGAGCGACCTAAAACTCATTCAGAAACTCCTGCCCGGTTGCCTGATCAAAGTCGTTGGCAACAAAAAAGACCTGGTCTCCGAAGAAGAGCTGATGATACTGGAGCGGACCTACAACCCCGACTTTCTGACCAGCGCCAAAACCGGAGAAAACGTGGAAACACTATTTATGGAAATTGCCAGCGAGCTTGTCTCGTACTGATAAAAAAAGCAGCACCCCAACACCGACGCCCAAAAACGATTATATGCCACAACAACAAATCCTCATCCTGTCCCGGCAGGGCTACACCCTGCAGGCAGATGGCGCCCTATTTCCGAGGCATTGGCTTTTGCACCATTCCATGCGCGATGATTTCCCCATCCTGGACAGCATCTGGGAGATACTCATGGCTTTGCCCGTAGACCAGTTTCCGGTACAGTTCCGTTTTGTCGATAGCCCCCACCCCGTCCTCAACAGATATTATCATTTAACAGTGCACCTGGCCACTCAAATGCCCTACCGTTTACGATTGACCATTGAGCGCTGTACTTTTGAAGCCTTGCAATTGCGCAAGGCCCTGCAACTCAAAAATACGGCTGCACTCTATCAACAGCAAAGAGCATTTACCTTCCTGCCACGGTAGCACTGGCATTATTTGGCATTTTTGTATAAATTGAGACAAACAACGCGAGGACCTCCCTTTTTACCGATCCTCCTTCTCTTTTTTGCTAAAATTGCCAATGAAGTGCATTGAACCTTTAAGGCAAAAGAATGTACTATTAATACTGTCATCATTTCTGTCCCGGCAGGTGATTCATATATTATTGACTACCTTTCGGAGCCAGGACTACCACAACCAAGTATGCTGAAATTACGATCTGTATTTCTACTGTTCTTTTTACTGAGTTTTGTGCCCCTTTTTGCACAACAGACCTTCGATACAAGTCAGAACATCTACGATGAGTCTGAAGGTATCGTGTATAATCGTGAAATCACAGCAGACCTCAAGTTGCTCCAAACCAATGGTTTTGCCTTTGGAGTCAACTTCGCCCGCCTGAAAACCTACTACCTGACCCGTTACATCAATGTAGAATTCGGCGAAATCAAGCACCCGAAAGAGTACCGGCAAAGTTTTGATTTTCAGCGGCAGTCGGCACGTGTTTCCCGGGCTTTTATTTTTGGTAAGCAGAATAACTTTTTCGTGCTCCGTGCCGGATTTGGCGAAAAGCGCTATTTTTCTGAAAAAGCCAAGCGACGCGGAGTTGCGGTTGGTATCACCTACGAAGGCGGTCCCTCTCTGGGCCTGCTGAAGCCCTATTATTTGGAACTCATCCGTACAACTGAGCCCGGCAGCGTTGATAATTTTGTAGTGCGCAGTGAAAAATACAGCGAAGCTAATGCGAATACCTTTTTAGAGATCAGCCGTATCTACGGTTCTTCAGGATTTGCCCAGGGACTGGGGGAATTAGAAGTTGTACCGGGTCTGCATGGTAAGTTTGCCCTTCACTTCGACTGGGGCGCTTTTGATGAATTTGTCAAGGCTATTGAAGCAGGGGTGATGGTGGATGTCTTTCCGCGCACCATTCCTATTATGATCGAATCACCACAGGTTGCGAACACCGAGAACCGTCCTTTCTTTATTAATCTTTATGTAAATTTGCAGTTGGGCAAGCGCTGGTAGCGTAGTTTGCCGGCACCTGCTGACGATTAATCCTGGTCAGGATCAGGCCATGTAGTAAATCTGGGTGTTTTGACGTTGCTTTAACAGAGTGCACCGAACACTTTTGCTGGTCTAATGAACTCCGCCCTTTCAAAAACTATAAGCCTGCCCTGACTGTTGACTGATCGAAAATACATTACCGCAAAACCATGATCCGGATTTTGCGAAAGCCATAAAAACGATTCCCATGCTGGAATTACCTGTAGTAGAAAGCAAAGAACAACGCCGTAAAAAGCCGGACTGGCTGCGTGTCAAGCTGCCAATTGGGCCTAACTATAAGAAAGTCCGCAGCCTCGTGGACGACTACAACCTGCACACCATCTGTCAAAGCGGCAATTGCCCGAATATGGGCGAGTGCTGGGGTGCGGGCACTGCTACTTTCATGATCCTGGGCAACACCTGTACCCGGTCCTGCTCCTTTTGCGCGGTGAAAACCGGCCGTCCACCGGAGTACGATGAGGACGAGCCTCGCCGGGTAGCAGAAGCGATTGACCTGATGCAGGTGAAGCACGCTGTTATTACATCCGTCAACCGCGACGAGCGTAAGGACCGGGGCGCAGAAGTCTGGTACCAAACCGTGCGCCACATCAAAGAGCGTACGCCTCAGGTCACGATCGAGACGCTTATCCCTGATGTACGGGCGACCTGGTGGGCACTCGAGCGTATGATCAGCGCCGGGCAGGAAGTGGTTTCTCACAATATGGAAACCGTGGAAGCCCTGTACCGGAAAGTTCGCCCGCAGGCCAAGTACCACCGAAGCCTCGAGCAAATACAACGCACCAAGGATTACGGTAAGCGCACTAAGTCAGGTATCATGGTAGGCCTGGGCGAAACCGATGAGCAGGTCTACAAAACCATGGATGACTTGCTGGAGCACGGCTGTGATGTCATGACCATCGGCCAGTACCTGCAGCCTACCAAGATGCACCTTGATGTGGTGGAATATGTCCACCCGGATAAATTCGCCGAATATAAGGAGGTTGGCTTGTCAAAAGGTTTCGACTTTGTGGAAAGTGCACCTTTGGTCCGTTCCAGCTACCACGCTGAGCGCCACCTGTAAGACAGCTTACTTAAGGACCAATCGTTGACCGGAAGTTTGCACAGCGCAAGCTTCCGGTTTTCTTTTTAGTACCTGGCCCTATTCTTTTACTCCCAAAATGCAAAAGCCCGGCTACCAAATGGCAGCCGGGCTTTTGCATCAGTCAAAGTGTATTGGTGTCCCAACGCAATTACCGCATCAGTACAATATCACCTTTGTACAATTCTACAACGCCATCTACAAACTCAATCTCGGCAACGTAAATATAAACGCCCCCGTTCATCAGTTCACCCCGGTGGGTGCCATCCCAGCCATAAATGGGGTCATTTGCCGGGAAGTCATAAATTTCGTACATCGGTTCGCCCCATCGGTTGTAAACCTGGAAGCTGTTGATCCGGGTCACCTCAGGGCCCGCAAAGATAGTGAAGACGTCGTTGCTGCCATCTCCGTTAGGCGAGAAGACATTCGGAATGTATACATCCCGGTCTTTGTCCACAAATACCGTGATCTGATCGCTCGCCTCACAGTTATTCTCATCAATAACCGTTACAAAATAAGACATCGTCACCTGTGGCGTGATCAACGGAGCCACGCAGTCCAGGCAGGAGGGGCGTGCGGCCGTATCGATACGCCATATGTACTGGGCAATCATATCGTCGTTGGTCGTCTCTGCGTAGAGTTCTACGCTTTCACCCAGCTCAAGATCTATATCATCACCCAGATCAACGATCAGCTCCTCCGGCTGATTGACAACGATCTCCTGCAAGTCAGTACACCCATTCGCATCCTGCACCTGAATGAGGTGCGAGCCGATGGTCAGATTGGTGAAGAGCGGGCTGCCCGACATTGGTGACCCATCAATACCATACACGTAAGGCGTTACGCCACCGGCTACTGAGTCAACACTCACCACCCCTGCTTCATCACCGAAACAAAGCGGGTCGGTCACACTGAGTGCAACGGCAAGCCCTTCCGGTTCAATCAGTGTGGCTTCTGCAGAAGCCGTACAACCATTTGCATCTGTAACCGTGAGACTATACGTTCCTGCTCCAAGTTCATCAATGCCATCGAGGCGGCTTCCGTTGCTCCAGGTATAACTGTAAGGTGGAATCCCCCCGGTGACAATACCATTAATAAAGCCATCTGTTTCAGATGCACAGCTCACGTTGAACTGATTGTATTCTGAAAGCAGCAATTCAATATCGACCGGCTCCGGTTGGGCCACGACGACCTGGAAGCTGCCGGAAATTTCAAATGGCGAGCTGTCCACTACATCAATACGATAAGTACCGGCCGGCAATTGGTCAATGACTTCTTCAAGGTTATTGCCATCAATAGTGCCGTTGCCATTGGGGATACCGCCCGGCAGTGCCTGCCAGGTAAAGGTATAAGGAGGCGTACCTACAAGCACTTCGAAGGCAACCGCTCCATCGGAGTCGTTGAAACAGCTGACATCGGTAGTCTCATTGGCAAACTGCAACTCGCAGGGGAAGACGGACAGCTCAAGGGTAACGATGCTGTCACAGCCCGCTGCCGTAGTCAGTGGAACGGTATAAGTACCCGTTTGCGAGAAGCTTTCTGCACCAACCGGGAAAGATTCTCCATCGCAGATGTTCTCTTGCAAGGTAATTTCGTACTCAGGGTTGACGGTCAGATCAAGCACGACGATGCTGTCACAGCCCGTTACTACCGAGGTTAGCGTATCCGTATAATTTCCTGCCTCGTTATAGGTAGAGGTGCCCACTGTAAAAGTTTCGCTTTCGCAAATCTCCTCCGTGAGCATCGTCATCTCGATCGGGTGCACCGTCAGGTCCAGGGTAATGATGCTGTCACAACCCGTCACCATCGAGCTAAGGGTATCTACGAAGATGCCGCTTGTCGTGTAGGTCGATGTGCCGACCCCAAAGCTCTCGCCATCGCAAATCTCCTGCGTGAGTTCGGTAAACAGGGTCGGGTGTACCGTTAGATTGAGGGTGACGATACTATCGCAACCGGTTTCTACCGAGCTAAGCGTATCTACATGCACGCCAGTCGTATTGTAGGTACTGCTGCCCACTGTAAAGCTCTCATAGTCACAGATTTCCTCTGTTAGTTCGGTGAACAAGGTCGGGTGCACGGTCAGGTCCAGCGTGACAATACTGTCGCAACCGGTAGCTACCGAGGTGAGCGTATCCGCGTACATACCCGTCGTACTGTAGGTACTGTTGCCAACAGAGAAAGTCTCATAATCGCAAATCTCCTGTACCAGTTCCGTGCGGATTTCCTCCCGAACCGTCAGGTCAAGCATAACGATACTATCGCAGCCGGTTACCGTTGAGCTGAGCGTGTCCACATAGCTACCTGAAGCATCGTAGGTGGAAGTGCCTACGGTGTAAGTCTCCCCAAAGCAAACGATTTCCGTCAGGCTCGTCATGGGGATGGGGTGCACGGTCAGGTCCAGCGTGATGATACTGTCACAGCCGGTCACGACTGAGCTAAGGGTATCCACATAGTTTCCGCTCGTGGTGTAGTCAGAAGTGCCAACCGTGTAAGTCTCCCCATCGCAAATCTCCTCCGTCAAATCAGTGAACAGCGTAGGGTGCACGGTCAGGTCCAGGGTAACAATACTATCGCAGCCGGTCACCACCGAACTGAGGGTCTCGGTATAAATCCCTGTGGTATTGTAGACCGAAGTGCCTACAGTGTAAGTTTCGTAATCGCAAATCTCTTCTGTAAGGCTGGTGAACAGCGTTGGATTGACGGTGAGGTCAAGGGTAATAATACTGTCGCAGCCTGAGACAAAGGAAGTCAGCGTATCCATATACACGCCGGTCTGGAAATAAGGATTGCCCGCCATATTAAAGGTATCCCCTTCGCAAATGACAGGTGCCAGGTCGGTCCGTGGGAATGGAATGACGGTGAGGTCGAGATTGACAATACTATCACAGCCCTCTACGGAAATGAAGGTCTGTGAGTACATACCGGTGGAGTCGTAAGGGGTGGTACCCACTGTGAAAGACTCTCCTTCGCATACTGTGCGGTCCAGATTGATTTCAAAAAAGTCGCGCACTGTCAGGTTCAGGGTAACAATACTGTCACAGCCCGTCAGGTTAGAGCTAAGGGTATCCACGTAAGTGCCTTCCACGTTGTAGGTATTATTACCAACCGTGTAGGAAGAGGCATTGCAAATGGTAATATCCAGGGTGTCCCGCTTCACGGGGAATACCGTCAATTCAAGGCTCACAATACTATCGCAGCCATTCGCCGCAACGAGCGTATCCACATAGCTGCCGCTCATGGTATAGCTGGATGAGCCTACCTCGTAAGACTCGAACTGACAAATGCTTTCTACCAGGTCAACTTCAGGCACATTGAGTACGGTCAGGTCCAGCATTACGATGCTATCGCAGCCATTTGCCGCCACAAGGGTGTCGGTGTAGAATCCGGATGCAGTGTAGTCAGAAGTGCCTACCGTGTACGTTTCTCCATCACAAATCGACTCTGTAAGGCCTATTTCCGGCACATCAAGCACGGTCAGGTCCAGCGTGATGATGCTATCACAGCCATTCGCCGCCTGCAAGGTATCTGCGTACATACCAGTTGTGGTATAATTAGAGGTACCTACCGTGTAAGTCTCCCCGTCACAGATAGATTCTGTAAGGTCGGTCCGTGGGACATTCAGCACGGTAAGGTTGAGCCGGACAATACTGTCGCAACCGGTTTCCACCGCCGTAGTCACGTCTTCAAACATACCTGTGGTAGTATAGTCGTTGCCCAGAATGGTTACGCTTTCCCCATCACAGATCGTGCTGTCTATATCGGTAATACGGGTCGGGACAACCGTGAGGTTCAGGTAAAAGACACTATCACAGCCCGAAGCCGTAACGAAATCATTAGGATAAAGCCCGGTCGCATCGTAATCAGTGCCGGCTACGGTGAAGACTTCTCCTTCACATATAGAGGTGGACAGTGTATCCCGGATCACATCTTCGATCGTAAGCGTTAAGTTGACGATACTGTCGCAGCCCTCAGGCGTCATCAGGGTGTCGGTATACATACCCGGGGAATCGTAGGTACTGCTTCCCACCATTACCGACTGCCCGGTACACACCTTACGCGTGATATCCTCAATAATCGGGTCAAGAACAGTCAGGTTAAGGGTGATGACACTATCGCAACCGGTATTTATCGCGGGGAGCGTATCCATATAGGTGCCCGTTGCATCGTAGGTGGAAGTGCCCACCGTGAAGCTACCGCCGTTACACACCTCTTCATTGAGCGTTGTAAATACGGTTGGGATGACGTCAAGGTTCAGGGTGACTGTACTGTCGCAACCATCCGCTGCCGTCAATACCACATCATAGGTGCCGGTGGTATCAAAACTCATACCGCCTACCGTAAAAGTGTCTCCTTCGCAAATAGATTCGTCTAGCGTTGTAGTAATTTCCGGTTTGACGGTCAGTTCAACAACAACGGTACTGTCGCAGCCCTCTGTGGTCATTAATGGCACTTCATAAGTACCGGTGGCCGTGAAGGTAGAGTCTCCGAGCACAAAATCATCCCCAAAGCAAACCTCCGGCGTGATGGTCGTTTCTACGTTGGGGTTGACGAGCAGGTCAAGGAAGACGGTACTGTCACACCCGTTGCTGGCCTGCAGCAGAACGGTGTACTCCCCGGTTGTGGTGAAAATTTCGGAGCCTACCATAGCGGTGTCCCCTTCGCAGATTTCTTCTTCCAGAAAAGTTTCGATAGGGTCGAGAACGGTAAGGTTTAAAATCACAGTACTATCACAATCGATACCGGGTGTTTGGGAAGGCAGTGTGATTTCTAAATCCGTTGTATTCGCACTGTACTCATCACCGCCCACGGTCAGAGATTCCCCGTTACATACAGTGGTATCTATATTGGTTACCGGGTCATAAACGGTGAGGTCCAGCTGAAAAGTACTTTGGCAGCCACCCGGATCAGTGTAATTCCCCGAGTAGAAGCCCGTTTCGGTGAAAGTGGAACCCCCGCTAAAGATATCCCCAATGATAACCAGCTCTCCCTCACAAATAGTCGTATCAACGATAAGCAAATCTGGGGAAGTAATGGTCAGAAACCCGACAGTGACCTGATCACATCCAAAGGCATTTGGAAGGATCACCTGGAAGGGACCGGGTTCTGAAACCGGCACGCCCCCCGGCCCACCGACCATATAAGGTAGCAAGGTTTCACAAACAAAGACCTCTCCTATATTCTGGAAGGTATTGGGATTTACGGTAAGGTTGAGGATGACCGTACTATCGCATCCATCAGCGGTCGTCAGCGTTTCTTCGTACTGACCGGTTTGGTTAAGCGGAGTACCCTGGAAGATGTAGGTTTCATCCTCGCAAATCTCTGCTGTAATTAAGGTAGGCGGGATAGGCGGAATGACGGTTAAGTCCAGCTGCACTGGTTGCTGACAGCCATTTTGGAAATAGGAGAAGTTATAAACTCCCGTTTCAAAAAAAGGCGGAGAGCCTTGATAGGTATACGGCGCTTCATCCTGACAGATCACTTCGGTGATCATTTCTGTTGGGGGTGGTGTAGTGGAGATAGTGGTACAGTTGGGGATGCCCGCACCATTACAGGCGTTACTCGGCGTAACACAAATGGTGTAGTTCGCCTCATCTGGCAGGTTAATCGTCACTGTTTGCTGGTTGCCCTGATTAACCGGTGTGCCATTGACCGTCCACTGGTAAGCACCGGCATTTTGCACGCCATTGGCAGTGAAGGTCACAGAACTCCCCGGGCAGTACGGAGGTGGCGTAGTGGGCACGATGTCGGGAATGCCGGAAACAGGTTGGACCTCTGTACTTCCGGAGGTGACGTTGACGGTGAAATCACAGACGTCATTGGATGCACCATCAACTACAAAAAAATAAGTGGCACCGACTGTAAGCCCGGTCAAATTGATATCCTGAGTACTACCGGACGGTATTTGAAAATAGCATTGATTGTTGATGAGGTTGAAATTTACGCAGTCAGCGGTTCCCCAAACGCCTACTTGTAGCCCATATGCATTGCCTGGCTGAGGGGTTAATTGGCAGTTCTCCACCAGCACGCTCATGGAAATATTGGGTGTACCCGCGACAAAGCCCACCCACTGTACGTTGTGGGGCTGAATGGGCTGACCCGGGCAAAAATCAGGAGGCACCTGCTGCCCGGTATTTGGATTATCGTTATTACTTGTGAACGTTGTAAAGTCACAAAGTACGCACGCTGCGCCACAGTTGTTGGCAAGAGCCGGCTCACCGGGAGGGCATGGCCCGGGGGGCTGTTGTGCCCAAAGTGAAATAGTAGTCAGCGTCAAAAGGCAAAGGAGTAGATTTCTCTTCATGTTATGCAATCAAAGTCTTGAACGAACCAAATGATTTTTTCCGTTATCTCCTTCAGGAGATGATCGTTGCATACAAAGAAATAGCAGCGCCGTAATGGTGTTTTTGGGCGGTGTCTTTTGTTTTTAGGTGTGTGCTTATTTGATTCTTCTGGAAGGTTTGATGGGGCGCTTCACACGGAACTGAGCCATATTGGTTAATAACACGCAAAGCAGTTAAATCTGGGGTAGTTGAGCAATTCACTGTTTAAACTTTAGCAAATATACCAAATCACAAGGCAGCAAAGAAATAAATTAGCAATACGGGCATCGAACTGTCTCTTTTCTTTGGTCAATAGCCCTCTGCTCCAAAGCAAAACAAAAAACATACTTCAAATTCATTGCTCACTTGCCAAAAAAAATATTGAATTTGCATTCTGAACTATAGATCATCGGGAATTTATTAATGCGGGCCAAAATGTCGCCCAAATTACAAAACAATGGAATACCGCAACAAAAAACACCATTTTGCCCTGCGGCGTTAAAGGTCTGTTAAACACTCCCTCGCCCTGACAGGAATGTTTAACTTTAAGAGTCAAGTTCCTGTTTGATAGCCAAACGTTCTTATCTGCTTTAGATAAGCACCCCTGAAAACATAAACCAAGAAGGTCGTTCTTTATGAATAAAAAAGCAATCTGGGCGATAATCGGACTGATGAGTGCTGCTGTTTTGGGCGTCGTCATTTTACAGATGGACCTCATCCGCACGGCCGTTGCAGTTAATGAAGAACGTTTCGAAAAAAACATTTATGCCGCACTCAATGCTGTGACCCGCAGGCTGGAAACCGAGGAAAGCCAAGAGGTGCTTCACAACTCACTCAATGGATTCCAGACGGCCTACTATCAGGAAATAAAAGGGGCGAAACTGGACTTACAGGGCAGCCTCCCCCCCAACTTCAACTGGAGCCCATCAGATATGGCCAATGGCGGCAATCAGGTAAGCCGGGGCGCATGGCTTAACTGGCTTACCGCAGAACTACTGAACGACTGCAACTCTCCGGAGTGCCTTAAACGCAAGGATACCTACCGCAAGCTCATGGTGTTTTTCGAGCAAAGTGCCCGGGGGATTCCGTTAGAGGAGCGCATCAAATTAAAGCAACTGGATAAATTCCTCAAACAAGAACTTTCTAACCGGGGCATAGATACCAAATACAACTATGGTGTTTTTTCCAGAGAGAAAAACAGTTTTATTATTGCGGACGGGCACTATGTCGTAGAGGACGACCAGCCAAAGGAAATTTTGCCGGGCTTCCGGACTATTTTTAACTCCCGCTATAAAGTGGACCTGTTTCCGGAAGATGCAACGGCTCCCGGCATGCTGATGATCCACTTCCCGCAACGTACCAGCTTTGTTTGGAGATCCCTGTGGCTCAACTTCTTAGGATCCATAATTTTTACAACTATTATCCTCTTTTGCTTTGCTTACACCATCAATGTGATTTTCCGGCAAAAGAAGCTCTCGTCCATGAAAACAGACTTCATCAACAACATGACGCATGAGTTCAAAACGCCGATCGCAACAATCTCTCTGGCCGCTGATTCTATCACAAGCCCGATGATCGCGGGCAAAGCAGACAAGGTCGGCCGCTTCGCCAACATAATAAAACAGGAAAATAAACGTATGAATAGTCAGGTAGAGAAAGTTCTACAGATGGCTTTGATTGACAAAAAGGACTTTTCGCTGAAAGTTTCTGATGTCAATTTGCATGACATTATTTATAACGCGGTAGAAAACATCGGCCTGCAGGTCGAAAAAAAAGACGGTAAAGCCTGGGCAGAACTGGAAGCCAGCAACCCGATGATTGAAGGAGACAACATCCACATCTCCAATATCATCAACAATCTGCTGGACAATGCCAATAAGTATTCGCCAGACAAGCCTGAGATTTCAGTTCATACCCGCAACGTCCCGAACGGCGTAGAAGTCACCATTTCCGATAAGGGCATCGGTATGAACAAAGAGCAGCGCAAGCATATCTTTGACAAATTCTACCGCGTGCACACCGGTGACGTGCATGATGTGAAGGGCTTCGGCTTAGGCCTGAGTTATGTCAAAGCTATGATGACCGCCCATCAGGGGCAAATTGATGTAAAAAGTGAATTGGGCAAAGGCAGTAGCTTTACGCTCTTTTTCCCTTACAAACAGTAAAAAATGGTGCAGCACCCGACTCATTAAAAAACAAACTCCAGAACAGAAAACCTCCGACTATGACAGAAAATAAGATACTCCTGGTAGAAGATGACCAAAATTTCGGCGATGTCCTGCGCTCCTATCTGGAAATGCACGACTATGACGTTACCCTCGCCACTGATGGCGAGCAGGGGCTTGAAAAATACAATGAAGGCACCTATGATTTGTGCATTTTTGATGTCATGATGCCTAAGAAAGATGGGTTCACCCTGGCTAAGGAAATCCGCGAAAAGGATGAGGACATGCCCATTATTTTCCTGACGGCAAAGACGATGAAGGAGGATGTAGTCAAAGGATTTAAAATTGGAGCCGACGACTATATCTCCAAGCCTTTCAATTCCGAAGAGCTGCTTTACCGTATTCAGGCTATTTTGAAGCGTAGCCAGGCTAAAGCCGACCCAAGAGAAGAAATCAAGGAGTTTACTATCGGGAAGTACCACTTTAACTTCCCCTTACGTATCCTGACATTCGACCCGGAC
>PR_CR_10_Liq_2_inCRDRAFT_1000155_pt1 | contig 19624 bp, 21 predicted proteins | sample PRCRCaboRojoPR_FD_10245 | JGI IMG/M metagenome (IMG submission 10245) | reverse complement strand
CGAGCTGCTGACGTCGTTGAGGCATGTGTACAGCGAACGCTGTCAGCGGCTCGATTGTCAGAAGGGTTCCCTGAGACCACGGTTGATGTCTTGATCGGGGATACCTTTGGGCGGATGGCTGACTATTTAGCGGCTGCCGACGTGGTGATCATCGGTGGGAGCTTCGCAGGACGGGGTGGGCAGAATCCTGTGGAGCCTGCGTCGCTGGCCAAACCAATCCTCGCAGGCGCATCGATGTATAACTTCCAAGCGATCAGCGATGCGCTTGAAGCTGTCGGTGGTTTGAAACGCGTACACCCGAGTACGCTCCTGAACGCCTTAATTTGGGCGGAGTCCTCAGAAGCGGCGGATGGTGCCCGACGCAGCCAACAATGGATCGAATCGAATCAGGGCTCGTCGGATCGACAGGCCACACAGATTCTTCACGTCTTAAGTGAGTCCAATCGTTCCGAAATACGTTGACGTGCTCGAGCAGCCGCTGCCCGGACCTGATTCGGCGCGGTGCCACCGATGTGATCGCGCGCTTGCACTGAGCCCTCAACGGTCAGGACTTGAAACACGTCTGACTCGATCAGTGGGCTAAATCCTTGGAGCTCATCGAGGGTCATCTCAGCCAGGTCACGCTGTGTGCGCACGCCGAGGGCAACAGCCTGGCCGACGACATCATGGGCATCACGGAATGGGAGACCCTTTCTAACCAGGTAGTCGGCAAGGTCGGTGGCGGTTGAGAATCCACTGACAGCGGCCTGCTTCAGAGTGTCGCGCTGCACCACGAGGGCTGGAATCATGTCAGCAAACGCGCGCAGGCAGCCAAGCAAGGTGTCGGCGGCATCATACAGTGGTTCTTTGTCTTCTTGATTGTCCTTGTTATACGCCAGTGGCTGGGCTTTCATCAGGGTCAGTAGATTGATGAGATGGCCATACAATCGCCCGGTTTTTCCGCGCACCAGCTCTGGAACATCTGGGTTTTTCTTTTGTGGCATGATCGAAGAGCCGGTACAAAATTTATCTGGAAGATCAATAAACTGCCATGCAGTTGAGTTCCAGTTGATAAGCTCCTCTGAGAACCGAGAGAGATGCATCATCACAAGGCTCGAAGCACTTAAGAATTCGATGGCAAAGTCGCGATCGGAGACTGAATCCAAACTGTTTTCGGTGGGTCGATCGAACTCGAGAAGTTCTGCAGTCCGTGCTCTGTTGATTGGGTAACTGGTTCCAGCCAAGGCCGCTGCCCCCAAAGGACATTGGTTGAGCCGTACTCGGCAATCCAAGAGACGCCCAGCATCGCGTTCAAGCATCTCGTTCCAAGCCAACATGTGGTGCCCGAATGTGACGGGTTGTGCGGCTTGTAAGTGTGTGAAGCCCGGCATGATCGTATCCGATTCAGCATCAGCCAAATGCACCAGGCCTGATTGGAGGCGCCCGAGTTCAGCGACTGCGAGATCGATGGTGCCGCGGAGCCATAAACGGATGTCGGTTGCCACCTGATCGTTTCGGGAGCGACCGGTGTGGAGTTTCTTACCCACATCGCCGATGAGATCGATCAGCCTGGATTCGATGTTCATATGCACATCTTCGCGTGCGACAGACCAGGCAAAGGTTCCTGCTTCGATTTCTAAGCGAATGGTCTCGAGACCGGACAGAATTTGTTCGCACTCGGGTTTTGTCAGGATGCCTTGTTCTGTCAACATGGTGGCGTGCGCGATCGATCCGCGAATATCCTCAGCGGCCATACGCTGATCAAAACTGACAGATGCTGTAAATGCTTGGACAAACGCGTCGGTGGACTCTGAAAAACGACCACCCCAAAGCGCTTTTGGCGTTTCCTGACTCATAGGGACTCCTTGTGTTGCCTCCAGTATACTTCGCCCAAGGAAGGACCACACATGCAAAAATCATTGACCATCGCCACCCGGAAAAGTCCGTTGGCCCTGTGGCAGGCCTATCACGTCCGCGACAGGCTCGAGGCCATGCATCCTGATCTCACCGTTGAGCTGCTGGAAATGACCACGCAGGGGGATGAGCGATTGGATGTGTCTTTACAAAAAATCGGTGGCAAGGGCGTCTTTGTGAAAGAGCTCGAAACGGCCCTATACGATGGCCGCGCGGACCTCGCGGTGCATTCACTCAAAGATGTGCCCATGGAGTTGCCTGAGGGACTCGAGCTCTGCTGCTTCACGGCACGGGAGACACCATTTGATGCGGTTGTCACCCGAGATGGACTGGCGCCCTGGGCCAATTTTGATGCAATTCCCGAGGGTGCGCATCTGGGCACATCCAGTCTTCGACGGATGGCGCAAATCCGGGCACTTCGTCCGGATCTCAAGCTGTCGCCAGTGCGCGGGAACCTCGGAACGCGGTTGAGAAAACTCGATTCAGGTGAATTTGATGGCTTGGTTCTGGCTGCTGCCGGTCTACATCGGTTGGACATGGCGCACCGCATTGCCTTTGAAACCGCCCCAGAAGACGTATTGCCGGCCTGTGGCCAAGGCATTCTGGGGATTGAGATTCGGAGCTCCGACAATGAGACACGCGAGTGCGTGATGCCGCTCCAAGACACTGTCGGTGCGCGCGCAGGGCGGTGTGAGCGTGCCTTGAATCGTCACTTAAATGGCGGCTGCCAGGTACCGATTGCCGCCTATGCGATTGAACGTGATGACAGCCTGTGGCTCCGCGCACTGGTTGGATCAGCAGATTGTGGCACCCTCCTCTGTGCTGAGGGGCTGGGATCTTTGGATGATCCCGAGGCCTTGGGTGTGTCTGTGGCCGAGGATTTGGTCGCTCAAGGTGCGCGAGAACTCCTGGCACAGGCAGGGCTGTGACAGATTGTTTGATCGGCCTCAATCGGGTGGTCGAGGTGCTGCCTCAAGCCCTCGCAGCATGGACTGAGACGCCGATTCAAGTGGTGGGCATTGGGTTGGTGCAGGCAGTGCCTGAGGATGTCGATGCACAAGCGGTCATCATTGATTTTGACCAACTGACCGACGTTGTTGTGACTTCGCCGATGGCAGCCAAGGCGCTGACGGATGCACTGAATCAACGTTGGCCACAATGGCCTGTCGGTATTCGTTTTTGGGCTGCTGGTCAGAGTACTGCCGATGCATTACCACCAGACCGTCGCGTTGAGGTTGCACACCCCCCGGGCTCCCAAGGGCTCATTCCACGCATGTATGACGCGCTCGACCCGGCTGCTCGCCTCCTGATCTGCAGCCAAGTTGGCGGTGGGAGACAATTTGATGCGCTGTCTGATTGTGTGGCGTCGCTGCGTCATTTGGAATTGTACCGGCTGATGCGAGTGGCTGAGCCTGACTTGCCGGAGCTCGGGCGGCTGACCCATGTATTACATGGCTCAGCCTCACTGCTTGAGGCCTGGCTTGCACTCCCTGAGTCCGTACGGCAGCAGACGCACCGAGTCACTCACTTGGTCACGAGTACCGATGCGGAGTTACTGCTTCCGGCCGGAACCCGTTATCATCGGTTGGAGTCACCAACACCGCACCATGTTCAGACCGTGATTCAAGGAGAGCCCCGTGTCAAAGGAATCTGAAGACACCCAAACAGCGACCGACGCGGACATCGAGCCGGAGGTGCCTGAGACTTCTGAGACCGCCGCCTCATCAGAGGCGGATGTGCAGGTATCAGATCAAACACCCACGTCAGAAGGCCGTTGGCTTCCCATGCTGTTGGCTGGCCTTGCGATGCTTGCAACCGCCGGCGTGGGCTGGTTCGGTTGGACCGAGTTCGCACGTCTCGAGCAACAGATTCAGTCGCTGGCGCAACAGGTTGAGTCGGTCAGTGGGATCCAGGCCCAATTGGCTGCAACAGACAATCGCCTTCAAGGGCTGACTGATGAACTGTCTCGATTGGGTGGCGAGATTCAGCGATCCGATGCGCGCAATCAGGCGGTCATCGATCGGGTTGAATCAGTGGCCGACGCACTGGCCCGTGCGCAGGTTGATACACGTACGAGTTATACGCTGGCTGAAGCTGAATATCTGTTGAAGATCGCGGACCAAAGGCTGTTGGTTGAGCGCAATCCAGAGACTGCTCAGACCCTCATGCGCACCGCCCAGCAACTGCTAGGTCAGCTCGAAGATGGTCGGCTGTTACCGGTGCGCGAAGCGCTCGCAGCCGATATTCAGGCACTGGACCGTGTCGAAACGGTGGATGTTTTGGGTGTACAAGCGCAACTGCTCGCACTCGACAGCGCATTGGATGACCTGACCCTCCCAGTCCGTCGGCTGATGGAGCCTGTCGAAGACACTGGTGTAGCCTCTGAGGCGCTGGCCGATCAATGGTTGGCGAGACTTCAGGAGTACATTCGGATTCGCGAAGTGGATGCGCCCATCGCGCCCCTGGTGACTGCCTCAGATGCTGGCAGAGCGCGTGAGATTTTGCGCTTGAATTTAGAGCAGATTAAGGTCGCACTGATTCGTGAAGATCAACGCTTATTCGATGCAGGCATCACTCAAGCTTTGCGCCTGACCGCGCACTATTTTTCAGTGCAAGATCCGGCAGGCGCCTCAGTCCTCGGTGCATTACAGGGGTTACAAGGGACACCCGTGGTCCAGGTCATCCCAGATGCAGCCAGCGGGCTTCGCGCGTTAAAACGATATCGCGAGGCGCGGCTCGCCGACCGTGCGCTGACATCTGAGGTTTCAGAGTGAGCCGCTTGATTCGCCTACTCATTGGGCTTGGTCTCTTCGGTGGATTGCTGGCGCTCGGCCTGTATTTGGGCGAGCGCGTGCAAACAGATCCTGGCTATGTGTTGTTTGCTTACGCCGGAGTCACCGTTGAGATGTCGTTATGGACCTTTGTCATCGTTTTCATCGCAGTGTCCGTGATGCTCTGGATCTTATTTGGAATCGGCCAAATGCTCGGCCAAGCTCCGTTGTCGATGTGGCGTCTATTTGGTCGCGCCCGACATCGTCGCGCAGATGGGCGGTTGATCGAAGGCGCTTTATGGCTCAGGCGAGACGCGCCCAAGCGGGCGCTCGACGTCCTCAAAAAAGATGCGAACAGCGAGTCCTTACCGGCACTTCACTGGTTGCTTGCATCCGAGGCAGCGCGTCGGAATGAGGAATATGCAGTGTCTGAGGCCTACTTGGCCAAGGCCGAACAGCTGATCCCGCATGTTCCGAAGCCATTACCGGTCGAGCACCCGCCGACTGAATTTAAAACACTCATGAAATCGCTTAAAAAACACTGGCGAGAGGATTGGGCGCTCTTGCTGGAGTCCGTGGGTTCAGAGGACGCGCTGACGCGGTTGTCACAGCTCACCGCTTTGACGCAGCAAATCCAATCGTCGGTGTCCTTGGAGATTGTGCAGGCACGTCTGGCATTGCGTGCTTCACTCGAGGCTGAGGCGAGACACCATATCGAGCGTGCCAAAGCACTCGATCCCGATCATCCGCTGGTTTTGTTATTGGAGATTGAAAAGGCAGCAGGCACTTCGGATGCACTCGAGCACATGCGCGCTCAGTACATCCCCAGCGTGTCTTAACGCTTTTTCATCGATTGGAAGAATTCTTCGTTTGTGGTGGTGGTCTTCATCCGGTCCACCAGGAATTCGATGGCTTGGAGGTCTTCCATGGAATCGAGCAGTTTCCGCAAAATCCACATCCGTTGCAGTTCATCTTCGGTCGTCAGCAGATCCTCGCGGCGCGTTCCGGACTTCCTGATATTAATCGCTGGGAAGATGCGTTTTTCGGCAGCGCGTCGCTCCAAATTCAGCTCACTGTTACCGGTTCCTTTGAATTCCTCGAAAATCACTTCATCCATCTTCGAGCCGGTATCAACCAGTGCGGTTGCGATAATCGTGAGACTGCCGCCTTCTTCAATATTTCGAGCCGCGCCAAAGAAGCGTTTGGGGCGCTCTAATGCATGTGCATCGACACCCCCAGTCAGTACTTTTCCAGAGGACGGTTGCACTGTGTTGTAGGCACGGGCGAGCCGTGTAATAGAATCCAGTAGAATCACAACATCGCGCTTGTGCTCAGTCAGACGCTTGGCTTTTTCGATCACCATTTCAGCGACTTGCACGTGGCGCGCAGGCGGCTCATCGAATGTGGACGCAATGACTTCACCGCGCACTGTCCGTTGCATCTCTGTGACTTCTTCAGGCCGCTCATCAATCAATAGTACGATCAGGTAACAGTCTGGGTTGTTTCGTGTGATGGAGTTGGCGATGTTCTGCAACATCAGCGTCTTACCCGCTTTCGGCGGAGAGACAATCAATGCGCGCTGGCCTTTACCCAGTGGGCAACACAAGTCAATGATGCGCGCGGTCAGATCTTCAGTCGAGCCGTTACCGAGCTCCATAACCATTCGGTCTTGGGGAAACAGCGGAGTGAGGTTTTCAAATAAAATTTTGTTTTTTGCATTTTCAGGCTGATCGAAATTGATTTCGTCCACCTTAAGTAATGCGAAATACCGCTCGCTGTCTTTTGGTGGTCGGATCTTGCCTGCAATGGAGTCACCTTTTCGTAAATTGAACCGGCGAATTTGACTGGGCGAGACATAAATATCATCTGGGCCCGCCAAGAAACTGGAGTCCGCTGATCGAAGGAATCCAAAACCATCTGAAAGGATCTCTAGGACGCCATCGCCATAAATATCTTCACCACTTTTCGCGTGTGCTTTCAGGATGGAGAAAGATGACATCTTGTTTCCGCGATCGGGCAAGATTGTCAAGATTCATACTTTCCGCAATCTCAAGCAGTTGCGGCATTGTTTTTTTCTTAAGTTCAGTGAGGTTCATGCGTTCTCTGATCGCCACAGGATGGAATTTGGGCGTTATTTGGGTTGGTTATCGACTAAAAATACAAAAAGGGTGGGTCGTGGAGTGCATCCACACCAAAAGCGTAGGCGCTTTTGGTGTGTGTGTCTAGTCTTTTACAGGTTTGAGTCTAAGAATGCAGCCAACTGACTTTTTGACAGGGCGCCTACTTTTGTTGCTTCAGCTTCCCCATTTTTAAACAGGATAAGCGTCGGAATCCCACGAATATTAAATTGCTCAGTGGCTTCGCGATGGTCATCGACATTGAGCTTGGCGATCGTCAGGCGACCGGCGTATTCCGTTGCGAGTTCTTCAAGCACAGGAGCGATCATTTTGCATGGTCCGCACCATTCAGCCCAAAAATCGACCAACACAGGCGTGGTGGACTCTTTCAACACGCTGTCTAAGTTTTCGTTTGTGAGTGTCGTAATTTGATCGCTCATGGCTTCCTCATTGGCTTCGTTGTGTTAGGTGGTTAGGTTTTCAGCAATCTCGATCGCTGCGTAGGTCAGGATGCAATCGGCACCGGCGCGAACCATTGATTCGAGACTTTCGGTCATCACGGCACGGGCGTCAATCCATCCGTTGTGTCCAGCCGCCTGAATCATGGCGTATTCACCACTGACTTGATACACAGCAACCGGGACTTGGAACGTGCTTTTCACACGCCGAACAATATCGAGATATGGAAGCCCTGGCTTGATCATGACCATATCTGCACCCTCGTGGAGGTCTTCGGCCACCTCATGCAGCGCCTCATTCGAATTCAATGGATCCATTTGATACGTGCGTTTGTCTTTTTTACCAAGGCTAGCGCTGGATTCAACAGCGTCTCGGAAGGGACCATAAAACGCACTGGCATATTTGGCTGAGTAAGCAAGGATGCGCGTGTGGATATGCTCCTCAGCCTCAAGTGCATCTCGGATCAGACCAATGCGTCCATCCATCATGTCACTTGGAGCTACGAAGTCAGCGCCCGCCTCGGCATGTGATAACGCTTGCTGGACAAGCACGTCACAGGTTTCATCATTTAACACATAGCCTGAGGCATCAATTAATCCGTCTTGTCCATGCGTGGTGTAGGGATCAAGTGCAACGTCTGTGATCACACCAAGATCAGGAAGTGCTGCCTTGAGCGCACGGACGGCGCGTTGTACCAGCCCATCCGGATCATAGGCGGCACGACCGTCGTCAGTCTTACCGGTTCGCACTACAGGGAACAGTGCCACTGCTGGGATTCCAAGGTGAAAAGCACGTTCGGCCTGTCGAAGCATCAGATCAATCGACATCCGCTCAACGCCTGGCATTGATGCCACTGGTTCGCTTGTGTTCTGACCATCGAGCACAAACATCGGATATATCAGGTGAGATGTGGTCAGGGTATGTTCGCGCACTAATGCCCGCGAAAATGCGTCCCGACGGTTCCGGCGCAGGCGTCGTGTGGGAAATCCGACTGGAAATATGTCGCTCATCTCGAATCCTTCGTGGTTGTTGTGACGGGATTGTCATAGGGTATCTGAAATACTTCTACTGTGAAGAGAACGAAAGGTGCTGAATGACTGAGATCTCAACACCATGAAACAACGCATCCTCTATGCCCTCCTTGCGTGCGTGGCCGCCAGTGCAATCGTTCTTGCACCACAGTGGTTGTCGTTTGAACAATTTGCGTCCCATTATCAGGAGCTGAAAGCGTTCGCGGATGGCTATTTCATACAGTCCTTGATCGGCTTTTTTGTCGTCTATGTACTGGTCGTCGCCTTGTCGATCCCAGTTGCGGCGGTACTTACGCTTGGTGGCGCTGCGCTCTTTGGTTGGGCTGCGCTGCCGGTGATCGTCTTGGCAGCATCCATCGGTGCGGCATTGGTGTTTATGCTGGCACATTCACTGTTGAGAGAGATGTTGAAAACGCGCGTATCGTATTGGATCGAGCGTGTGGAGTCTGAATTTCGGAAAAGCCCTGTGCGCTGGTGTCTGACGATGCGACTGATCCCTGTGATGCCGTTTTGGGCGGCAAATATCATCCCAGCGCTTCTTGGCATGCGTGTTCTGCCCTTTTTCTATGCAACTGCGATTGGCATCTTGCCAGGGACTGCGATTTACGTTGGGCTGGGTCGAGGTTTGGATCACGTGTTTCAACAGGGATCAGTCCCAGATCTGACAATTCTGTCGGCACCTGAAGTGTGGGGTCCGTTAATTGCACTGGCGATACTCAGTGCGCTGTCCACTCGATTTAGAGGGCAACAGAATGCGCCATCTCAAAGCTGACATTGCCATCATTGGTGGTGGCGCCGCGGGACTCTCGATTGCCGCGGGCGCCGCGCAAATGGGCGCGCGCGTTGTGTTGTTTGAGTCTGGGCAGATGGGCGGTGACTGTCTCAACACGGGATGCGTTCCAAGTAAAACCCTTCTCGCTGAAGCGGCCGCTCGTGAAGTGGAGGCTCGACTGACTCCTGAAACGGCGTATCGCGATGCAATGCAGGAGGTGGCGCGCGTGATTTCGGCAATCTCACCGCATGATTCGGCGGAGCGATTTGAATCCTTGGGCGTCACGGTGATCAATCAACATGCGCGCTTTGATGGGATGCGACATCTGGTCTCAGCGGATTACAGCGTCCGATTTAAGCGTGCGGTCATTGCGACAGGCGCAGAACCTGCCATCCCAGATATTCCGGGCCTTGAGCAGATCCCGTATTTGACAACCGACACCCTCTGGTCGCACGGCTCCCATCCGCGCCGACTGATGATCATCGGCGCAGGACCGGTCGGAATCGAATTGGCGCTTGCCCATCAGAAACTGGGTGCCTCTGTAGTCCTGGTTGAGCAGGCACAGTTGGCGCCGCAACTACCCACTGCTGCCGGCGATTGTATCCGCACCATGCTCACTGAAGCGGGTGTCCGAGTGCTGGAGGGTTGGGAGCCTGAGCGAGTGAATGTGCATGAGGGCGCTATCAATGTCGCGTTTCGGTCACAGCCTGCCATTGAGGTCGATACCCTGCTACTCGCAAGCGGACGGACCCCCTGCACAGATGGATTGAACTTGGAATCTGCAGGGGTGCAGTGCACCGGCGGCCGGATTGAGACCAATGTGCGGATGCAAACCTCCAATCGGTCCATTTACGCCCTTGGCGATGTCACGACGCGAGGTGGTCTGACGCATCTCGCATCACATCATGCATCGATCGTGCTGCGTCATGCGTTATTTCGGATTCCTGCACGTGTTGATCAGGCCATTGTTCCGCGCGTCATTTACAGCCATCCTGAGATCGCGCATGCCGGAATGACCGAAGCGGAATTGACAGCGCGGCCTGACGCCGGTGGACTGAGGCGATTGCATGTGCCGATGGCTGACAATGACCGAGCGATGACCGAAAGTTCGGTGGATGGCGGTATTTGGGTTGTGGCCACCAAACGTGGTGAGGTGTTGTCTGTCACCATCGTGTCTGAGGGTGCCGGTGATTTGATCATGCCGTGGGTGCTGTTGATGCAACAAGGGGGTAAATTGTCGACGATGGCTGGATTGGTGTTTCCCTATCCGACCCGGGGTGAGCTCTCAAAGCGTGTCGCAGGACAATTTTATCAAGCCAAACTATTTTCGAAGCCAATGCGATTGCTGGTGCAAATCTTGTGTCGGTTGTTGCCCTGACTAAGTTGAGACAGACATGCATATAACGCGATTACTCCTCTGGATGTTGGTTTGGCCGTTCACGGTCCAGGCGGATTGGAGCCAGACTTTGACTGAGGCAGAGGGCCAGACCGTCTATTTCAATGCGTGGGGTGGTTCGCCGGCCATCAATACCTACATCCAGAATTGGGCGGACATCGCAAAATCCCGTTATGGCATCGACGTGCGCCACGTCAAGGTCAATGACGTGGGTGCCGTTATTAGTGCAATCGAGACAGCGAAACGTGCAGGTGGCGGCGCAGATCAAGGCAGTGTCGATCTGATGTGGATTAATGGTGAGAACTTTGCGCGGATGAAACGGGGCGGTCTCTTGAGTGAGCCCTTTGTCGAGACACTTCCCAATACCGCGTTCGTCGATCTACCGATCCATCCATTGCCTTTGATTTTTCGGTACCAACCGATGGACTGGAAGCGCCCTGGGGGCGCGCCCAACTGGTGATGATGTATGACAGCGACCGCATTGCCGAACCGCCGCGTTCACTGGATGCGTTACTCGCCTATGCGGAGGCACATCCTGGGCGTGTCACCTATCCCGAGCCACCGAACTTCCATGGCACCACCTTTTTAAAGCAGGTGTTGCTTGAGACGACGTCACATCCTGAGTGGCTGATGGAGCCTTATCGTGAAGAGCGCTTTGATCAAGCCACTCAGGGTGTATGGCAGTTTTTGGATGCCTTACATCCGGTTGCTTGGCGTCAGGCGCAAAGTTTTCCGGACAGTGCTGAAGATTTGATGGGTTTATTTGCGGATGGCTTGATCGACTTTGCGCTGAGTTTTAATCCAAATGACGCTTCGCGAAAAATCAAATCTGGTGAGTTTGCACCCACCGTACGGACCTATGTGCATCAGTCTGGAACCATCGGAAACACTCATTTTTTGGCGATTCCGTTCAATGCGCAGGCGAGCGCTGGCGCACGGGTCTTTATTAATTTGCTGCTGAGCCCTGAGGCGCAAGCCGATAAAGCCAACCCAGAGGTTTGGGGCGATCCAACCGTGTTGTCGATGGCATTACTGACTCCGTCAGATCGTCAACTCTTCGATGCCTTACCCATTGGAGCGGCTACGTTGTCGGCTGAGGCGCTTGGGCGCCCACTACCAGAGCCCCATGCGTCTTGGACTGAGCCGCTTGAGCGTGCCTGGAAAGCGCGTTATTTCGGGCAATAATTGATGACGCTCATTGAGCGGATACTGGCTGTCTTCCTGGCGTTGACAGTCGCAGGTCTTGTGTATGAGTCGTCGCATGGTGGATTGCCTCTTCTGTGGTCTGGGGTTCATCAATTGCTCGAGGCGCCCGCGATTGGCGCATCGGTATGGCTGGCATGGGTGGTGAGCATTCTGGCTTGTTGGTTGTCACTGGTGTGCGCGCAGGCATTGACGAGCCATCTGGTCACCAAACCTGCACATGGAGGAGTCTTACCGCTTGTGTTGTCGATTCCACATGCGGCACTTGCACTCGGTCTCCTGTTGTTTATTGATTCGGGCGGCATCGCCATGCGATGGGCCATGGCCGTCGGTCTGATCGAAGCACCGCTTGATTATTTGTTCCCCAGAGATCCGTGGGGGATGGGATCGGTGCTGATCTTGGTGATCAAGGAGACGGCGTTTTTCACCTTGATTGCCTTGCCGATTGCGCGACAGTTGCCAAGGCAGCAAATTCAGGTTGTCGGGTACCAAGCGGGATTCTCAAGTCAACAGGCGTGGCATACGCTGATTTGGCCGCAGGTGGTGATGAAGTTGAGACCGGCGATTTTGATCGTGGTCGTTTATGGCCTCACGAATCTCGAAGTCGCGATGGTGGTTGGTCCAGATCAGCCACAGTTCGTTGCTGTCCGGTTGGCGCGTTTTCTAACCGATGCCGATCCGAGTATGCGGGCCGCCGGCGCGATGGGATTATTAGGGCTTCTGATTGCAACCGCGGGTCTATGGTTCATCACCGGTTGGCTGGTCAAGCGACCACGCGCGTGGTGGTTTCCGAGCCTGTCAGTGAAATGGTCAGTCGTATTGATCGGTGTGTCGCTTTTGATGGCAACGGTCGCCTTGGTGCTGTGGTCATTTGCGCTTCGGTACCCGGTCACGGAGGCATGGCCTGTGTGGGGTCTGCCGTCAGCATTTCAGATCGAGCGGCTCGTTGGCCTGGCAGTCACCACAGTGTGGCTTGGCTGCCTGGTTGCTTTGATGTCTGTGGCAATGGCGGTTGTTGTTTTGGAGCGACAAATGGCACGTGGCCAGCCGCGTGTGCATTGGATTTGGTGGGCTCTTTTATGGTTGCCGCAACTGCCGCTTGCAGCGGGGCTGCTGTATGTTGTGACTGTTTTTGGAGGCACGCCCGCGTGGTGGGCTGTGGTGCTTGGGCATTGCTTCATCGCAACACCCTATGCACTCATTGCGCTGAGTGAATCCTGGTTTGATCGAGATGCTCGCTATCAGATGTTACTGAGACAGATCGGAATGGGTCGCGCGACCGCACTAGTCCGGATTTGGATCCCGAGGCATCTTGGATCAATTGTTGTCGCGTTGGCAGTGTCATTTTCAGTCAGTGTGGCTTTGTATACCCACACCTGGTTATTAGGCGGTGGACGGGTTGAAACGCTGGCCCTTGAGCTTGTGGCCTTTGCGCACGCTGATCGTCGCGCAGCTGCCCTCTCTGGATTGATTTTGATGGGACTGCCGCTCATTGCCTTTGTATTGGCCCTGGCGGTGGTCTCGCGGATGGGTGCAAAGCGGCTTGGAATGCGTGGAGGTGGGTTTGCTCAGGTGCGTTGATGTGTCGGTGAAGCGTGATGGGGTGTCCCTTTTTAGGCCGGTCACCTTTGAGCTCGGTCCGGGTCAGGTTATAACCTTGCTCGGCGCCTCAGGGCTTGGTAAGTCGACGTTTCTGCATGCATTGGTTATGGCCGAGCCCGGTGTTGAAATCTCTGGTGAGGTGTCCCTCGATGGGCGCCCGATTGACCCGGATGCGCGGTTTGCCAGTCTCAGTCAGACGGTTTTTCAGGACGCCCTATTGTTCCCACATCTCTCGATCCGTGACAATGTGGGCCTTTCATTACATGGCTGGTCGCGCGAAAAACGCCTCGAGGCAGTGGATGACATATTGGATGCAGTGGGCTTGGGTACGCTACAGACTTCAGATCCATACGCACTGTCACGAGGACAAATGATGCGAGTCAGTATTGCGCGTGCGCTGGTGAGGCCACCGACACTGTTACTCTTGGATGAGCCATTCAGTGCGCTTGATGCCAATACTCGCGACACTGTGCGTGATGTGGTGTTTGAGCGCGCGCGTCTGGCCGGCTCCCATGTCATTCTCGTGACCCACTCCGAGGATGATCGACCGATATCAGACTCAGGACAGGTCCTATGCTTGACGCGGTCTTAACAGCGCATCTGAAAGCACCACTGGCGCGCCTTGCGAAGCCGCTATTGCATGCAGGGGTCAGCGCCAATCAGGTCACGCTTGTCGGATTTCTATGTGGTCTGATCAGTGCGTTCTGTGTCACTCAAGATTGGTTGTTATGGGCATTGGCTGGGTTGGCTGCGAATCGCCTGTGCGATGGCTTAGATGGTGCTCTGGCGCGACTGACGCATCCCACGCGTTATGGCGCTTTTTTGGATATCGTGTTTGATTTTTTGATGTACAGCCTGATTCCGCTGTCATTTGCGATTCGTGATGGTTCAGATGCCTTGCCGGCTGCGTTTTTGATCTTTTGCTTTGTCGGAACAGGCTCCTCGTTTTTGGCATTTTCGATTTTTGCAAAAGAAGTTGGCTTGACAAACCAACGCTTGGTCGAAAAATCCATGTACTACTTAGAAGGCCTGACCGAAGGGTTCGAGACCTTGGTGGTGCTTGCCTTGATGATGCTTTTTCCAGCGTGGTTTTCGGTCTTGGCCTATGGCTTTGGGATACTTTGTCTGGTGACAACGGCCACCCGAATCTGGCAGGGTGTACAGCAATTAAAACAGGCCGAGGCGCAGACCTCAGACCACACACGCTCAATTCAATAGGAGTCTTCCATGAAAACACTACTGCGAGGCCTTGTCGCCGCCTCTTTGATCGCGACACCTGCATTTGCCAATGAGCCAGGATCCGATCTTGAAAAATTAAGTTATAGCCTTGGCATCATCTTAGGTGAGCGCATTCAAAACGATTTTGGCACCTTGGATCCTGAGTTCGTCTTACAAGGATTGATGGACAGTGGAAATCCTGACACGTGGAAGATGGATCGACCTGCTATCAACCAAGCTGTCCAGGCTGCACAGGCACGCGCGCAACAAGAGCAGCAAGCACAAATGCAGGCATTGGCGGATAACAATTTAAAAGCGGGTGAAGACTTCCTCGCTGAAAATGCGTCGAAAGACGGGGTCACAGTGACCGCCTCCGGATTGCAATACCGAGTCCTTGAGTCGGGATCTGGTGAGTCGCCATCTGTCACGGATACTGTACAGGTGCACTATGAAGGTCGTTTGATCACAGGTGAGGTATTTGACAGCTCACTTCAGCGCGGTGAGCCGGTGAGCTTCCCTTTGAATGGAGTGATTCCGGGCTGGTCTGAGGGCGTGCAGCTCATGAAGCCAGGTGCCAAATATGAATTCACGATTCCGGCAGCCTTGGCCTATGGTGAGTCTGGAACTGGACCCATTCCACCAAACTCTGTGCTGGTGTTTGAGGTTGAACTTCTGGCGATTAATCCTGAATCCTGATCAGGGTTGATTGATAAAGGCAGTGACGAAGTCATCGAAGCTGCCTTGATCCTGAGCCTCGATGTCCTGCTGAGCCCGTAAACTCTGCTCGGCAGTCTTCGCAAATTCAGCGCGGCCCTCGGTTGTTGTCTGTGCAATGAGATGACCGTGGTGTAATTCAGCTTGGGCGAGACCAAATTCCAGGTGACCCGGCGTGATCGAGGATGCCTCAACGTCTTCTGATACGAGTGGACAATCCCCCTGTAAGCGCACTCTCGCATCCTGAAGTGCATGCGTGTGTCCCTGAGTTGCCTGCGCCCGATCCAGCACCTCGGCCAATCCATCCAATGAAGCCAGAACTTCAAGGCCGGCTTGTCGAAACGTGCGCTTGGCATCAAAGTGCTGTGAGCCGTGTCGGCCGGCCCAGGTGGCACGCGCATTGAGTCCATTGATCGCAATACATTCTGCATCTGAATTATGTGGGCTGTCGGCGATTGCGCACGCGGTCATCAGCAGTGTGATGAGACAGGCCTCCGTTTCAGAAATGCCGTTTCGTGCATAGGGATTGAGATCAATGGCACGGATCTCGAGATATTCCACACCACGGTTGATTAATGCCCGAACCGGCCGTTCGGACGCTTTTTGAACGCGTTTTGGACGAATACTTGAGTAGTACTCGTTTTCAATTTGCAATACTGCTGTGTTGAGTTGTTTGTAGCCTGCCTGATCTTTAAGGCCAAGGCCCTCGTAGGTCGGCCAGGGCTGGTGAACCGCACGCGCCAGCGTCTCGCAATAGGTGTCGAGATGGTTAAAGCAAATATTGATCGATTCTTGCGCTGCAGATTGATAGCCCAGATCGCTCATGCGCAAACTGGTCGCGTCGGCTGCAATCCGAGTCCGATCGGACATCTGGAATCGATCCATGGCAAGCAGCCGGAAACTTGCATCCACAGCCGGTGAGGCGCCCGTGAGGAGCATAAAGAGCCATTGGATCCGACGATAATTGCGGATGGTGTGAAAGTAGCCCGTGTCCCGAATCTGCCGATGGTCATTGTCAGCCGCGTGACCATCAAGGTTGGCTCGCCAATGCCAAAATGCATCATCCCAGGATAGATTAAAGTGCACGCCCGCAATGGTTTGCATTTGCCGTCCATACCGAAAGCCGAGTCCGCGTCTGTACACGGTTTTGAGCCGCCCCAGGTAACTCTCGCCGTAGTAGGCAAGTGGGATGTCGCTGTCAGATTCCGGTAATAGACAGGGCATGGACAGCGGCCAAATGCGCTCATCGCCTAAAACGCTTGCAGAATAGGCTTGCAGTGATTCGAGTTCAGCAAGCGCAGCCTGCGGCGTTTCATGGGTCGCTGTAACGAACTCAAGCAGTGCTTCTGAATAATCAGTGGTGATATTCGGGTGTGTCAGTGCCGATCCCAGGGCCTTTGCATGTGGTGTTTGTGCCAATGCGCCCGTGTTTTTGTCGACACGAAGCCCCTCTTTCTCAAGTCCAAAACGCATGCCTTTCAGGCTTTCCAGGCAATCGGGGTGTGCCAGCGCATCTTCGAGGCGCGGGCTCAGTATCGGCAGGAGTGGGGTCATTCGAGGTCCAGTGCAGTGAGCCAACGGGCCGAGTCGACGCGCCGTATCAGCTCCTCATGAATTGCATGCGTTAATTCACGCAGTCGGTGTAGGTATTTTTCTTCAGACTCCCACCGTGCTTTGGGGTGCCAGGGGCCAGCCGTTTCCGACTGCCCGGCGGGGACCTCGAGGCCAAGAGCGCCAAAACTCTCCCAGTCCGTACAGTAGTAAAGACTGGTGATCACAGCACTTTCTTCTGAGGCGGACAGGGGCTCACCACGTGTGGCTTTCTCACCATGCCAACCGGCATTCACCAAGAAACAGCGGGTTTGATGGGCTTGCATCAGGTCTTCAAGAATATAGATGTAGTCATCCAGGTTTCTCGGTAGCAAGGTATCCATGAAGCCGGGCGTGAAACGGATGTCAATTTCAGCATCTCTGGACTCAAGTGGTCCGAGGTGATTGCCATAGCCAAGAATGAACCAGGCAAGGGCTTGTTCTTGTGTGATCCGAGCCAAGGGCGGCAGGACACCGAGTGGATCAGTCGCGAGTATCACCAGCTGGCTCGGTCCGCGTGTGTCCGACGCCTCTGTCGCATGCAACCGTGACAACGGCAGCACCAAATGAACAGGATTCTCCGGGTCGGTCGTTTCCTCGGCTGGGATTGGCTGACGATCGAGCCCCAAGGGTAGATTTTCTGCCAAGGTTCCAAAGCTCAGTGCGTCATCCAATGAGATTGGTAGATTTTGGTCGAGGTGCAGACGACACCCATCGGCCAGACGGTGAAGCCCTGCACTGGACCATGACAATCCGCGATCGCCGATCAAATGACCACATTTCAGAGCCCAGGTTGTTTTTTGGGTCCCAGCTGGACCTAAAAATAAAGTGACCTCTCCATCACCCTCGGCGGCTGCGCCATGTAGGGGTAAGGTTTGCTTTTCTGGTAACAAGAGCCCAAGCACCGTCAGCAACGTGCGACGCATTTCCCCCGTCGATAGATCGCCTCCGATCAGTACTCGGCGTTTGCCGACGTGCATCAGAACGACGCCCCCCCCTTCGTTCAGCACCTCGGCTTCACCGAGAGCATCCGTGGATGCCCAAATGATTTTCCAAACAGGTTTTTCTTTGGGGTTGAACGCCTCTGGAATATGACAGAGCTGATGGCAGCTCATTGCATGCCATGCTTGTAAGGTCGTGATCTCAAGTGGAACTGCAATGTCTGGATCGACACCCATGTGTGTGTGCAGGCGATATCGAGTGCGCTCGACTGTGGAGTCTTTCACGCGCTCCCACAGACCTTTGAAGACGCCCGGATCTAACAATTGAAATTGAGCGTCGGCGCGGATGACGTCGGTCACGGAGGGTTCGTTGACGAGGTAACGACGCACGCTGACATGACGCTCGGTTTGAACAACCAGTGCGCCCTGTGCTGAGAGCTGTCCCTCGCGCGCTGCCAAGGCATGCTCGAGGAGTTCTGCGAAGGTGAGGTCGTCGAAACGGCTCGCCCCTTGATGCTTCATTGCAGTGTGTCAGACCCTGGTGGCTGATCAGAGAGTAGCCATTCTAAGTCAGCCTGATCGTATTCGTATACCTGTCCGCAAAAATGACAATCCACTCGGACCTCTTTTTGATCTTCAAACAGCCGTTTCACGTCTTCGGTACCCAAGGCACGGATTGCGCGCGCTGAACGTGCTTTTGAACATGAACACCCAAAATACACGGGCCAGGGCTCAAATTGCCTTGGCTTCAGNTCATGGAATAACCGATACACGAGCTTTGGACCCGCATCGGCAAGGAGCTCCTCAGCAAGTACCGTGTGCGCCAGCGCTTTCAGGGTGTCCAAGCCTGCTGCCTCGGTGGGTTGATGGCCGCCCTCTGNGGCCAAGCGNTGAATCAGAAGACCGCCCGCGCTGGTCCCATCAGCGGCAAGCCACATTTCAGTGGCCAACTGTTCTGATTGATAAAAGTATTGATTCATGCAGCCTCCGATCGAATCTGCATCTAAGGCAACGATGCCCTGATAGCGTTCGCCCTGTTTGGGGTCCACCGTCACTGCAAAATATCCCTCGCCAACCAACTCTCGAAATGTCGTGGCACTCAACTCGGGATCCCATTGCGCGGTGGTGCGAAGTTGTCCATCAGAGGTGCACTCGGCGACTAAGAGGCTGACGGGCCCATCTGATTTGGCTTGTATCGTCATTTCGCCTTCAAACTTCAGGCAACTGGTTAAAAGACTCGCAGCCAAGGACATTTCTTGGCACAGTGCGGCGACCTGAGGCGGCATCTGCTGGTGTGCAACCAGCGCTCGCGCGGTCTCGGTCAAGCGTGCTGAGACCACCCGCGAGCCTGGTGCCTGGTCGCACAGATAACGGCGCACCACATCCTGGTCAGCAGTGAGTTCAGTCATCAAAAATTCCTTTTAACTTCGTCAATTGGCGCCGCTCGCGTTTATTGGGGCGATGATCGGTGGGTTGGAAGCCTTGACGCGCAAATTTTCGAATGTCGGCCTCGGCTTCGCGCGCTTTGATTGAATCGGGCGTCTCTGCGTAAAGCAATGCGGCTTCCGAAGCCGGCCTCCGATCCTCGCGGACATCAACAACGTCAACCACCATCACCATCTGACCCTTGGAGATTTCAATTTGAAGACCCGGCATCACCACTTTTGACGGCTTGGCCTTGACTCCATCGATGCGGATTTTCCCACCGTCGATGGCCTCACGCGCCAGTCCCCGAGTTTTAAAGAATCGGGCTGCCCACAGCCACTTATCGAGTCGTACCCCACTCATGATCGCATCCACGCAGTCAGACTTGGAAGGAGGACATCAAAGTCATCAATGCCTTGTTTCCACGTTGACCGAGGTGGTTCTGCGAGATTTGGGTGGCGGATTTCAATCACCTCACGAATGCCGGCTTGA
>PR_CR_10_Liq_2_inCRDRAFT_1000154_pt1 | contig 19974 bp, 15 predicted proteins | sample PRCRCaboRojoPR_FD_10245 | JGI IMG/M metagenome (IMG submission 10245) | reverse complement strand
TTTCCTTCAGCAGGCCAAAGCCATCACCGCCAACCACGACATAAAAAAAGAGCAACAAGCCATGCTCGACCTCCTGCATCAGGCCGATGAGCTCTGGGCAGATCAATCCCTTTTCCAATATGAACAATAGTACAGGAAAAAATATCATTCTCACGGGGCCGCCCCGTTCGGGCACAACGCTAAGTTGCTTCCTGCTCAATCAGTTACCGAATACCATTGCGCTGCACGAACCCATGAACCTGGGGATGTTCCAGAGCCAGGAACAGGGCCTTGAGGAAACGCAGCAGTTTTTCGCAGCCATGCGGCAGAGCCTGCTAACGGAGGGCAAAGCTTTGTCCAAAGTCAAAGCCGGCGCCATTCCTTCCAACCCTTTTGGCAAGGCAGAGCAGGGCAAACGAGCCAGCCTGGTCAGGAAAGATTGGGTTCATTTTGATAAACCCCTGGAGCAAGACTTCACGCTGGTGATCAAGCAAAATGCGCACTTTACCTTTTTGCTGGAGCCCCTCAACCTGCTCTATCCGCTGTACACCATCATACGCAATCCGGTCTCCACCATTGCCTCCTGGAATACCATTCAGGCACCGGTCTCCAAAGGCAACCTGACTGTGCTTAAAGGGCTTCGCCCCGCGCTGTTTGAAGAATTAGAGCGCATACCGGACTTGCTGGACCGGCAGGTACGCCTGCTGCATGAACTTTTCCTTCCCTACCGCCTGCTACAGAAAGAACAGATCATCCGCTATGAAGATATTGTAGAAAGCAATGGAGCAGCGCTAAATCATCTTGTGCCTAATACTCCGGGCATTCAGTATACCCTGGAGAACAAAAATCGCAACGCCCTCTATGATGCATCGCTAAGGACAGAGATTACCAGGAGGCTAATGCAGTTCAAAGGAGCATATATGGATTTTTACAACCCAGAAGATTTTGATTGGTGATGGCAAAGCGGACTTTACATTTCAAAATGCCTGATTTTCTTTAGCTTCATTTCTTTGAGATCATCGGTCATTTTATCGCCTACGATATCATTAATGTAGTATTCAAGTGCTGCTGTGGCATCCCGGGAATCCTGCAGCAAGCGCCCTCCACGCATGACTAAAACCCGGTTAGCGAGCGCCATTACCTTTCGGATTCGATTGGTGACGTACAATACCGCCCGCTCTTTCTCCTGCACATACTCGCCCAGGTGTTCGTAGCATTTTGTTTTAAAAAGGCTATCCCCTACCGCAAGTGCCTCATCGATAATGAATAAGTCTGGCTCCGTGGCAATGGCTACCGAATAGGACAAGCGCGCGCGCATGCCGGAAGAATAGTTGCCCACTGGTGTAGCGAGCGCATATTCCAGCTCAGAAAAGTCAATAATGAAGTCCAGCTTACGCTTGAGCTCTGCTTCTGTCATTCCGAAAATGGCCGCTTTCAGTTTGATGTTTTCCAACCCGGTGAATTCATTTCGCAAACCTACATTGAGTGCAAAAACGGGCGTCACCTTTAAGGGCACAGGATAATTGATAGCCCCTTTTGTGGGCTTGTAAATGCCCGCTATCATACGCATCATAGTGGTTTTACCAGAACCATTGGCCCCTACTACAGAGATGATTTCACCCGGGCTCACCTTAAAGGACACTTCTTTGACCGCCCAAAACTCCTCAGGGCGAAGTGCAGTGCTTACCGGCTTGCCCACAGCCTGCCGGGCTATATCTGTAATGCCGTAATACAAGCTGCGCTTTAGGCGGCGGCAGAACTTCTTGGATAGTTCGTCAACTTCTAACAGAATGTCAGACATAAGCTTCAGTTCTGGTGATTCTAATTATTGATAAGCCGCTCAAGGACCATAGTACTGGATTTTACTAAGAACCGGAACGACAGGACTACTAAAACCAAACTAACACCTGAAAAAACAAGGTACTCCACAGGACTAAACAACGTACCACTTGTCAGGAGATCACGGCTAAATCCAATCAGGTAAGTAAGCGGGTTGTAATCTACAATGACTCCCAGCCAGCTTGCGGTAATTTTGGGGGTGTATACGATAGGTGTCAGGAACATCAGCAGCTTCATTCCTTCGTCAACCAAATTAGCCACATCCACCATAATCACGCGAAAAATTGCTACAACCATCCCAATCGCCATTCCCAGGAGTAACAAAGGGATAAGTGAAACCGGAAATAACAGTGCCATAGCCGAGAACCGTACGCCAAATGCCAGTAAGACGATCAGGTTGACAGCAAACGGGATAATAAAATTAATGAGATGCACCACTACTTTTTGCATCAACAGGGGTTCTAAGGGCACTTCAGACATAATGAGCATTCGCCCGTTCTTGGTCAGCAGGTTGCTCGTGGACTTGTAGGCCTCCAGGAAAAAGCCCCAAATCGACGTGCTGAGCAAAACATAGGCCGGGTAAGGAATATCGGTTTCTCCAGGGTTAACGACTCCAGCTCCGTTTAGGACCACCCAAATAATCACAGCAAGAATGGGCAGTATGAACATCCATGCCATCCCCAAAAAGGATTTTTTGTACATCCCTATGATTTCCACCTGCGTCAGTTGTTTGACCAGGTACCACCAAGACTTTATTTTACCGATAAACTGCCGCATTGTATTTCCGTTTCCAATCCTGGCTTCAAGTAGCCAGCCCTGCAAAGATAGTATATCTTTACTCTTATCCCTTTACTTTTTCGTTTGCAGGCTGTCGATCCCCGACATGGCTAAAACAGATGCCCCCCTCCTGCTCTTTCAGGGGATATGGTAACCATACTGATTCATAAAAAAACCAAAAATTTCACGAGCTCTTTCCACTGCCTCCGGCGTATAGAAGGCAAGATATTCCGTTGCTTTTTTACGAGTAGGGTTAACCCGACCCAATGGCGGATATCCGGATGTTATTCCCACCTTGGAAAGGGCACGCTCAAAATCAGTATCAAGGTGCTCATACCTGATGATGTGATCCATATGGCGAAGGGTCTGCTCGTGAAAGCCCAGCCCATAGGGCTTCGTGTGAAACTTCAGGAAGTAATCTGAAAAAGACACATCTTTCTGCTGTAAATACCGGTAGCGCTCCATAGCTTCCGGATGTATGGGGCGCCCGTTTTTCAAATGTCCCCGGGAAAATTTCCCGTTGTGGTCATGCCTCTTTTTTAAGTATTCACTGACTGCAGAATCCATAGGGTGGCGCACCCCTGCAAAAGTAAAGTACAGACGTTCTTCTGAAGTGGCAGATGACAAAAATTGTTGATAGGAACTATGCTTCTTACCTTGTTGAATGCCCTCTAAGTGGGCAACTAGATACTGCGAAATAGCCGTTGATGCCGTACGCGGCACGCTAAAAAACAATATTGGCAAACATGGCTTATTATCATGCCCTAAATTATCTTTTAGTATGGTAAAGGCTATCGTCCTGCCACAGATCATCAGCCTTACCAGCCAGTTCTAAAATCGCTTTTCGTTCCTCCTCCAGGGTATGCCGGTTGGCTATAGCACGTCCTGCCTCTATAATTTGGTGAAACCTTGCTTTGTCCATTTTCAAAGCCTCCAGAATAGCAGAGAAAACAGAAGCAGTGTCATATGCAGGCAGCAAACAGGTTTCGTTAGGTATACAAAAGTCAGCATTACCTACCGCATAAGGACAGATCACGAATTTCTCCATCACCATACCCTCCAGCGGTGGCAGATAGAACCCCTCGGCACCCTGAGATTCCGTAAGCGGCAGGTAGACGACAACTCTGGCCGTATTGACCAGGTTTAAAAAATCCTGACGGGTGGGCAGCTTGGGTGGCACCTGTACTTTAAATCTAATCTTATCCCTTCTGAGGAAATTGTGCCACCGTAGCCTTCGCTCAAGGGCTCTGGCCATCCTGGGGTTTTTCAGCCCTGCAATGAGTACATCCAGCTCCGGTTGTGGATTGGGTTTAGGAATCAGGCTGAAGTCAACGGCATCTGGTATAAAAAATACCGGGCCATTGACACCATAGTCTTCCAGGATTTTTTTCCCCACCGTGCTTTTCGCAATCCGGATAGCGGGGTGCATCAGGTAATCGCGGCGGGCATCCGGCAACATTATTTGCCGGGGCTGGGCGATATTCAGTACCGGAACAGGAGGCTTTTCACGTTGCTCGGGCGGCAGCACTTTCCAGTCCCAGCCCGCAAAGAACAACAAATCTGTTGGCTGAATAGTCCAATGCTGCAATGCTTGCTTGCGATAAGGGTGCCAAACATTACCAGGGTTGTCGTACCAGACTGTTTCCGGCCCAAAGTAAACCTTGGGTTCAAAAAGCGGCGATGAAGCAAAATGCTCAAACGCGTCGCGCACCTTGAGCTGCCCGCCACTTGTGCCCCCGTTGTATTTCGTCCAGGCGCGATGAAATAATACCCTCCGAGCTGCTGTTTTCATGGATATCTGTTGCTAGTCTTAAAATGTATAGCCCGAAAAATAAGGTGTCTCTTCCATGCGCTGAAAAACGTAATCAATGGTTTTGCTATCCCATAGCCCCAACTCGCTTCTTCGCTTTGGTGGTTTTTGAAACAAGATGCTGGTACAATTTTTCAAATAATCCTCAGGTGCCTCTACAGCGAACCGGTTTAGCAAACTTTTTAGGACCTCTTCGGGGTTGTCCAGGAAAAACTCTGCCCGAATGGAGCGGAAGTCAAAGAGTGCTTGTTCCTCAAACTGATGTATTAATTTAGCATGGTCGAAAAAATGATCCGCCTTTCGAAATAAATCTGCCTTATCAAAGTTCACCCCCCTCCTTTTCTGGCTCCTGAAAAAGCTAGTGGTAATCGAATCGAAGGGATTCCGGTACATATGAATAAATAAGGTATCCGGAAACATGGCTTTCAGTTTATCAAACAACTCCGGGGACTGTCTAAACCACTTCGTCGTTGTACCGCCTCGTTTATCTCCCACTAATTTGAGCTGATTAATGCGCCCCTGATATCCTCCCGGAACTTTATAGCTATATCCCATCCACTGATTTCCGGCTTTGGCAAACTGTTTGGACCGGTTTATTATCATTTGAACCAGTTGCCGTTTGGAAAAACCGGCGTCCAGGAAGGCCATTGCATCCAGTTCATGGCTCAGGACTACCTCAGGGTGAGCATCTAGCAAGGCTCCCAGGACAGAATGCCCGCTTCTCGGATGACCAATAAAGAAAAGTCCTTTTTTGATTTTTTCGTAGGCAGCCTTGCTTTCCAACAAAGATCTATAGTGCCAGTACCTGGAAGGGAAAAGGTCTTTTACAGTTCGGTGCTTCGTAAGAACCTGTTTATGCTTTTTCATTCAAGATACGTGCAAAAGCTAAAAAAAACTCATCTCTGGCGCTCATAAAAGCGATACAGAGCCTCAACTTGAGACCGCATGTAAAACTTCCAGCAATGATTTGCTTCATCCAGCAAAAGGGCATCGCCGAACCTCAGCATGGACTCTCTCGGATAGACTGCACCTTTATTTTTGCTCGCTAAAACTGTTTGCGGATAATAAGGTTGCCTTATGATATTTGCTAACCGGTCCCCATTTGAGGCGATAAGGTCTTCATATCTTATGACTTGCCCCCCCGGTAGAGCATCATAGGCTTTGAAGTAATAGTCCAACAAAAATAATTGCCGGTTTAGAAGCCCCTGCCTCTGTTCCAACGCTCTTTGCCCCTCAGGATCCAGCAAAGATAAGTACCTCATTTTGCCCCGAGAAACTGGCACGCTTACTGTAGACCAGGAGCCCAGCAGAGCAAGCGGGTTGCGCACCATTGCATAACAGGAATAATCATTTTTGAGATCACCTAACAGGAGCGTAAAAACAGCGTTGTGCTTCACAAAAAGTTTAAAGTCTGGTTGAAAGGATTGATCAAAACGAACTATCGACCGTTTGATTACCTTTTTCCGGTCTCCCTTCTCTGACCGCTCGAAATGATTATCTGTGATCTGTCCTTTGTTACCACGTACAGGGGAGGTGGCCTCCTTGATCAAGCTCTTTCTAAAACTGGCAAGCCCCTTGTTGATGCGTAGAAGCGCATCTTGCCTTGACTGCAGATTTCGAAATGGTATCGGCTCATTCAAACCTGCGACTTGTTCCTGTTCGGACAGCAACTTGCAGGTTAAGGTGGTTCCGGCCCTTGGAATTCCTGTGAGTATATAACAATTCGAAACCGGGCTTCCCACTGCCGATCTTCCGAGGACCTGATTTACGAAGTGCATAAGATTTCTCATAATAGATTCAAATATAGGTTATCGGGCAGACATTTCCGGAGTAAGAAAAAACTTTGTTTTTTCTTACTCCGGAATACAAATTCGTTTCTGTTCATTTTATATCTTGCTGGCACATTTATACACCAGCCACTTATGAAAGCGCCTTCTCTAATCTTTCTTCTGTTTGTTTTCTACTCTTTGGTTTCTCTGATAGCTCCCAAAAACCTATTTGGTCAATGGGAACAGGTTCCTTCTCAGTATCATAAAGTTCGCACCACTGACATGCTACTGGCCGGAGAAAAGCTCCTCGTCAGTACAGATGATGGGATATACCAAAGAACGGACAGCACCTGGGTGCAATATGCTCCGGATGAACGGTTGAAACATTCCATCATACTAAAAATGGATTATGACACTGCTTCCGGTTACCTGCTTACAGAGGCCTATTTGACAGACACCTTACACGAATCGTTCACCCAATACTTCCTAGTCCGAAATGATACTATTATTGACCTCGAATGGCCAGATCAAGATGTTTGGTATAGTAGAGCATGGATAAATCATAGTGTATTATATTTGCTGAGCGTGGAAGGGACGCTATTCAGAAGCCATGATCTGGGGCAGAGCTGGACTGCTGAGCAAATGGAGGAAGGGTTTGAACACCCTTCTTCGGCAATCAAGTATCAAGATCAAATCTTAGTGGGATCAGTAGGAAATTTAGCTATTCTAGCACCTGATACCACCATTTACATAGACGCCCCTCTTCCAGTCCACCGGGTTAATCACATCTGGAGAGAAAATGACTTCATTTGGATTTTGCAGAAAAACTTTTTTACAACTGCACTCTATGTTCTTACCGGACTTAACCAATCATGGATTGAGCAACCAGTTGTCCAGCAGGGAAAAGGGCTATATCGGATAGGCGGGGACATGTATATCCCCAGCGACAGCATGTACTACAGGGCGAATTTCGGCCTTGGGGACTGGGAGGCCATTAGCGGCTTTAGGCCTGTGAACCGCCCGCTTAGATTTGATAACGAGCTATTTTCGCTTGGAACCCATGAAATCCTAACGGCCCCTAGTTTGGCATCCACCTGGACTACTACTCATAAGGGTATTCAAACTGGTGTTTTTTATGGTATCACCAACCACTTTGGGCAAATCGTAGGTACAGGGCAAGACTTTATCCAAACATTTGGACCTTTTCAGAGCGACTGGGCCCACTCGCCTATTGTGCTGGAAAATCAATTATATTTTGAGAGTTTTGTTGATGTCCACAGCTATCAGGAAAACTTGTATAGCCTTGTCAGGCAAGGGATAGGTACATACCCGGCTATAGCAAAGGCCCCAACTTTCGACCAGCCCTGGAGCATCACCGACACTACTGAAAGCGGTAATTTATCGCAATTCAAAACCTGGAATGGGTTGCTATTTCTATACAGCGATGAAATCTCCGCCCCTCTGTACAAATTGGATACACTCACTCAGCATTGGGAAAACCTCACTGCCGTAGCTGAGGAGCAGACTAGCCACAGATGTTTCTCCTTTGCGTTCGGTGACACTGTCATTTATGGCATGAAGGAAGACATTTTATCCTCCTCTTTAACCTTTATATATTCTGATGACTATGGGATAAACTGGCAAATCCTGGATCACGGCCCTATGGATCTTCCCCCTTCTACAGGTATAACCAATATTCAATTTTATGCCATCCACGATACCCTCTACCTTTCTCTTATCACTCATTCGCCTGGTATGGACGGGGAAAAAAATCATTGGCAACGTGCAACCGCACCTGATTACGACTTTCATCCCATTCCCCACCCCTTGTCACAGGATAGTATTTACATAGAGCCTGTGAATATATTTATGGCAGATATCGCAGATCAATACTTTCTCATTAGCAGCTGGGGATTGTTTCAGAAAGACAATGATCACCCCTGGAGATGGCACCCTACTGACGAAGGTTTACCTATCCAAACCCTACAAAGCGATCTAACAGTAACAGATGACTACCTTTATATCAACTCCTACGGCAACGGTCTCTGGCGCAGACCTCTTGAAGAAATCCAGGGATTAGGAGCGATTAGTGGCGTGATTTTCTCCGACCTTAATGGAAATGGTGTTCAGGATGAAGGCGAGCAAACACTACCCGGCATTACACTAAAGCTTTCAGAAGGCACAGCAGTAGGCCAATCCGAATCAGATGGCAAGTTTAAACTCTATGCCAAATCAGAGGAGCCAGAACAACTCCAGCCTTACAGCGCCCATCCCCTGGCTTCTTTTGAACCGGAGTATCACCTTGTAGTGCCAGGTACAGATAGCATTTACACTTTTGCGTATGCTGTGCAGGAAAATATAGAGGACGCTGCTGTAGCACTTACTGCCCAACCCCCTTCCTACGATGGGGGACCTGCCCGGATACAGCTACAGGCCAGAAACCTGGGCAGTACCACCTTTGATATACCAGTAAAGCTTTTTTTTGATCCGGCACCCGATTTTCCCGGAGCTTTTCCCGGTGAATTGGAATGGTTTGCAGATACAATAATTTGGAACACTGGTGCAATACCGCCTAATATGTACAAAAACCAGGCATTTGATTTAAACCTAAACGCTACTAGCACTGCGGTTCATGCATGGACTGATATTGCGCCTTCCGACCCTACTCCTCGCAATAACGCTGCAACGGCAACAGCCATCAATACCCCTCCAACAGGTTTGGCCTATCTGGAAGCTCAACCGGGCACCTCCTATCCGAAAGATTCATTACTCACACAGTTTCCGGTCCGTTATACCTTCTATTTCAACATATCTGATACTTTGGATAGTGACTTTATTCGTTTTTCCGGTCAGATGAGTGGAGGGCTGGATTGGGTCAGCATCGAGGAGGTCATGAGTAGCCATCCTCTTACTTTTGAGGTGGAGCCGAATGGCAAGTTTCACTGTTGGCTCTCTAATGTCCAAACTATTGGGAGTACTGGTTTTTTCCAACTAGCTGTTACCCCACTACCCGACTTGGAGATCGGCCAGCAATTCGAACTTACTGCAAATTTGCACCTGGGATATACTCCGGCACAATACGTTTTAAATAATACCCACACCGTAACGGATGCCGTGAACACCTCAGAGACTGGTACGCCCGAAGCGCGCCTGATTGCTTTTCCAAACCCCACTTCTGCAATCCTTCAGTGTTTTGTGGAAGACGCCCTCAGTTCTACCGGTACGCTGCGCCTGATAAGCAGTAACGGACAAACCTTGTTGACACGAAAATTGCAGGGCAGGAAAAAGCAGATCATGCTTGACCTTTCCAGTTACCCGGAAGGCCTTTATTTCCTTCGCTGGACATCCTCCAAAAACCAACTGCATACCAAAGTCATCCTTTCAAAGCCCTGATGCGGTTCTTCTTTCGTTTCGCCATTTTTTTGCACCAGAATGCAAAAATTATCCTATCATCGCATTACAAACCGCTGTAATGGCCGGTCATCAAACTAACGAAACGAAAAAACTAGCCTACATGAAAAAGAATCCGCACTTAATCCCCTTCATACTGGTCACCAGTCTGTTCTTCCTCTGGGGGCTCGCCAATATCCTCAACTCGGCACTCATTTCGCACTTTCAGCCGGTCTTTGACATCAGCCGGGCGCAGGCGCTGTTAGTAGAGACGGCCTTTTACCTGGGCTATTTTACCATTGCGGTGCCTGCCGGGCTCTACATGGAAAAGTACACTTATAAAAAAGGGATCATTTTGGGCCTGCTGCTTTACGCGATAGGGGCCCTGCTTTTCATACCGGCAGCTAAGATGCTCACTTTTGCCTTCTTCCTGCTGGCGCTATACGTTATTGCCAGCGGGCTGGCTTTTTTGGAAACAGCCGCCAACCCCTATGTGACCATCCTGGGCCCCAAAGAAAACGCCACTCAGCGCCTCAACTTTGCACAGTCTTTTAATGGCGTAGCGCTGGTAGTCGGACCTTACCTGGCAGGACTTTTGATCTTCTCCGGCAATGAAGGCGATATGGCCACGCAGGAAGCAAAAGTACAAGCCGCTAATGCCGTGGTTGTGCCTTACGTAGGCATTGCCATTGCTGTACTCATTGTCGCCTTTCTGATTTGGCGCACCCAAATGCCGGAACCCGACAAGGGCGACAAGCTGAAGTTTGACCCTGCCATTTTCAAGTTCCGCCACCTCATGCTCGCAGTGCTTGCACAGTTGCTGTACGTGGGTGCACAGGCCGGGCTTTGGGGCATTACCATCGACTTTGTTACAGAAATGATGCCGGGCGTGAGCAAGGAAGTAGCCTCCGGAGCTTACCTGGTAGCAGGCACCCTGCTGTTCGTGATCGGCCGCTTCATTGGCACCTTCCTGATGTCCTACATAAAAGACAGCACCCTGCTGGGCATTTACGGATTGATCGCTGCCGGCCTTTGCCTGATGGGGATTATGCTGGGGGGCGCAGCAGCAGTTTACGCCATCCTTGCAGTCAACTTCTTTATGTCCATTATGTTCCCCACGATTTTTGGACTGGGGGTCCGCGATTTGGGCAAACACACCAAGCTGGGCTCATCCTTTATCATAATGGCTATTGTAGGCGGAGCGGTGTTCCCTCCAATTATGGGTATCCTCTCTGAGTCCGTTAACATTCAGGCCAGTTTCTGGATCCCAGTGGTGTCCTTCTTGTTTGTGGCCTTCTATGGCTTCCGTGGCTACATGCACCCCAAAGGGTTTGTGGCGGCGGAATAACGACTGCCCCTTTTCCAACTCAATAGCGCCATCGGGACCACAGATTCCGGTGGCGCTATTGTATTTAGAGCTTTGGACAAACGAAATAGGGTCAATGGCTACCCATTACAGCTACAGGCTTACAGCCTTTGNAGTAAAAATTTTCAAAAAAGGGTAGGAAAAATAAAAAATAACGAAAATAAAACCCTTCTTTTTGATATTTTTNAAAAACAAGCTGCGATATTTACCTTTGGGNTGGTTGAGCCCATAAATACCTGACCCTTCAGGTGCGCAAAATGGAGTGATGAAAGTTGAGGAAGGCNTTCTGTTGCTGAAAATGCTAATCCTTTAACACTTCAACTTGCCAATACGATCAAACAGGAACCCTGGTATGAACAAGCTGTTTCNCACGGAGCAATTCAATGATTCGATAAGCGGCGTCGCCTATAAATCAATCCACCAAAAAAAACGCCTGCTGGCNTACTTNGCAGAACATGGCCCTTCTGCTATTGGCGATCTTCGCAGGGCCTTGCACCTTTCGGTTCCCAAAGTCACGGCCTTGCTCAANGAGCTTATGGACGAGCAGTTTGTCAAAGACTATGGCAAGGACAACTCCACCGGCGGACGCCCGCCTAACCTTTANGGCCTGGCTGCTGAATCGGCTTATTTTCTTGGGGTCGACGTTCACCGGACTTTCGTGCATATTGCGCTGACCGACTTCCAGAAAAATATCGTGGAAATCAAAGAGCAGGTGCCGTACACCCTTGCCAATACCCCCGAAAGCCTAAGTGCCCTTTGCCAGCTTATCGAGGGCTTTATCAGTCAGCTTCAAACGCCCCGGGAAAAAATCATGGGGGCGGGCATCAATCTGACCGGTCGCGTGAATTCCGCAACTGGCTACAGCTACAGCTTCTTCCATTTCCAGGATCAGCCCCTGAGCCAAATCATTGGTGATGAAATTGGGATACCGGTTGTAGTGGAAAATGACTCCCGGGCTATGGCTTACGGAGAGTTCGCAGCCGGGGTGGTGGAACGGGAGCGCAATGTGCTTTTCCTGAACCTGGACTACGGTATCGGCATGGGTATGGTGCTCGACGGACAGCTTTATTACGGCAAATCGGGCTACTCCGGTGAGGCCGGGCACATGCCCGTCTTTGACAACAACATCATCTGCCAGTGCGGGAAAAAAGGATGCCTGGAGACCGAAGCTTCCGGATGGGCACTGGTGGAACGATTTAAAACCCGTGTCCGCAACGGTGCCACCACTCAATTGGTGCAAAATCCCGAACATTTAGAGGACATAAATCTCGAAGCCATTATTCAGGCAGCACAGTCAGATGATGTATTAGCCATCGAACTTATCGCGGAGATTGGTGAACAACTTGGCCGCGGCATCGCTGCACTGATCAACGTATTTAACCCGGAACTCGTTGTCCTGGGCGGTAGTCTTGCTGCTACAGGTGAATACATCCGTCTGCCATTGCTTAGTGCGCTTAACAAATACTCTCTTAGCCTGGTGAGTAATGATACCGAACTGAAAGTGTCGGACCTCGGCAACCGGGCCGGCGTCCTGGGCGCTTGTTTGCTGGTGCAGCATAAATTCCTGTCGACAACCGATTGACCCTGCCCGCAACAGTAATCCAGGTCTTCCGGTACCGAAAGGGACTGCCCATACAGCAACCCGCTTCAAACAATGATCAAACAGATTACGATGGCTTTTCTCCTCCTGTCCTAATCAAGACGGGCCAACAACAATCTGTCATTGGCCCGCCAAGTCTTTAGTAGGAAGATTCAATAACCAGGGTTACTTCTTCCGCTTTTTCTTCTGCTGCTCCTGAATGGCCTGCTGCTCCTTGAGGGCCTTTTCCAGTCGCTGCTGAAAGCCTTTTTTCTTCTTAGGCTTCTGTTTGTAGGCTTCCAGTTCCCGGTTGATCTTCTCATTGTCAATGATGTAATTCTTGGTGACAATGGTCTGCGTAATGTTGATCAGGTTACTGAACAGCAGGTAGCAGGTAAGCCCCGCAGCAAAGCTATTAAAGAAGCCCATAAACATGATCGGCATGATGTACTGCATGTACTTCATCGCCGGGTTGGCGCCCATGTCCATATGCCGGGTGTTATAGTAGGTGTAGATCAGAGTAGTCACCGCCCAGAGCAAAGTAAACAGGCTGATGTGCGCACCAAAGCCGAATGGGATTTCAAAGGGCAGTTTCCAGAAGATGTCGTAAGAAGACAAGTCATTGGCCCAAAGGAAGCCTGCCTGCCGGAACTCAATGGAGGCCGGGAAGAAACGGTACAGGGCGAACCAGATCGGCATCTGAAGTACCATTGGCATACAGCCACCCAGGGGGTTTACCCCAAATTCACGGTACATCTTCATCGTCTCCATCTGCTGCTGCTGCTGATCGTCCTTGTATTTTTCCTTGACGCCTTCCATTCGGGGCTTCAGGGCGGCCATTTTCGATTGGGAATACAGCATTTTGTAGGTCAGCGGATACAGTACCAGCTTCACGACAAAGGTCAGCACCAGGATTACAATACCGGCACTGCCAATAAAGCTCGACAGGAAGTTGAACACCGGACGGATAATCCAGCGGTTGATGGAACCGAAAATGCTCCAGCCAAAGGGGATCACATCCTGCAAACCGTGACCCATGTTGTAAAGGCGGTCGAATTCATTAGGCCCGACATACATATGCATGGCAAAGGACTCGCTGCCTGACCGGCCATACGGGATCTCTATTTCTGAAACCAACAGCTTAAGGTCATCTCCTTCTTCCGGCAGCATTTTCGTTTCAAAAGTGCCACCGTCAAAACCGTTCTCGGCAATCAGGGACGTGTTGAAAAACTGATTGGCGTTGGACACCCACTTCAGGCGTTGCCCGTCAATCTCCTCCGTATCATCTCCGGTACAGCTGCAGTAATCAGGGTCATCATCCATCGGCTTGAAATAAACGGTGGAATAGCGGCGCTCATAGTCTTCGTTGTGCTCCAGCTTGTCCAGGTAGTTTACCCAGCTCAGCTTTATTTGATCCACGCCCTGAGACACCACGTTATTCAGCTGCTCCAGCCTGATGTCGTAGTCAATATTGTAGGAACCATCTGCGATGGAATAGGACTGTTCGAAGTAGCCACCGGTAGTCGTTGGCGCACGAAGTACGATGGACTGCCCGGTTTGCTCAGCCACCTCGAAATACAACCCACCGGTACTGACGCCGCCGGATGGCAGGTTGGCAATGGGCAGCAGGTATTCAAACTTATTTTTTTCATCCTCCAGCAGGTAGAGCGGTACCTCTTCGGTGGAACCGTCCTCCAGGTAGCGGAGTTTTTTGTGGTTCTTGATGAGTACGGAGGTGATGCGCCCGCCCTTTGAAGAGAGGTTCACCTTCATTAGGTCATTTTCCAGCACAAGGGTTTGCTCTTCCCCATCCGCTGCAGCAGCAAAGGGGCCAAATGCCGCCTGCTGACGAAGGAGGACCAGGGAATCATCCACGGTTTCCACCAGCTGTACGGCTTCCACGGTGTCTTTCGCTACTACCTTGAGGCTGTCCTCCCGCGCCTGTACCTGCGCAATAGAGTCCTGACGGGCTTGTTGTTCCTGTATCTCCGCTTCGGTTGGCGACATATATTGTTGCCATACCATCAGCAGGATAAAGATGAGCGTGAGTCCGATTATCGTATTCCTATCCATTCAGATCTTGAACTTGTTTCACCAATGCTGTGCTATTAAATAACTGAAAGTCAAAAAATTAGACCGGAAAATCATGTTCCGCCATGCGCACAGCGTTTTCAGAGCACCGCAAAAGTACAACTTTCGGGGTGCTTGCGGTAAACACAATAGATGTTTATTAAGAATTGTTCGGCCAGCCCGGCAATTTATGAGGCAGGAGTAGCTTCCATAGCTGCTTCCACCGCTTTGTAAGTTTCCAGTGCCACCTCCAGGCAATCCATCGCTTTTTCGAGGTCTTGCTCATTCAGAATATAGGCAATCCGCACTTCATCGCGGCCCAGCCCGGGCGTGGCGTAGAACCCTTCGCCCGGAGAAAGCATGACGGTAGCCCCTTCGTGCTCAAAGGACTCCAGCAGCCACTGACAGAAATGCTCAGCGCTGCGCAACGGGAACTTCGCAAAGCAGTAAAAGGCACCACCGGGCAGATAGCTCACCACACCGGGCATAGCCTGCAGGCGATTGTAGACCACCTGCCGGCGGCGATCGTAGGCTTCAGTGACCTGACCGAGATAGCTGTCGTCCATGTCAAGGGTGGCTTCCGCCAAAATCTGTGCCAGTCCCGGAGGGCTCAGGCGAAGCTTGGCATAGCGGGTAGCGGCTTCCAGAACGCCCTGATTACGGGTAACCAATGCTCCGATGCGCGCTCCGCAGGCACTGTAACGCTTGGAAATGGAGTCGACCACGATAACGTGATCTTCCAACCCCTCCAGGCGAAGGGCAGAGTAGAATTCCTTACCATCGTAGCAAAACTCCCGGTACACTTCGTCCACAAACAGGAACAAGTCGTATGCTTTGCACAACCGCCCCAGCTGTGTTAGATCTTCCCGGCTGTAAAAGCAACCGGTGGGATTATTCGGGTTGGTGATAAAAACACCCCGGGTCTTGTCCGTGATGACGGCTTCAAAGGCTTCTACCGGGGGTAAGGCGAAGCCATCTTCAATATCGCAGGTAATAGGCCGGATATTCAGGCTGCCAATCTGCGCAAAGCCGTTGTAGTTGGCGTAGAAAGGTTCAGGCACAATGACTTCGTCTCCTATGTCGAAACAAGACAGCATGGCAAACTGAATGGCTTCCGAGCCCCCTGTGGTTACAATGATATCATCCGGTGTGAGCGAAATGTCGAACTTGCGGTAATACTCCACCAGCTTTTTGCGGTAGCTCAATTGCCCTACTGCCGGGCTATAGGCCAATACTTTTAGCTGGTTTTCACGCACCTGCTTCAGGGCATACAGTGGCGTTTCGATATCGGGCTGACCAATATTCAGGTGGTACACGTGCTTACCGGCCTCTTTGGCTTTATCCGCAAAGGGGACCAGTTTTCGGAAAGGCGACATGGGAACATTTTTGCCCCGGCTGGAAATAGAAGGCATAGCGCTAATGTTTCTGATCAAATTAGCGCCAAATATAGACTAATTTGATTCAGGGGTAAACCCCAGTTGTGTTAAATCCGCCTTTTTGTACGATGCCTACTCCAGGCGGAAGGCTTCATCGGGCAAGTTCCCCAGGACTTCAATCCCGGTAATTTTTCGCTCGCCCCGGTCGCCACTCAGTTTCAGCCCGTTGTATTCCTGATAATTCTGCCACGGAACTACAAAACCCGGCGCTTCATCCGCTGCATCACGGAAGTAAGCCCACTGCCGCACCAGGTGCTCGTCCTGATCCACCCATACCAGGTATTTGTTCTGCGGGGTATCCCCGACTTCCTCGAAGGTCAGCTGCAGGACATCTGCTACTTCCCCGGCCTGCGTTGTATCCACGCCCTGATACTTTAAGGTTACACCAGAGTCCTTGAGCTTAAACGGCATAAAAACCCAATAGGCGTCATTGATCCAGATGCTTTTGCCTTGTTGTAAGAGGTTTTCCAGGCTGTCCGGCTCCGTAACGAGCGCTCCATCCACCCGGGCCTGCCCTTCCCCGGTATTCAGGTTAAAAGCCATGACGGTACTGCTGTCTGGCAGCATCGTGATCCGAACATTACCGGTTTTCTTATCCCAAAGCAGGGTGCGACGGTTGAAAAAATTCCAGTGGAAGTAGCGGGATTGGTCCCAGGTGCGCCGGCCTCCCATGGCCTCCATCACCGAATCTGCGATGGCTATGGCCTTTCCATCTGAGGCATCTGCCCTGAAACCCGGAGCTGCCGGATTGGGGTAAGCCTGTGGTGCCGTCGTTGCGGTATTGTCCGTTTCTCCGGAAGGAGTACAAGCGGTCAGTCCCGCCAAAATCAGGAGTGAAATTAAGTAGGCAATTCGCATGATGTTTTGTTTTTCACCTCAACAGACCGGAAAAATAAGGGTTCATGATTTTCAGCTTTTTGATCTTCTTCAGCTTTTGTCTATGCCACCCTGCAGCTCATCCTGTAGCTTTTGTAAAGCTTCCCATTCCCCGGCTGCGGCCAATGCAGCCTGCCGGGGCCAGGAATCAGGCCTGGCCAGGCCAAACCGTTTGCCAGCCTGATCCAGGATTTCCTGTAGCCGCTCTACGGTCGTATTTGCTAGCTCCTTCCAGGTGTAAATTCCACCGGCATTAAGCAGCCCCTCGATCTTTGGGCCGATGCCCTCAATTTTTGTAAGGTCATCCGGGTTGGCCGAGCGCCCTATGGCCAATACTGACGTATGGCCCGTCGCCTGCTCTACGCTCCCCTCTCCTTCACCGGCCTGCGCTAATTTGGATTCCAAAATCCGTTTGTCTGCTTCGCAGCTGTTCAGTTTTGCACGGATGTCCTTAAGGGTACCCTCCAACTGCTCGTGCTGATACTTAAGGCCTACGTAGTCCTTTTCCCAGTTGGTGCTCCGGGCCTGTAGTGCAGCATTGTCAGCTTCCAGCTCCCGGAGCTTCTTTTTATTACTACACAGCAAACAGCCAACGATAGCGCCCAGTAAAAAAGCCAGGGCAGATAAAATGAGCCACCATAGCCAGCAAGGCTCAAGCGTGACGAGAAATAGTGTTCCAAATTCCATGGTTGATTTCGTTTTGCTGAGGTTTTTTATTGCGGATCAATACGGACTTCCACCCGGCGGTTCTGATAGCGTCCCTCTTCCGTAGCGTTAGAGGCAACCGGCTGGGCATCGCCTTTGGAATCTGTGGCAACCTGTGAGGCAGATACGCCGGCTTTTACCAGAAACTGCTTTACCGCTTCTGCTCTTGCCAGACCCAAACCAACATTCTTCTCTGCCGAACCCGTGTTGTCCGTATGCCCGGTAATCCGCACCCGTTGCCCAGACGACCGGAGCTGTTCGGCCAGCTTGATCAGGAAGGAATCTACTTCGGGGGCATAAACCCGGTCAGCAGACCCCGTGGGAAAACGGATGGAAATACGATCGGCAAGCTGATCTACCGCACTTTGGGCTTTAGGGTCCACCCATTCAAACAATGCCCCCTCAAAAGGCGCGGATTGGGCATCCTCAGGGGCATCCACCTGACGGGCGCGCAATTGTAAGCGCGTACTGTCCAGCAGGCCGTCAAATAAGCGGGCAACTTCTCTGGCACGCGCCAGGCCGAGATTTTCAGCATCGGCGACGGCTTTCTCACCCTCGAAGTAAAGCCCTGTGATTTTTAGCAATTTCAGGGAATCGCCTTCCGTTACCTGCTTCTGCAAAAAAGCTTCCGCACCTTTTCCAATATAGGCTTCAGGGTCGGACCATTTGAAATAAACAGACAGCCCGGCGTCCTCCTGAAGGGTATCAACTACGGTTATGGGCGGAGGCGGGTCGCAAGCCAGGCAAAGCTCCTCCTGACACCCCCGAAAGGTGGTCAGATAGAAAAGCAGCCAAACGAGGGCAGCGACCAGGAATTTGAAGAAGGTTGACATCGTTCCAGCGTTCGTTTTGTTTAAGTATGCCGGAAGCACAGCCCTGCGTAAAAAGAGTTTGCGGGCAAAAGATTTATCCCCTGCCAGCTCTTCATCAAACCATAGGCGTACCTGCCAGACTTTCCAGATTGTCTGTGCTTTATTTGTATGGGAATATCATTTCCGAAAGGAACCTTACCCAAAATAAGCTTTTTCAATGAATCCTGCACCTGATTTAACTGGTAAACTCCGTATACATCGCAAAAACTGCGTCCATGTTTTCCCCATCTCCTTCCAACCTCTTATCCTTCGCCGTGTTATCTGATAGGTTGAAGTAAATTTTTCTTACTTTTGCACGATTAAAAGCCCGGCGGAGCAGCGTGCCATGCCTAACAAGCAATTGAATACCTGGCAGACCGCCCTTTACTAAAATCAGTCCATATCTATGTTTGACAGCCTGAGCGAACGTTTGGAGGGTGCCTTCAAAACCCTGAAAGGAGAGAGCAAGCTTACGGAGATTAACATCGCGCAGTCCGTAAAGGAAATCCGCCGTGCCCTCGTTGCGGCCGACGTGAACTATAAAATTGCCAAAGACTTTACAGATACCGTCAAGGAGAAAGCCCTTGGGCAGGAAAACGTCCTGAGTTCAGTGAAGCCCGGTGAGCTGATGGTCAAGATCGTCAACGACGAGCTCGTCAGCCTGATGGGTGGCGAAGCGGCTTCCTTCGACTTAAAGGGCAAGCCCTCAGTCATTCTTATTGCCGGCTTGCAGGGGTCTGGCAAAACCACTTTCTCCGGAAAACTGGCGCGCCACCTGAAAGTTAACAATAAAAAGAGCCCCCTGCTCGTAGCCTGCGACGTATACCGTCCGGCGGCGATCAATCAGCTTGGGGTAATTGGCGATCAGATCAAGGTGCCGGTGTACAAGGAAATGGAGAACAAAAATCCGGTAGAGATCGCGCTCAAAGGCATTGCGCACGCACAGGCGCACAGCCACGATGTGGTGATCATTGACACGGCCGGGCGTTTGTCAGTTGACGAAGAGATGATGGAGGAAATCTCCAACATCAAAGAGGCCGTGCAGCCTAATGAGACGCTATTTGTGGTGGACTCTATGACCGGGCAGGATGCGGTAAACACCGCCAAAGCCTTCAATGACCGGATCGACTACGACGGTGTGGTGCTGACCAAGCTCGATGGGGACACGCGAGGCGGTGCGGCGCTTTCTATCAAATACACCGTGGGCAAGCCGATCAAGTTCGTTTCCACCGGTGAAAAGATGGACACGCTTGATGTCTTCCACCCCGACCGTATGGCCAGCCGTATTTTGGGCATGGGCGATATCATCTCCTTTGTGGAACGTGCCGAGCAGCAGTTCGACGAGGAGCAGGCCAAGAAGCTGGAAAAGAAGATCAAGAAGAACAAGTTCGACTTCAATGACTTTCTGGAGCAGATTGGGCAAATCCGGAAGATGGGTGACCTCAAGAGCCTGATGAGCATGATTCCGGGCATGAGCAAAATGACCAAGAACCTCGATATTGACAATAATGCCTTTAATAAGGTGGA
>PR_CR_10_Liq_2_inCRDRAFT_1000153_pt1 | contig 19981 bp, 36 predicted proteins | sample PRCRCaboRojoPR_FD_10245 | JGI IMG/M metagenome (IMG submission 10245) | reverse complement strand
ATATAGCACATAGCCTGTTAGCCATTTTTGAAACCATGTGCAGTTATTAAATTATTTTCTCTTTTGCTTGGGTTCTGTGATAGGCTACGTGCCATACCCATGTCCGTTGTGCCGCATTAAGGCTTTCGATAAACATAAACAGTATCTACCACATTGTCTTTAACTACCAATTCAATCTCAGGTGTTATTGGTTCAGTTGTTCTTATGACATCTTCAATAAACAACCAGTCAATTAATTCCCATCCACCCCAAAATACTACTACACAAAATATACAAAGAACAACTATTGCAGTCCCTAATCCTTTTCCAATTCCTTCCATAATTAAATAACGCACCACAACAATGTATAACAGCAATAGCGGTTGTAGTGCTTGATTTTAACACTATTGCTTTTGTTCAACTATTCGAGTTATTCGATAAGTTTGAATAACTTATTCCGCTACTGCGGTTATACTCGTACGTTATTGTAGGAATATTGAAAAAAGTTACTATGGATGAAGACCTCCATAATCATCATCATCAATGCCGTATTTTTCTACTAATACCCAAATAATCGCAAACACTAATAACGCTAGTATTAAATCCATATTTTTTATCTATTCATAAACATATAGTTGTCCCAATATCTATCTACCTTGTCGAGTGACATTGAAGTGATCAGCATCTCATCACCTTTGTACATTGTGAAGTCATCACCTTCCATAACTATCTTATAGTCATTGTGTCTTCTTAATATTCTCATCATGGCTTAAATTTTAAAACATCTCTAAGTTTGTGTTTAATCCTATCATCTCCAATGATCTTTTGTTGTAAATAATTTTTATCGGGTTCCTTACCCCTATCTGAAGTAAGGAATCTATCCCATGCTCTTTTCTTCTCATCCGATAGTGGTCTCATATTTTCTCCTTTAAATAACTGTTCAACAATAACTGCATATTTAGCGAACTTAATTTCATTTTCAAAATTTTCCTCACCATTTCATCCTCAAGCGCAATGCTTGGCTCAATGGTATGCATCCCGCATATCCATACAAAGTCTTCATACTTTATAGTATTCTTGTCTACTTCTTAAAAAATACTTCCAGTCCTCCTCGGTGTAGTACAATGCCTCCTCAAACTCTTCATCAGTCATTGATAACACTGCATACTTAGTCCCGTCATCCTTAATCAGCAAGAATGATTTGTCTTTTTCATTTTCTATTACTTTCATATCTTTTAAAGGTTGTCTTTTAATGTTACGAATGTATGAGCCAGCATATCGAAATAAGTTTCTAGATAGCGGTCTTTTTTCTTTCTTTTAAAGTTCATTTCTTTAAAATAGCTTTCAGCATTTTCTAATATCTCATGATAATAAAATGGAACTGTTAATACAGTTGGCAACCCTCAAAGCAATTCGCTGAATGCTTTTTGGTAAGACATTCTATTTAGTGCCCAGCCATACTCTCTCCTAAAAATTTTATCCACCTCTTGGATATTATTGAAATTATCCCTGTGCTCAATTCCATAGGGTGACAAATCTATATTGTCTATAATTATTTTTTTGTAATGATTAAATGTCTTTTTCATGATTTCTATTCTTCAATCTCTATTAATTCACCATTCCATTTTTCACCATTCAAAAACCATTCGTAGTTTTTCTGTTGTATTGAAACGCCATCAATGGCATTTAATCTATCTTTTGTAGTGTTTGAAAACCAGCCACAATTAGTAATGATCAATGTATTTTCAGGATCGTTATACCTATATGCTATTGCATTGCCATAAAGTTTCATGATGGTTACATTCGGCAATACTTCAACTTCCATATTTGCTTTCTTGAATTTTCTTGAATCGTTGAAAGCTTGAATAGCTTGTTCAGTTATTTTTCTCATGATTGTTTTTGTTTTTAAATTTAATTCTCATATTTTCTAATCGTTTCGTCAATTGCCAATTCCATGTATGTTCTTTTTTGCGTTTCAGTCCCGCATTTTTGTCTACCTTCAAGTAACTACATTGTAGCCTTGATTTTGCATCTCTTCAATTATTCGAACTTGATCTTCGATTGTTGATTTGTATATCTCTTTCATAGCCTATTCATTTGTTCTAATACTGATAAAATTGTGATTGTTGCTACAGTCATTCCGCTGACTAGTAGGTATATTTCTTTTAATTTTGTTTTCATGATCTTAATTCTTCTTTAATTGATTCACAAATAATATCGTTGATGAAAGAAATAATTTCTACTTCATTTTCTTCAATGATTTTCTCAAGATATCCTTTCAAATCATCATCTGATTCTCCGATGATTTCGTATAGTTTCTCTTGCTCACTCTTGGTGAACATCCTTTGAGCATTAGCTTTCACATCTGTAGATGTCCAAATTAGTGCTGATTGATTTTCAATTTGTTTCATGATAATTTTCTTAAGTTTCTGTATGATTCCCACGTAATGGCCTGCAATTGATGGCCTAATATGTTCAGCTCTTCGCTCACTTCTTTGTATATTCTCTCAAAGCTTGAGTATTGCTTGTCAGTCATTGAATATTGACCATCCTCCAATGGTCTTACATCATCTACTTTTTGTGTCATGCAAGCAATCGCGTGCCTATCAATCGTTACTCTTGTTTCTCTATTTGGGTGAAGTAAGTTTAAATAAAATGATGTTATTTTGTTACCGTTTAGGATTTTACAAACATCATCTTCACTTTCAGCCATCATGATTTCATCACATTTTTTGTTCAATTGTCCATAATGGCTTGCTCTACCTTGTTTTAAGTATTGCTTGAACAGCTCCTCATTTCTAGCTACGCTCATTTGTGGTGACAATGCCGCAAATATTCCACAGGCTTTGTACATTTCTAAGGTTCCTTTATTTTCTTCAATCCATTTGTTTTGAAGATCGTACCATATTACACCGCTACCGATATTTTCTGATTCAGAAACATAAGACCTTAAGTTTTTTCTTAAGGTCTCAGCATTCCAATTTCTGTTCTTAAATTTAATTCTCATATTTTCTGATTGTTTCTTCAATTGCTAGCTCCATGTATGTTCTTTTTTGCGTTTCAGTTCCGCATTTTTGTCTACCTTTCAGCTCAATGTCTCGGCCTTTGTTAAGGTCATAGATGGCCAATTGGTCGTACTCCATGCCTCTTCTGATTGCTTGCCTTAAGTCTTGAACATTCCTTGCAATGTCAATGTATAGATTACCATCGTCACTAATCCAACTACCTAAAAAGTTGTGTTGGTCGACTAAAAGATCACCATTATCTTTCAATGCTTTATGTACTGCGCTTTCAATTTCATCAGGATTGCATTTTATGACATCTCTAATTGATACCATGTACCCAGACTTAGGTACAATTCCGAATTCAGGATTGTAAGAACATCCACCTTCTGAAAGTGTTTGCTCAATAAAGTTAAATATGTTCATCATTTTGTTTTTGTTTAAAGGTTTTCATTAATATGTTCTGAGATTTCATGCCAATTAACATCGTTTAAAAATGCTATCGCAAAGTTTTCACATAAATCTGTAGCTGAACCGCATTCAAATATCATTTCTTTAGCTATCAACTTGAGCATTTCAGTATCTACCTTTTTATCAAATTTAATTCCGTCAAATACTTCTAGGCTTACTTTCGAAGTAGCGTAGTTTGACATTCCGTTATAAGTTTTCATCATTGTTTCGTTTGGTTACTCATCAGGCATGGCTACCAATGCCATGCGACAAAAAGGCCATCATTCAATTTCACGGATATGAATGTATAACGAATGGCCTTTGAAGATCTTTTTTTACGTTACATTAATCCCGCCTAACGTTAGCGGGTTTTCGCTAGTCTTGACGATGATACCAGCTCTTGCATCCGAACGCCTCCTAGCCGTACGTTATACTCCATCGCCGAGTCACCATGCATATCTAACTTCCGCCATCAATGCATTTCCAAAGATTGGTATTTCAATAAAATATATATCCTATGAGCTTTGGCTCAAGAGGCAGGAACCGTTTGTCCCCGATGACATTACAAAGGTGTAGGATTGGGTTTGATTACCAACCATAACTTTACACAAGCGGTCAAATAATTATGTGAACGGTAAGATAATATGATGAGCGGTAAAGTGCTCGTTTTAATGGCTAAACTAATGCACACACACGCACACGCGCGAGAGCTACAAAAAGAAATTATCAATTGCAAATGATATTACATAAACGGTCGGAATCCTGGATGAATGGCGAAAGGGTTTATAGTCAGATACTTACAATAGGTTAGCTTTCAATGATGATAGTATTACTATCATTGGGGGGAGTATTACTCACTCCCTCCAAGTACCTCCATAGTTATGAACATCTAAAATAAAGTTTAGACGCGTCTAAAAATATTTTACTTTGTCTCTAAAATATTGCTTGTAAAAAGTGATCCGACACAAAGAGAAACGTCAAGCAAACTTGACGCAAAACGGGGGGACATCTGTCAACATTGCGGCCCATAACCTCAACATGAACTAAGCATATAGTTATAGAAAACGCGAAAAATTCTGCAACATTGTTGCAAATAGGTGACCCCCTCCCTCGAAAAAAAATCATTTTCTGTACGAGATGTCTGTTGTGAAATTGATATATAACCCAAAACCTACACTTATCTGACCTAAATATGTTGACTTTATGTTGACTTATGTTGACTTTATGTTGACTTTATGTTGAGTTGAAATTTGTAACTAGTTGATTCTTAATTACTTATTATTAATATGTTGAAAATGTTAAGAAAGAAGGGGTCGTATATAAAAAAAATAATAAGAGAGAGAGGGGAATATATATAGAGTAGGGGAGGGAAAACTCAACATTCAACATAAAATTGTTATCTTTGGGGTATGGAGGAATTAGAAAAAGAGTTACAAAAATTGAACGATCAGCTGTCTGGGGATATGATGGCTGACATGGTTTTGAGGGATCGAATTCATCAGATTGAGATGGAGCTGAACGGAGTTAGTCCAAGCTGTGGATTGGATGGCAGCGAGTGTGAAAATTGTTCGGGCTAGTTGTTGTTGGTTTAAAATAATTGATTACCTTTGAGTTAAATTGAATCGAATGATACCAAAAGAATTAAACTTTGACATTGAGGGTCGTGACAAGCTGAAGGCTGGTATTGAGAAGATCAGCAAGGCAGTGAAGTCAACACTAGGCCCTAGCGGGCAGACGGTGCTGATTGAGTCTCCAGACCATCTGCATGGAATTACAGTAACGAAAGACGGTGTGACAGTGGCTAAGGCTGTTGACCTGATTGACCCAGTTGAGAACCTAGCGGTTAGGATGATGAAGGAGGCAGCGGAGCGTACAGCTACTGCGGCGGGTGATGGGACGACATCATCAATCGTATTGACCGAGGCATTGGTTTCACATGAGTTTGACGTAAACCAAGAGGTGTTCAAGCACATGGTTGAGGGGACTAAGCAGGTTGTCAAGCTGCTTCGTGACAAGGCGAAGAAGGTTACTAAATCTAAACTGAAGGATGTGGCGACCATCTCTGCGAATAATGACGCTGAGATAGGGAAGATCATCGCTGATGTCTACAATGAGGTAGGGAAAGACGGTGTGGTTACTGTTGAGAGGTCTCAGACCTCAAGCACCTACTACGAGACAACGAATGGCATCAAGGTCGATAGAGGCTACAGCTCGCCGCTGTTCATCAACGACCAGAGGAGAGATGAGTGTGTGCTTGAAGATACACTAATCTTGGTTTCTGATGCTGAGATATCCAATATTTTACAGATTGAGAAGGTGCTTGCGCCAATCATCAGAGAGGGGAAAAAGCTGCTGATTGTAGCACCATGCTCTGGGAATGTGCTGAACACACTAGCGGCTAACGTAGTGAAGAAGGGCATCAAGGTTTGTGTAGTTCAGCCACCATCGTTTGGGTACAAGCAGCATGAGCTGATGCAGGACCTAGCGGTAAGCGTTGGTGCGACATACTTCAGCGAAAAGACAGGAGATGACCTAAGCATCATTGATTTCAGCGACTTAGGACACGCAGAGAAGGTGATTGTCGATAAAGACAGCACTGTTATCGTGAAAAACCAAGGCTCTAACGAGACTGAGGTGGCTGAAAGAATCGAGCAGCTAAGGCAGGCGCATGCAGAGGCGAAGAAGAAAGAAGACAAGGACTTTATCCTGTCTAGAATCGCATCACTATCTGGTGGTATCGGTGTGATATATGTGGGTGGAAACACAGACCTTGAGCAGAAGGAGTTGTATGACCGAGTAGATGATGCTGTGTGCGCCGTTAGAAGCGCTCTAGAGGAAGGAATACTACCAGGTGGAGGTACAGCATTACTTTGGGCGAGAAAGTCTCTTAGAACGGACGCAAATCCGTCAGAAAATAAACGAATCGCTTACGCGATTTTAAGTGAAGCATTAATGGCTCCAGTAGATCAGATATGTAAAAATGCAGGCAAGCTTTTTAACGAGTTCTATGGTGAAGACATTGAGTTCGGTAAGGGCTACAATGTAAAGACAGAGGAGCATGGTGACATGATGAAGATGGGGGTTATTGACCCATTGAAGGTGGTGAGGACATCACTTGAGAACGCAGTGTCTGTAGCTGTGACGATTATGAGCACGAATGCAATCATTACAATGGCTAGAGAGGAGCAATGAAAACATTAGGAAGTTACATTTTGATTCATACAGTTGAGGAAGAGATGGAGACAGACTCAGGTCTGCTCCTATCTTCTGAAGACAAGAACTCATTCAGGTACAAGCTTGGTGAGGTTGTTACACCTGGAACCTCGGTAGTAGGGGTTAAGAAGGGTGATAAGATCTACTATGACAAGGCAATGTCTCATTCAATGGTAATAAACGGTGAGAAGTTTACTATCATTCAGGAGAGGGACGTTGTCGTTGTTCTTTGATATAGTTATTCATTTCAACAATCATGTCTCTATACACTTTATCGGTGTAGGAGACATTTTTTTTGAACATAGGATTCTTCCTAGTTGTCGTTGATATTTCCTGACCCTCTAGCTTGTTATAGATTGACACGATTAGCCTCTCTGCCTTCATTGTTAGCTGATACCTGTTTTTACCGTACCTTTTGCCGTATGGCTCTATCCAACCCTCACGGACGAGTTTGTGAAACCTGTAGGTGCTCCATGGTAGCAGTTTAGCGAACCTTTCAAAATCAACCTTCTGAAATCTTCCCTCTGAGTTGAGGAACAGAAGTATGTCTATGTCGTCATGACTTAGCCCATGTCTTGCTTTTACCCAGTATCTTATTACTCTCCAGTACTTTAGGTAGTCTCTTTTCGATGCCATTTTATTAAAATTAAATTGATTAACTTTGTCAAAGATATGAAAAGGAAATCTAAGAACAAAATTTGTGCAAAAGGCATAGCTTGGGCCAAGAGAACATTTGATAGATATCCTTCGGCTTACGCAAATATGGCGGCAAGCAAGTACTGCAAGGACCCTAACTATGCGAAAAAAAGTAAGAGAAAATGAAGAAGATGAAGAGTACACCATGCACCATGAAGGTTAAGAAAGCTACAATGGGCAAAAAAATGAAGAAGTAATGGGCGAATTAAAAAAGTGGAGGCAAGAAAAATGGGTCAGAATAGGCACTGACGGCTCTATTAAGGGCGAGTGCGGAACTAGCAAGGACAAGAAGAACCCTGACAGATGCCTCCCTTTAAAAAAAGCTCGAAGCATGAGCAAGAGCGAGAGGGCTGCAACAGCTAGGAAAAAGAAATCAAAGGGTAAGAAGCAGCAGTTTGTACCCAACACAAAAGAAGGCAAGGTAACACGAAAGTACGCAAATAGGTAATATGTCTGTAAAGAGCAAAATGAAGTGTAACAAACCTAGACCGTCTACCCGTGAGGGTAAGAAAAGGATGGTTAAGGCTTGTTCTGGTGGAAAAGAGAAGCTAGTTCACTACGGAGCTAAGGGATACGGCCATAACTACAGTGATGCTGCTAGAAAAAGTTTTAGGGCTAGGCATAAGTGCAGTACCGCAAAGGACAAATTATCTGCGAGATATTGGGCTTGTAAAGATTTATGGGGAGGAAAGGGTGGATCTACTAAGAGTTCGCCAAAGAATCGTAAAGGAAAGTATTGATGCTAGGAAGGACTGCATTATACTACAAGAATAACCCTAAAGCTAGGAAGAAGCACAGGGCTACAAGTGCTAAGGCACAGAAGAAAAGAAGTGCGGTAAGAAAGAGGGTAGAGTGTAATAAGTTTAACAAGACTAACGGCAGGAAGGGTGACAAGATGGACTGCTCTCACAAGGGTGGTAGATTAGTCTTAGAGCCCCAAAGCAAAAATAGAGCAAGGAAATGATGCAAGGAATGACAGGCATACAGAAGGCTATTATGGCTAAGAAGTTTATGGAAGCCCAGATGGAGGCTAAGATGATTAAGATGGCACTTAAAGGAAAAAAGAAATGAAGTCAAGAGGTCTAGGAGACAGCATTGAGAAGATAACCAAGGCAACTGGAGTTAAGAAGGCTGTTCAAAAAGTAGTTAAAGACTGTGGGTGCGACAAAAGGAGAGACACGCTAAACAGAATGTTCCCATATAAAAAATAAAAAAAATGGCAAACGATAAAATACAAGTAGGCAAGGCACTACAAATTAACCCTAGCGACACTGCTGAAATCCCTAATCCTTCTTATGATGGTAGGATTAGCGGTACTGCGTTTGGTGATGCAAGAGATATTATTGACGAAAGCGCACAATTTATTACAAGCGGCGTCAAGGTTGGAGATATTGTATATAACAATACGGATGGAACGGCAGCAGTAGTTGAAGAAGTTGTTAGTGAGACTAGACTAACACTTTCTGAGGAGGTATTTACTCTTAGTTCTGCTTCTTATGTTATTTACTTAAAGCCAGACATTAAGAACCAAGGATGTGTTCTTTATGTAGGTGTAGGCGGATCTGTGAGGGTTCTTACTGTTGGAGGTGATGACGTTACGTTCCAGAACTTAAACAATGGACAGTTTGTACCTGTAGAGGTTACTAAGGTATTTTCAGGTGGAACTACTGCAACTGGATTAATTGCTCTTTGGTAGTATGCCCACTAGTATAGACATAGCGATAACAACTAATCAGGATCTATATGACCATGGCAACATAGGTTCTGTAGCGATGGTTAGTGAGCAGAATGTAGAGCTGTCTACAGAGGATAATGATGAGATTATAACAGAAGATTACACATAAATGGCTATAAAATTTTCACAATTTACGGAGAAAGTAGATCCCTCTAATATTGACGGTTTAGTAGGGTACTATGGAAATGAGAATATTAGGATATCAGTTTCTGATTTAATTCCACCTGGTGGATCTTCGGTTATTGATAGAATTAACACAAACAAGCAAGCGTTAAAACTTCAGTACCTACAAGGGGTGTTTAATGGTTTAGATGAAACAACAGTACAGGTCGGGGAATTGCTTGACAATGCGGTTGATTATGATTCATCGCAGGTTGGAATAGTAACCGATATTTTTGATACATCCTCTAATGTAACAAATGCAACAAATCTTACGGTTAATGCTCAATCGCCTATTGATGGATTTGGTAACATTCAGTTACAACAAGATGAGTTACCGTATGGTACAAACATATCAGAAAAAGCGGTATATAATGATACTTTTTCTTTTTGGAACGCTAATGGAGCTTTTAGAGGTTACGATAGTACTGAATATTCTATTTTTTCATATATGTACTCTCCTGACGGAACCAAAGTATGGGCTTTTGCAAAAAATAATTTTGGAAATTCATACTACGTTAGTGTGATTGTAGAGTTTGATTTATCTACTCCATTTGATGTTACCTCACGAGAATTTGATGGAAATGCTGTTGTAGAACACGAAGACAATAATGACCAGGAATTTGGGACAAGTCAAGCAGACGGAGATGAATTTAACATCCACTACGACCCAGAATTAAATGTAGTTAGATTAACTGGTAGAGATTATTGGCCTAGCTATGTTTTTGTAGAGTATCAAGTCACAGGACAATCAATTACAGGTGTGAATAGAATAATATCTCAACAAGATACCTTAGATAATATAACAAATTTTTATATACCTGATTATAATATAGCAAATGGAGTCTTTAATGCAGATGGATCAAGGTTTGTAGCAGCGTATTTTGAGATGGGAGGTCCATACATTCTTCGGGTTTTAACTTTTGATGTCTCTATACCATTTTCAACACAACCCTCTGACTTTATACTTACTGGTAGTAAGATTTTTGACTTAACTAGTAGCTATTCTGAGTTCCCTAGTTCGGGATTTATATTCCAAAATTTCTGCCCTTTATTAAGGATGAATCAAGCTGGAGATGAATTGATTATATATCAAGTAATAGAGACAGACACGAATCGTCTTTATTCCTTTAAAATCAGTTTGAATAATTTTGTAGTTGATTCTAATTCACAGATAATTAGTGAAAGCTCATTTGATAATTATTCAACTTTTAGGGATTTCGAAAAAAACTCAACCCTAGTTCACGGTGGTGATTTACTAGTAAGTAATGACGTGGGGCGTTTTGCTGATATGGGAGAATTCTATTCTTGGAATTATATTGAACTTAACGCAGGTGCATTGGGAGATATACAATCACCAGGTTCATTTGAACGATCTATTGATTTGACAAATGACTTAGATTCTACACCGACGAGCGTTGTTCTGACACAACAAGATAACTCATCAGATGCCAATGTTACAATTAGCGTGGACATTTCAGATGGCACAAATACCGTTACTATAAACGCACTTGACACAGAGGTTGACTGTTCAGCGTTAACGTCAAGAACATTGACCGCAACATGGAACTTATCAGTTACAGATTTACAAGGTACAAACGCTAAAATTGAGAATTACGCATTAAACTTTAGATAAAAATGAATACAGTAGAAATAGTAGATAGAGAAAAGAAAAGAAGGCTTGAAAGAGGATACGAGTTTGAAGCCGAGTTTACTTTTACTGTACGTGGAAAAGAATATACACAGAGCAGAAGGTGGTCAATTCCATTAGATACAGAGAGTCGTATTGATATGCTAGGGTTAATGGAGCGTGCAAAAAACGGTGAATCTATTATTTACACATTTAGGAGTGGTCTAGATGTTAAGTTTGAACCTAATGAGTTTTTAGATTTGGCAAATAAAGCATTGCAGACTTACTCTAAAATTCATCACCTTGCTAAGGAAGCTGTTTCTTTAAAAGATGAAGAGTTTAGAAATAAGTTTAAAGAACTTGAATCCGTTTAGTTATATATATTATGGACAATAAACTATCTTTCATCACAGGTTGGATGTTTACGACAGCATCAACAATGACAACAATGGGAATGCTTAAAGCAGCTGTAATAGGTTTAATCGGTGGCTTTTTTGGGTTAGCAGGCAAGGAGTTGTACTATTGGGTAAAGAAACAAGTCAAGAAAAAAAATGAGGCTGAGTGAGAATCTTTCATTATATGAGATGATAAAGAGTGACACTGCTATTAGGAATGGGATTAATAACTACCCAACTGACGGTCACTTAGGGAATATGATTATATGGGCTGAGAATATATTTCAACCTATAAGGGACTATTTCGGTGAGCCTATATTCATCAGCAGTGGGTACAGAAGCCGTGAGCTGAACAGTTTGATTAACGGAAGTTTACGAAGCCAGCATTGTTTGGGTCAAGCAGGAGACATCGACCAAGATAATAGAGCAAGTGGCGTGACGAATAGAGATGTGTTTGATTTTATCTTAGACCATTTAGACTTTGACCAGCTTATCTTAGAGTATCCAGATGAAGACATGAACCCTGCATGGGTACACGTTAGCTACGTTAGTGAGGATGATAATAGAAACCAAACACTAGTAGCGGTGAAAGAAGGTAAGACAACTAAATACTACGAGTACGATGTTTAAGATATTAAAAAGATTATTCGGCAAAGGTGATGGGCAGGGAATGCTCAAGGATGTTGCCGATGTTGTTGATAGATGGGTTGATACCAAAGAGGACAAGCGAGAGTTCTTCAAAGAGCTGTATAAGATGGAGGCTGACGAGAAGGCGAATGCAAGAGAGATGTATGGATTAGACAGCTCAATGCAGAAGGCTTATGCTCTTACATTTTTAATAGCCTACTTAGGCTTGACTGCTTGGTTAATTTATGCTATTATTAAGGGAAGTATTGAGGACGTTAATCAATTTGAAACAGGACTAATAGGCTCTATTTGGGGAGCCATGAGTGCAAAAGTGAATACAATCACTGACTTCTTCTTCGGAGCATCCGAAAACAAGGGGGCAGATAAATTATATCAGAAAAATGGAAAAGTTAAGTAAAGAAGAATTAGAGACGTTACAGGGATTACAAAGAGAGTTTGCTGATGCAAAACTTACCCTAGGTGAATTAGAAGTTCAAAAAATGCAGGTCCTTCAAAAGGTTGACCTATTGAAGAAGGCATTTGCAGAACAAGAGAAGCAGCTAGTCGAGAAGTATGGCGAGAAGGCTGTGATAAACATTAAAACAGGAGAAATAAATGGCGAAGATAAGTAACCAAAGTTCTTACCCACTAACAGTACCAACGGCTGATGACTATTTGATAGGCACTGACGACAGCGATAGCTTTGTAACAAAGAACTTCGCTATGGCTGATGTGTCTACATTCATTAAGTCACAGCTGTCATTTGGTGCTACATTAGTGCTTAGTGCATCAGAGACGAACGACCAAGAGCCAACTGGGCTAGACACCCCATTGCAGGTTACGTTTGGTCCTGCCCAGAACACAGCATCAGACCCAGTGTCTTTGGACGCTAATGGTGTGATCACATTCAATGAAGCAGGTCTGTACTTATTTACAGGCTATGCGAACTTTGAGAGACAGGGATCGTCTGGTGGGATTAGTGTTACTTTGTTTAGACCATTGTTGAACTCAGTTCAGGCTGACGTAACAAAGATGGTTGAGCTACAGGAGCCAGGGGTGTCTATACCATACGAGGTCGCTGTTCCGTTGACTGTCTCTGAGGGAGACACACTCACCTATGAGATATTAAGAGACAGCTCTGGTGTAGACCAAGGAGGTCTTTATGCTCATGTTAATTCTAGTAGCTGGGATGATGTTCCAGCGGTATCTATAAAAATATTTAAAGTAGGCGTATAAATGGGTAAAATTAGTAACAAGAGGATATACGAAACCGTAACTCCTACGGGGTCAGATTACTTGATTGGTACAGATGCTGAGGATCTAAATAAGACAAAAAACTTTAAAATCCAAGCAATCGCTGACTTTGTTGGTCAGAACGTAACAATCGGTGTAGGCTCGTTAAACACTTTGACGGGTGCTTTAACTCTTGTTGGTGGTGATGGTTTGACTGTAACAGACAATGGCTCTGATACGATTACCATCTCCATGGACAGACCTGACTATGTTGAGAGCATAAACAGCCTTATTGGAGCTGTTGACATAGTAGGGTCTACTAATATTACTATTACAGATAATGGTACTGACACCATCACTGTAGACACTCAGAACCTAGCCAAGACAAATGAGGCTAACACATTCGTCAGTAATCAAATAATGACGAAGGACTTGAGTGTTGGCACAACTGTCTTTAATGTTGACTCAACTTCTGAAAGGGTAGGCATAAACACTTCTAATCCATCTAAGTCACTTGACGTACTTGGAGATACTATCATTGAGGGGCTTACAGGCGATGTATTGACGTTGAAGAGTCCATCTACAGATGGTGAGAACTATATACTATTTACTAACTCATCAGACAGTGACAAGGGGTGGGTTGGTTACAAAGGGACTAGTAATGTCCTTCAGATTGACAACTTAATTGATGACATAGAGATATCATCACTTACGGGTTCTGTTAAGCTATCATTAGGTGCGTCTGTGAAGCTACAAACAATAGCCACAGGTGTTGACGTTAATGGTGAGGTTGTTGCGGATAGCCATGTCACTAATGGAGGGACATCAAATGACTTTGTTAAGGGCGATGGTAGCTTAGACTCTACTGACTATCAGGGTCAGATTGACGCTGAGGAGGCTGCGAGGATTGCTGCTGATAGTGCGTTACAATCTCAAATAACAACAAATGCCACTGATATAGATAATGAAGAGTCCGCAAGGATTTCTGCTGATAGCTCGCTTCAGGGTCAGATTGACAGCAATGACACAGACATCACTAACCTTCAGAACGACAAGCAAGATATTAGCGAGAAGGGACAGGCTAACGGATACGCACCTTTAGATAGCGGTGCTAAGGTAGCTGAGGCGTATTTACCTGACTCTATTCTTGGTCAGGTTACTTATGAGGGAACTTGGGACGCTTCAACTAACACGCCAACATTGGCTAATCCACCAGCGTCAACTACTAAGGGTGACTATTATGTAACAAGTGTTGCAGGCACTCAGTTCGGTATTGATTTTCAGGTTGGGGACTGGGTTATAAGCAATGGTACAGCATGGGAAAAGGTAGACAACACAGATGCGGTGACTTCTGTGTTTGGAAGGATTGGACCAGTGGTAGCTAACGCAGGTGATTATGATCAGTACTATGTGAATTTAGATGGAGATCAAACGATTACGGGTGAAAAGACTTTTTCAGGTGATTCTTTGCTGATTGCTGATGCAGGTAATGGGTTAAAAGGTAGGTTTAAAAATACTAGTATTGGAAGCGTTCAAGATTCGGGTTATGCTACGTTTGGTTTTAACGGAAGCAACAACTTGTTCTTTACGAAAGCGACAAGTGCTAACTTTAACGGAGGTGTATTTGCATGGGATAATAACGATGCAATAAGGACTTACACCTTACAAGATGCGTCGGGTACGCTAGCCTTTACTAGCGATATAAACGACACCTTAGACAGCGTAACCGACAGAGGAAACACAACGACTAATTCGATAACGGTTGGCGATGCTACAATAAACGGAGACCTAGCAGTAGACACCGACACCTTATTCGTTGATTCTAGTAACAATCGGGTGGGCATAGGCACGGATAGTCCAAGTGGGAGGTTCGAGGTTAATGGAACTACTTTTTTAAATGGTATAGTTTTAACAGGCGATAGGCTTCAGACCTCAGGTTCAGGATCTGGAAATTATGAAATTAGAAGTAGAGGACACGGAAGCAGACTATTATTACAGGCAGAAACTTCAGGAGGTTCAGTAGGAACATTTATTGATATTAACCCCAATACTCCGCTTGTAACTTTAAATACTAACACCACAATAAACGGCACTCTAACCTTAAGTGATAATTTTCCTCGAATAGACTTTGTGGATATAGACGGAAATCCTGATTATTCGATTTTTGGGGCGAATGGTGATTTTAGAATATTTGATACTACCAGCGGAACGGATCGCATGCGCATCGACTCTTCGGGTAACATAGGTATAGGCATTACAGCTGTTGCTGATACTAAATTAGATATAGCTCAATCAGGTGCAAATCAAACAACTTTACGGCTTAGAAATGTAACAAATGGAGCAGAATCAAGAATTAGACTTCAGACAAAAACGAGTGGTGGTACAAATAAATATTCTGATATAGCATTTTTACCTGATTCAGAAGCCTTAATATTTAGAAACCCGTACACAACCGAACGCATGCGCATTGACTCTTCAGGCAAGGTAGGCATAGGGACTACTAGTCCTGATGAATTAGTCACGATGAAAGGTCAAGACGCTAGACTCCACATAGATAACTCTTCAGGAACTAATATTGCAAGAATGGGTCATTCTAGCGGTGGGGGAGGTGGCTTTATGGCTCTAACTTTAGACAGTAATACTACTGCTGTAACAATACGTTCTTATGGAGATAGTTATTTTAACGGAGGTAACGTAGGCATAGGCACGAACAATCCTAGTGCAACGCTTGATGTGAATGGTTCGCTATCTAAAAATTCAGGTTCATTCAAAATAGACCATCCACTACCAAGCAAAAAAGATACTCATCACCTTGTTCACTCATTTGTTGAAGCCCCACAAGCCGATAACATTTATAGAGGCAAGGTTGAACTATCAGAGGGCAAGGCAACGGTAAACCTAGACGAAGCAGGTCGCATGACAGAAGGCACGTTTGTACTCTTAAACGGAAACATTCAATGCTTTACATCAAACGAGAGCGGATGGACTGCGACAAGAGGCAAGGTAGAAGGCAATATCTTAACCATAGAAGCGCAAGATGCTGAATGTACTGATACTATTTCATGGCTTGTCATTGGCGAACGTATCGACCAACACATGATAGATACAGAATGGACAGATGAGAACGGAAGAGTAATAACAGAACCTTTAAAAAAAGTAGAACCAACTCCTGAAAGCAACGAAGAAGAGGAGGCAACAATCGTAGACAATGGATAATAAATTATCATTGATTATATTAGAGGAAAATTAATTAAATATGTTTAAAACAGAGAAATTAAAAACAATCGAAATCATTAACCTAGCTAGAGGATTTAATGAGTTAGCAGTAGCGGGGGAACAAGAAGGTATGCCTGCGAAACTAAGCTACAAACTAGCAAGACAAATTACTAAACTTCAAGACGCTTCAAAGTCTTTCCAAGAGCAGGCTGATAAACTGCTAAAGAAGTACGGAGAGGAAGATAAGGAAAATCCAGGCACTTACAGTGTTAAAGACGTTGAGGCTTACAAGGCTGATATGCAGTCGCTAGAGTCAATCGAAGAAGAGGTAGAGATTTTGTCTGAGAAAATTAAACTAGACGAAATCGAAGGTGTAAAGGTGAAGACTAGCACAATGATTACACTAGAAAAATTCATAGAAGCATAGTATTATGGACATCAGGAAGATATCAATAGGTCCTGACTATAAGTCTAGTGCTATGCACTATATAGTAGGGCAGGAGGTTCTTGGTGGTGACTATGTCATACACCTAATCAGGTCAGAAGATGACGGCATAAAGATTTGGATAGAGAAGGAGGACGAGGTATTTCTTTGGAAGAAGTTTACCATTACAATGCCTGTTTCAATTGAGTACAATATAAATCTATGAGGTCTTTAGATAATTTTCTAGTAAAGCCAAAGGACAACAAGAGATACGATAACACAAAGGAGGTAGGAGGAATAGAGCTAATCATCAGCACATCCGAAGAGAGCCATGAGCATTCAAACAGATATGCAGAGGTTTTCTCAACACCTATCAGATACGATGGTCCAATACAGGCGGGTGATACCCTTATTGTGCATCATAATGTGTTTAAGTTCTACAACGACATGAAGGGCAGACGTAAAAGCGGCAGAAGCTACTTCATGGATGACTTGTTTATAGTGGATAGGGACCAGTTCTATATGTATGGTAGGGATGGTCATTGGCATGCACATGATAGGTTCTGCTTCGTGGAGCCTATCCCTGTTGAGGAGTCTTACATCTTTAAACCAGTGAAGAGTGAGCCATTAATGGGAGTGATGAGATATCCTAATGAGTACCTGAAGTCAATGGGAGTTGATGAGGGAACAAAGGTGTCATTTAAGCCAGACAGTGAGTATGAGTTCAACATAGACGGAAAGACTATGTATAGAATCTATGACCACCAAATAACGATGACGCTATGAACGTAAAGGAGACAAAGCAGAAGATTATAGACGCTGGGCATAGAGCTGTTGAGCAGCTAATCAAGGTTGCTAAGGAGGACATCATAAAGCACGACCCTGAAGACGAGTTAAGTGCTGATAGGTTAAAGAATGCAGCAGCGACAAAGAAGCTTGCGATATTTGATGCTTTTGAAATACTAAACAGAGTAGAGTCTGAGAGAGAAGCTTTGGAGTCATTAGATAAGGCTCCAAATGAGAAGGTAGATAATAAACAAGGTTTTGCAGAAAGAAGGTCAAGAAAATAGTATATACAGGGAACTACCTGATTATGTACCCAAGAATATTCTTTCAAACAAGAATAAGGCAAGGTCTTGGGAATACGGCTATGACGAAAAGCACGACATGGTTGTTATATCTAAGAGTGGGCAAATTGGTGATGTAGTAGAGATATCTGGGCTAAAGATAGCTTTGCCACTAAAACCAAAGAAAGTTTACAAAAGGAGCGACAAACACTCTCTACAGTATTGGGAGAGGAAAGATATTCCAAAGGAGCTTTCTAAAATACAGTCAATATTCCAATGGAATGAGATGCCCAAGGAGTTTAAGGCTAGGTGGGTCGACTACATAGAGCAGGAGTTTGACAGAAGAGATGAAGGCTTTTGGTTTATGAATAATGGGAAGCCGTGCTACATAACTGGCTCCCATTATATGTACCTTCAGTGGTCTAGCATTGACGTTGGCTATCCTGACTTCAGGGAGGCGAACAGGTTGCTACATATATTCTGGGAGGCATGTAAGGCTGACAAGAGGAGCTTTGGGATGATATATCTAAAGATTAGACGTTCTGGGTTCTCATTCATGTCATCATCAGAGTGTGTGAACACAGCTACATTGGCTAGGGATTCTAGGATTGGGATACTATCGAAGACTGGTCCTGACGCTAAGAAGATGTTTACTGACAAGGTTGTTCCTATAAACAGTAAGCTACCTTTCTTCTTCAAACCCATTATGGACGGTATGGACAAGCCAAAGACTGAGCTTGCCTATCGTGTGCCTGCTTCTAAGATCACGAAGAAGAATATGCACGATGTTGCCGAGAACGATATTGAAGGTCTTGACACTACTATTGACTGGAAGAACACGGACGATAACTCATACGATGGTGAGAAGCTGTTATTATTGGTTAGCGATGAATCAGGAAAATGGCTCCGACCAAACAATATTCTAAACAATTGGCGGGTAACAAAGACCTGTCTTCGTTTGGGTAGCAAGGTAATTGGTAAGTGCATGATGGGGTCAACGTCAAACTCTCTAGACAAGGGTGGTGAGAACTTCAAGAAGCTATACTATGACTCTGATGTAACAAAGAGGAGTAAGAACGGTCAGACTAAGTCTGGATTATATTCTCTGTTCATTCCAATGGAGTGGAACATGGAGGGCTTCATAGACATCTATGGTATGCCAGTGCTAAGAACTCCTGAGAAACCTGTTATGGGTGTCGATGGAGAGAAGATATATCAGGGAGCCATTGACTATTGGGAGGCTGAGGTTGAGTCGTTGAAGAATGACCCAGACGCATTGAACGAGTACTATCGTCAGTTCCCTAGGACGGAGTCTCACGCATTTAGAGATGAGAGTAAGCAGTCAATATTCAACCTAACAAAAATCTATCAGCAGATAGACTACAATGACTCAATGATTGACAGCCATTACACAACTAGAGGTAGCTTTAGTTGGAAGGATGGTATAAAAGATACTGAGGTAATATTCTCTCCGAACAAGAACGGTAGGTTCTTGGTGAGCTGGATTCCAGAGAAGGGGCTACAGAATGCATACATACAAAAGAACGGACAGAAGTATCCAGCCAATGAGCATATTGGTGCTTTTGGTTGCGATAGCTATGACATATCAGGAGTAGTTGGTGGTGGAGGATCTAACGGTGCTCTGCATGGTCTTACCAAGTTTAACATGGACAACGCTCCTAGCAATGAGTTCTTTCTAGAGTATATAGCAAGGCCACAGACAGCGGAGATGTTCTTCGAGGATGTGCTAATGGCTATTGTGTTCTATGGTATGCCTATACTTGCTGAGAATAACAAGCCAAGGCTATTATACTACCTAAAGAACAGAGGCTATAGAGGGTACTCAATGAACAGACCCGATAAGGTGTATAACAAGCTCTCTAAGACAGAGAAAGAGCTTGGTGGTATACCTAACACCAGTGAGGACGTTAAGCAGTCTCACGCCTCTGCAATTGAGTCGTACATAGAGAAGCACGTTGGTATTGACCTAGACGGCACATACAGAGATACTGACGAAATTGGAACCATGCCGTTCAATAAGACATTAGAGGATTGGGCAAGGTTTGACATAAACAACAGAACAAAGCATGATGCTTCGATTAGCTCTGGGTTGGCGATAATGGCTTGTCAGAAAAACCTTTACCAGCCACAGCAA
>PR_CR_10_Liq_2_inCRDRAFT_1000152_pt1 | contig 20063 bp, 29 predicted proteins | sample PRCRCaboRojoPR_FD_10245 | JGI IMG/M metagenome (IMG submission 10245) | reverse complement strand
GGGACCAAGGCACAAAAAAACCGCTCGGCAGTGTCTGGCGGCGGCCGTAAACCCTGGCGGCAAAAAGGCACGGGCAATGCGCGTGCAGGAACAATCCGCAGCCCCATCTGGCGAGGCGGCGGTGTGACTTTTGCTGCTAAGCCCCGTGATTTCAGCCAAAAGTTAAATCGCAAACAGTATCAGAGCGCGCTGAAGGTGATTTTGTCAGAGCTCGTTCGCCAGGACCGCGTTGTGGTCGTGGACGAGCTGTCGGTGGCTGAGCCTAAGACAAAAGCCGTTCAATCCGTTTTCACCGGACTGGGCATTCGGCAGGATGACCGGTGTTTGGTGATTGACGCTGAGCTACATGAAAACGTTTATCTCTCAGCTCGGAACATGAGAAACGTACAGCTGTTGGCGGCTGATCGAATTGATCCGGTGAGCCTGGTCAATGCGGATCAAGTGGTCATCACCCGTGCCGCTATTGAGAGCATTCAGGAGTGGTTGTCATGAATCAAGAGCGTGTATACGAAATCATTCGATATCCGCACATCTCGGAGAAGACAGCGCGCTTGCAGGCTGACTCCAATCAGTACGTTTTTGAGGTGCGCCGGGACGCAACCAAGCAAGAGATCAAGCGGGCCGTCGAGACATTGTTCAGCGTGCACGTGGAATCGGTGCAAGTTTCAAATATGAAGGGCAAGGTGAAGAGTTTTCGCTTCAATATCGGGCGCCAAAATGACTGGAAAAAGGCGTATGTGCGAATTCGAGCCGGTGAAGTCATTGCAGATTTGCAGCCAGAATAATTTGAGTCGACAACGGATTTAAAGCGAGTACTGGATCATGGCCATGGCCAAAACGAATGCAAAAGTGATTGTCAAAGCAAAGCCAACGTCGAATGGCCGTCGGGGCAAAGTGTCTATTCGCCACGACCACTTGTGGAAAGGAAAGCCATACGCAGCGCTGGTCGAATCTCAGAGCGCATCGGGTGGTCGCAACAACAACGGCCGGATNACCACTCGCCACATTGGCGGTGGCCACAAGCATCACTACCGGAAAATTGATTTCAAGCGTGACAAAGACGGCATCAAAGGCCATGTTGAGCGCATTGAGTATGATCCCAACCGCAGCGCGCATATTGCCCTCATTAAGTATTTAGACGGTGAATGGCGCTACATTCTGGCGCCGAAAACCCTGCGCGCCGGTGACCAAGTGATGAGTGGGCCTGATGCGGCGATTAAGCCCGGCAATTCCATGCCACTTCGCAACATCCCCGTGGGTACCCAAGTGCACAACGTCGAGATGAAGCCTGGCAAAGGCGGGCAGATGGCTCGGTCTGCGGGCGCGAGCGTTCAACTTGTTGCACGTGAGGGCCAGTACGCAACGGTGCTGCTGCGCTCAGGCGAGATGCGGAAAATCTTGACGGTTTGCCGAGCGACCATTGGCCAGGTGTCCAACACCGAGCACAACCTTGAAAAGCTTGGAAAGGCCGGTGCAAAGCGTTGGCGTGGCGTTCGACCCACGGTGCGTGGTGTGGCGATGAACCCGGTGGATCACCCTCACGGCGGTGGTGAAGGCCGCACTTCGGGTGGCCGTCATCCAGTGACCCCTTGGGGCCAACAAACAAAAGGTAAGCGGACGCGAACCAACAAGCGGACCACACAATATATTTCACGTTCGCGCAAGCGGAAGTAATTGGCGAGACTAACTCAGGAATTTTGGTATGCCACGTTCGATTAAAAAAGGCCCATTCGTCGATCATCATTTGGTCAGCAAAGTGAATGAGGCGGTGGAAACAAACAGCAAGCGCCCAATAAAGACATGGTCGCGTCGGTCAATGATTCTTCCCGATATGGTGGGTCTGACCATCGCGGTGCATAACGGGCGCCAGCACATTCCAGTTTTGATTAACGAGAATATGGTGGGTCATAAATTAGGTGAGTTCGCTCCAACGAGGACATTCAAAGGTCACTCGGGCGATCGCAAGTCGAAGTAACTGGGAAATAAACTCATGGAAGCCACTGCAAAACTAAAAGGTGCCCGAATCTCTGCTCAGAAAGTGAGATTGGTGGCCGATCAGATTCGCGGACTGCCTGTGGAAAAGGCTGAAGAGTTGTTGACTTTCAGCACCAAAAAAGCAGCGCATATCGTCCGTAAGGTATTGATGTCTGCGGTTGCCAACGCTGAGCACAATGCCGGTGCAGATATCGATGAGTTGAAAGTGGGCACGATCATGGTGGACGAAGGCGCGACCATGAAGCGTGGTCGAGCCAGGGCGAAGGGTCGTTACACGCGAATCCTGAAAAGAACCAGTCACATCACAATCGTGGTGTCAGAACAGGATAAAGGTTAACCAATGGGTCAAAAAGTACATCCAAACGGCATTCGCCTTGGCATTTCCAAGGACTGGTCAGCGCGTTGGTACGCTGAGGGCGCAGACTACGCTGATTATTTGAACACGGATCTGAAAGCGCGGGCGTTTCTCGAAAAGGAACTGTCTCAGGCGGCAGTCAGTCACATTCAAATCGAGCGTCCAGCAAAGTCTGCTGAAGTGACCGTGCACACAGCGCGTCCTGGGATTGTTATCGGCAAGAAGGGCGAAGATATTGATCGTCTGCGAGCGAAGCTCAGCCAGATCATGGGCGTACCGACGCATATTCGGGTCAACGAGATCAGGAAACCCGAATTGGATGCCAAGCTTGTTGCTGACTCCATCGCTCAGCAATTGGAGCGCCGGGTGATGTTTCGTCGAGCGATGAAGCGAGCGATTGGCAACGCCATGCGTCTCGGCGCTTTGGGAATCAAAGTTCAAGTGGGCGGCCGTTTGAACGGCGCTGACATTGCGCGGGTCGAGCGTTACCGCGAAGGCCGCGTGCCACTGCACACGCTGCGTGCTGGAATTGATTACGGCACCGCGGAGGCAGCCACCACGTACGGCATTATTGGCATCAAGGTTTGGGTTTACAAAGGCGATGTCTTTGATTTGCACAGCGAAGCAAGTGAAGAGAACGCCTCAGGACGTGGCGGACGTAAGGAGAGCTAAGCATGTTGCAGCCAAAGCGGACAAAGTTTAGGAAACAGCAAAAAGGCCGCAATCGTGGGCTTGCGCACGTCGGCAACCGCGTGAGCTTTGGTGAGTTTGGTCTCCAGGCCACCACTCGCGGATTCATCACCGCCCGTCAAATTGAGTCTGCTCGGCGTGCAATCACGCGTCACGTTAAGCGGGGCGGCAAACTTTGGATTCGAGTCTTTCCCGACAAACCAATCACCAAAAAGCCGGTTGAGGTTCGGATGGGGAAAGGAAAAGGCAACGTCGAATACTGGGTGGCTGTGATTCAGCCCGGGCGCATGATTTATGAGATTCAGGGCGTGAGCGAGCCTGTGGCACGTGAAGCGTTTCGGCGTGCGGCGGCCAAGCTGAGCGTTAAAACCAACTTTGTTTCGAGGACGATGGGATGAAAGCGAGTGAACTTCGTCAAAAGGCCGACGCTGAACTCAAGGATCTGTTGGTTGAGTTGCGAAAAGAGCAATTTGACCTGCGGATGCAAAAAGCCAGTGGTTCATTGACCAATCCCAAAGAGATGAAGCGTGTTCGCCGTCAGATTGCCCGGGTGAAAACCGTGATGAATCAGTCGGCTCAGTCAGCACAGGATAAAACTTCATGAGTGATGTAGAACAAAACAAAGCCATGGCCTCCGATAAGGTCCAGCGCAGTCAAGTTGGGCGAGTCGTGAGTGACAAAATGGACAAAACTGTCACCGTGCGATTGGAGCGTTTGGTGAAGCATCCGCTTTATGGGAAGTATATTCGCCGGTCCAGCAAAGTGCATGCCCACGATGAAAGCAACGATTGCAAAGAGGGCGATACTGTTCGGATCGCTGAGACCCGCCCGGTCTCAAAATCGAAGGCTTGGCAGGTCATCGAAGTTATTGAGCGGGCTCAGTAAATCAAGATTGATGAGTGGAGTGAATTGAAATGATACAGATGCAATCAAGACTTTCAGCGGCCGACAATAGCGGCGCGCGTGAAGTCATGTGTATCAAAGTACTGGGCGGCTCCAAGCGGCGCTACGCCAATATCGGCGACGTCATTAAGGTTACCGTGAAAGATGCGATTCCCAGAGGCAAAGTCAAAAAAGGCGAGGTCTACAATGCAGTGGTTGTGCGGACGGCCAAGGGCGTGCGTCGTCGGGACGGGTCTTTAATTCGCTTCGATGGAAATGCGGCTGTTTTGCTCAACAGTAAGTTGGAGCCCGTGGGCACCCGCATCTTTGGGCCGGTGACAAGAGAGTTGCGCACTGAGCGATTTATGAAGATCGTGTCTCTGGCGCCAGAAGTGTTGTAAGGAGAGGATGATGGAGCGCATTCGTAAAGGCGATGAAGTGGTTGTGATCGCAGGCCGAAGTAAGGGGCAGCGAGGTCACGTTCTTCAGGTTCTGAAAGATGGTCGGTTCTTGGTTGAGAACGTGAACATGATCAAGCGCCATCAGCGCCCAGATCCGCAGGCCCAAAGACCCGGCGGCATTATTGAGAAAGAAGCACCGATTCATGCATCTAACGTGATGCTGTACAACCCGGCGACTGATCAAGGTGATCGCGTCGGCTACAAATCTTTGGAAGACGGCCGGAAAGTGCGAGTGTTTCGCTCAACCGGTGAAGTCGTCGATATTTGAGGCAATGGCAATGGCTAGGTTGCAAGAGTTCTATCAAAAGCAAGTGATCAACCAGCTGATGGAAAAGTTCAGCTATTCCAACATCATGGAAGTGCCACGCTTGGACAAGATCACCCTGAACATGGGGCTGGGCGAGGCCGTCGCTGACAAGAAGGTCATCGAGAAGGCGGTTGACGACATGGCGAAGATTACGGGTCAAAAGCCGATTGTGACCAAGGCACGTAAGTCGGTGGCGAGCTTCAAAATTCGCGATGATTATCCAATTGGTTGCAAAGTCACATTGCGGCGTGAGCGGATGTATGAGTTTTTCGATCGGCTTATTACCGTCTCATTGCCTCGGGTGAGAGATTTTCGTGGTGTGAGCCCAAAATCTTTTGATGGGAAGGGCAACTACAACTTAGGCGTTAAAGAACAAATTATTTTTCCTGAAATTAACTATGACCAAATTGATGCGATCCGAGGCATGGATATCGCGGTCACCACCACTGCGCGGACGGACGAGGAAGGTATGGCATTGCTCCAGGCCTTTGGCTTCCCGTTTCGGGCGCGTTGAGGAGATTAGAGAATGGCAAAGGTTTCAATGGTTCAGCGGGATCGTAAGCGAGCAAAGCTGGTCTCTAAGTACTCAGCCAAGAGAGCTGAGCTCAAGCGGGTCATTTCGGACCCGGAGGCAGACTATGAGTCAAAGCAGCAAGCGATGCATCAGTTGGCGAAGTTGCCGCGTGACTCGAGCCCCTCTCGGGCTCGCAATCGCTGTCGTGTGACAGGACGGCCGCGTGGATACTACCGGAAGTTTGGTCTCTCACGGAACAAGCTCAGGGAGGCGGCCATGTCCGGCGACGTTCCGGGCTTGCGCAAGGCCAGTTGGTAAGGAGAAAGCTTAAATGAGTATGACAGACCCAATCTCTGACATGCTGGCTCGCATTAAGAATGCGCAGGCGGTGCGGAAAAAAACGGTGTCTATGCCCGCATCTAAAGTGAAGGCAGCGGTTGCCAGCGTCTTGAAAGACGAGGGTTTTATTCGCGATTTCGGAGTGACCGAACAAGGCGTTAAAAGCACCCTGACCATTGAGCTGAAATATTTCGAGGGACGTGGTGTGATCGATCGGCTCGACCGTTATAGCAAGCCAGGCCGGCGGCGATACTTCGGTCATGATGAGCTCCCCCGTGTCCTTAATGGGCTGGGTGTGGCCATTGTCAGTACCTCGGGCGGTGTCATGACCGATGCGCGGGCACGAGCAGAGAATCGCGGCGGTGAGGTCCTTTGTCTCGTGGCCTAAGGTGGCCGACGGGACAAAATTTTAGGTTTGGAGTAGGAAACGATGTCACGAATTGCAAATTACCCGGTCACTTTGCCCAAAGGGGTCGAGTTCAATGTCAGTGGACAGGCGGTGCAGGTGAAAGGCCCGAAAGGGAGCCTGTCAATGGACCTCCATCCGACTGTNGAAATGACAGAAGATGCTGGGCAGTTGCATTTCAAGCCGATCAGTGATGACAACATGCCGATGGCAGGAACCATGCGGGCTTTGGTCAACAATATGGTGAAGGGTGTCACCGATGGGTTTGAGAAACGCCTAAGCCTGGTGGGCGTCGGCTACCGCGCTGCGGTGCAAGGCAAGACCTTGAATCTGCAGCTGGGATTTTCGCATCCTGTCGACCATCCCATTCCAGAAGGGGTCACGATCGAGTGTCCGAGCCAGACCGAAATTGTCGTTTCAGGCTCAGACAAGCAGAAAGTCGGTCAGGTGGCTGCTGAAATTCGGGCTTACCGTCCGCCTGAGCCGTATAAAGGCAAAGGCGTTCGATATGCTGATGAGCGGGTCATTATGAAAGAGGCCAAAAAGGCTTAAGCGGATCATCTTTGAGGATTTAGCATCATGGTTCAAGGTAAGACGCAATCGAGATTACGCCGGGCCCGAAAAAATCGTGCTCGAATTCAACGCTCCGGTGTGCCGCGCTTGTCGGTCCATCGCACGGGCCGCCATTTGTATGCCCAAATTATTCTGGCAGAGGGCGGTCGGACCGTTGCTGCGGCGTCAACGCTTCAAAAAGACGTGCGCGGTGATCTGAAGGGGACGTGCTCTGTTGAGGCGGCAAAGGCGGTCGGCAAAGCCATCGCTGAGCGGGGAATCGCGGCAGGCATTGAGGGAGTGGCTTTCGACCGCTCGGGATTCAAATATCATGGCCGCATCAAGGCCCTGGCAGATGCGGCGCGCGAAGCCGGTCTAAAGTTCTAAGGAAGACGGAATCGTTATGGCTAGAGAACAGCAGCAACAAGGCGACGATCTCATTGAAAAATTGGTTGCCGTAAACCGCGTTGTCAAAGTGGTTAAAGGCGGTCGTCAATTTAGCTTCACGGCGCTGACCGTCGTCGGCGACGGCGAAGGTAAAGTTGGGTTTGGCTATGGGAAGGCGCGTGAAGTCCCGCTGGCCATCCAAAAAGCCATGGAGCGTGCTCGAAGAGATATGGTGCATGTGTCTCTGAATGAAGGGACCTTGTGGCATGCGGTCAAATCCAGTCACAGTGGATCTCGGGTCTACATGCAGCCTGCATCTGAGGGTACGGGTGTCATTGCAGGCGGTGCCATGCGGGCTGTCTTTGAAGCCGTAGGCGTTCAAAACGTTTTGGCGAAGAGTGTGGGTTCAAACAATCCAATCAACTTGGTGCGTGCAACCATGAAAGGACTGCAGTCGATGATGTCCCCTGAAAAAGTGGCCATGAAGCGCGGCAAGTCCATCGAGGAGGTTCATGAGCACCATGGCTAATGACGATCAAAAAAAGGTGACCAAGAAGAAGGCCACCAAGAAGACTGCGTCTAAAAAGACGGCCACTAAAAAAGTGGCCAAAAAAGCCGCGTCAAAACAAGCGGCGACGAAAAAAGCGCCTGCTACGCCAAGCGAATCAGAGGCGAAGCAGGCTCCTTCGGTAAGTAAAAAAGGCCAGACAATGCGAGTGACTTTGGTCAAAAGTTTAATCGGGACAATCGGCCGTCACCGAGCGACTGTGCGAGGGCTGGGTCTTCGACATGTCAATCACACGGTGGAAGTCGAGGATTCACCTGCAACTCGAGGAATGGTGAACAAGGTGAACTACCTTGTACGCGTAGAGAAGGATTAAGGTTATGAAGCTCAATAGTGTTAAACCAGCTGCCGGCAGCCGAACCGCTCGCAAACGGGTTGGGCGGGGCATTGGGTCGGGGCTTGGTAAGACCGCTGGCCGAGGCCACAAAGGGCAGCACTCACGCTCAGGTGGGTACCATAAGGTTGGCTTCGAAGGCGGGCAGTTGCCCATCCAGCGCCGGTTGCCCAAAGTGGGGTTTGCAACCTCAGCCAATCGCTTTACCAGTGAGGTACGCTTGTATGAGTTGGCTGGTCTCAAAGAAGAAGTCATCGATCTTGAGACCTTGAAAGCCGCCAAGGTCGTGCCGAATGAGGCACGCAAGGCGAAAGTGATTGCCAGGGGTTCAATTGACCGGGCTGTCACGACTAAAGGGCTCGGTGTCTCAGCGGGTGCCAAGAAAGCCATCGAAGCGGCGGGTGGTCGGGTCGAGTAATGGCTTCAACTCCCTCAGGAATGGCTGGCATGTTAGGCGGGATCGGTCGAATGACTGAGCTGCGGCAGCGTCTGACTGTGGTGTTGGTGTCCTTGCTTGTTTTCCGTTTCGGCACGTTTATCCCAGTGCCAGGAATCAACCCCGTCGCATTGGTTGAGTTGATGGACATGTCCAGCGGCACCATTGTTGATATCTTCAACATGTTTTCTGGCGGCGCTTTGGGGCGCTTTTCCATTTTCGCACTCGGCGTAATGCCGTACATTTCTGCATCGATCATCATGCAATTGATGAGCCATGCCATTCCACAGTTGCAAGCATTGAGAAAAGAAGGCGAGGCTGGACGCCGGAAGATTACTCAGTACACGCGTTACTTTACCGTTGTTTTAGCGTTGTTCCAGTCAGCGGGTGTAGCGGTGGCCCTCCAAAGTCAAAGCGCTGGTGCGCAATTGCCGGTCGTTTTCTCGCCAGGACCAGGGTTTGTCTTTGCCGCTGTGGTGACACTGACAGCAGGCACAATCTTTTTGATGTGGCTGGGTGAGCAAATCTCTGAACGTGGCATTGGCAACGGCATTTCTATTCTGATTTTCGCGGGTATCGTGGCAGAGCTGCCTCGTGCTGTGGGATCGACACTGGAGCTTGTCAATACAGGGCAGCTGGGCATCACAACCGCGACATTCTTAGGCGTGCTGGCACTTGCCGTCACAGCGTTCGTGGTTTTCGTTGAGCGCGGGCAGAGACGAATTACCGTGAACTACGCGCAGCGCCAGGGCCGACAGGCATACCGTTCGCAGTCAAGCCATCTGCCCCTAAAGGTCAACATGGCAGGCGTGATTCCAGCCATTTTTGCCTCCAGTCTTGTGCTGTTTCCTGCCACAATGTCCACTTGGTTTGGACAGGCCGATGGTGTCAGTTGGCTGCAGACCATCTCCCAGCAGTTGACGCCTGGNCAGCCGATTTATGTCGCGCTGTTCGGTGGCATGATCGCTTTTTTCTGCTTTTTCTACACCGCGATCGTTTTTAACTCTCGAGAGACTGCCGACAATTTGAAAAAGTCAGGTGCTTTTATTCCAGGGATTCGCCCAGGCCGCCAGACGGCAGAATACATTGATTATGTGTTGACCCGCTTGACGAGTATTGGTGCGCTTTATCTTGTGGCTGTGTGTCTGATGCCCGAGTTTCTGATCATGCGGTGGAACGTGCCCTTTTATTTTGGCGGGACCTCTTTGCTGATTATTGTGGTGGTGACAATGGACTTTATGGCGCAGCTGCAAGCGCATCTCATGTCGCATCAGTATGACAGTTTGTTGAAAAAGTCCAATTTGAAAGGGTATGGGCGCTCAGGCGTGGTTCGCCGTTAATTCTTATTTCCGGAGTTTTGAGATGAAAGTGCAGGCATCAGTAAAAAAAATCTGTCGCAATTGCAAGGTGGTGCGGCGGCGTGGTGTCGTTTATGTGATTTGCACCGACCCCAAGCACAAACAACGTCAGGGGTAGGACCGCTTGAGTAATTCACTGAAATTAACTACAATAGTGGGTTGCGTTAGTCAACCGCACCTAACGAGAGACGGAGAGATTCAATGGCTCGCATAGCAGGCGTGAACTTGCCGCTTCAAGCGCACACATGGGTAGGTCTTACCCAGATTTATGGGATTGGCCGAACGCGGGCTTACCAACTGTGTGATGTGGCCGGCATAGACCCCAGCACGAAGGTGAAAGACTTGACCGAGGCAGAGCAAGAGAAGCTTCGTCAGCATATCGGCAACATGACCGTCGAGGGTGATCTTCGGCGTGAAGTAGGTATGAATATTAAGCGGCTGATGGATCTGGGTTGTTACCGCGGCCTGCGACATCGTCGTGGCCTGCCAGTGCGTGGTCAGCGAACAAAGACCAATGCTCGGACCCGTAAGGGGCCCCGTCGCCCGGTTCGTTAAGGGATATATAGAAAATGGCTAAGCAGCAAACCAAATCAAAGAAGAAGGTTAAAAAAGTTATTGTTGATGGCATCGCTCACGTGCATGCATCGTTCAATAACACCATTATTACGATCACCGACCGTCAAGGCAATGCGGTGTCCTGGGCCACGAGTGGGGGTTCTGGGTTTCGGGGATCGAGAAAATCAACACCGTTTGCTGCTCAGGTTGCTGCTGAAACCGCGGGTAAAACAGCGCAAGAGCACGGCATGAAGAATTTAGAAGTCCGCGTTAACGGTCCTGGTCCTGGGCGCGAGTCTTCAGTCCGCTCGCTGAATGCGGTTGGGTTTAAGATCACGAACATCATTGACGTTACCCCGATTCCTCATAACGGGTGCCGTCCTCCGAAGAAACGTCGCGTGTAATTGGCTTTGCCTGCACACATAGAAGCTTGGAAATAATTCATTATGGCTAGATACATCGGACCCACATGTAAGCTTGCACGGCGCGAAGGGGTTGACCTTAACCTTAAAAGCCCTGCGCGGGGCTTGGACTCTAAGTGCAAGCTCACCCAACCTCCTGGCCAACATGGCGACAGCCGACGCCAGCGTTTATCTGATTATGCGCTGCAGCTTCGCGAGAAGCAAAAAGTCCGCCGGATGTATGGCGTTTTGGAGCGTCAGTTCCGCAACTATTACAAGAAGGCAGCCCGATTGAAAGGTGCGACCGGCGAGAATCTTCTCCAGCTGCTGGAAGGGCGGTTGGATAATGTGGTGTATCGAATGGGCTTTGCGACCACGCGCGCGCAGGCGCGCCAATTGGTCAGCCACAAGGCCATTGAAGTGAATGGCAGTGTTTGTAACATTCCGTCTGCACAGGTTTCAGCTGGTGACAAAATCTCTGTTCGTGAGAAGGCGCGCAAGCAGTTGCGTATTCAAGAGGCAGTGACTTTGGCGCGCGATTTAGACTTGACACCAGCTTGGACCGAGGTTGATTTCGATAAATTGGAAGGAACTTTTAAGGGCGCGCCTGATCGTGACGATCTGCCCCCAGACATCAATGAAAACCTGATTGTCGAGCTGTACTCCAAGTAAAACAAATATGTCCATTGAGCAGTTGCTCAATGATCGTGGTTACGTAAAAGATTTGAAGAGAGGCATTCCATGTCAGGCCAGATCAGCGAACTTATATCAACAATGCTGAAGCCAAAGGGTCTTATTGTTGACGAGATCTCTCCACGCCGCGCTCGGATCACTTTAGAGCCCTTAGAGCGTGGTTTTGGTCATACTTTAGGCAATGCGCTTCGCCGTGTATTGTTGTCATCGATCCCAGGCAGTGCAATTACGAGTGTGGAGATTGATGGTGTACTTCATGAATACACCGCGGTCGAGGGTCTGCAAGAAGACATTGTCGAGGTGTTGCTGAACTTAAAAGATGTGGCCGTTCGCATGCACAATCGAGAAGAGGCAGTCCTGACTCTGACCAAAGACAAGGCCGGGCCTGTCACTGCTGGCGACATTGTTCTTGATCACGATGTCGAGATTGTCAATCCGGACCATGTGATCTGTAATCTGACAAAGAATGCCAAGATTGATATGACGCTGAAGGTTTCGCGTGGCGTTGGGTATCAGCCCGCAACCACGCAGCGCTTCAACGAGGAAGAGTCACGAGCGATTGGTCGGTTGGATTTGGATGCTTCGTTTTGTCCGATTCACAAGGTGGCCTATGCAGTCGAGAGCGCGCGCGTCGCGCAAAGAACAGACCTGGATAAGTTGGTTTTCGACATCGAAACCAATGGCACCATGAGTTGTGAAGACGCGGTCAAGCTCGCTGCCGGCATTTTGGTGGATCAGATGTCTGTTTTCGTGGACTTCATCGCACGACCCACTGATCCAGCTGAGATCGCAGCAGAGAGCTTTGATCCGGTGTTATTGCGNCCTATTGATGACCTGGAGCTGACTGTCCGGTCTGCCAACTGCCTTAAAGCTGAGCATATTCAGTATGTTGGTGATTTGGTACAGCGGACAGAGTCAGAATTGCTTAAAACACCGAACCTGGGCAAAAAGTCTCTCACTGAAATCAAAACGGTTTTGGCGACGCATGATTTGACTTTAGGTACCCGGCTGGAAAATTGGCCGCCTGCGAGCTTAGCTCGGACTGAGATTTGAGGAGCAAGACATGCGTCATCGTAAATCTGGACGTCAATTAAATCGAAACTCATCGCACCGCAAGGCGATGTTTAAGAACATGACAGCAAGCCTCATTGAACATGAGCTGATCAAGACCACCTTGCCTAAGGCTAAAGAGCTGCGTCGCGTTGCTGAGCCGTTGATAACCATGGCCAAAGAAGACACCGTGGCCAAGCGACGCACCGCCTTTGCGAGGTTGCGAGACAAGGCTGCGGTTGGGAAGCTGTTTTCAGAAATCGGCCCCCGCTATCGCCAACGCCCAGGTGGATACCTGCGTATCCTCAAATGCGGCTATCGGCCCGGAGATAAGGCGCCAATGGCGTACGTTGAGCTTGTGGATCGCCCAGATGCTCCTGGCGGCGACACCGGGGAGTGATGGCCCATCCAAGCTTGATCAGTATCGACCAAAACCCGGCGAAAGCCGGGTTTTTTATTGAAAGCACCTTTTGGCTTGTGGTGAGCGGTAGTTAAAGATGACAGACCACTATGATTCGCATCGGGCATATCAACAGCGACTTGGCCTGACAAGCGCTCTGATGGCGTTTTCCCTTTGGGGCTTTGCCCCTCTGTACTTTAAGCTTCTAGAAGACGTGCTCGCCCTAGAGATTATCGCTCATCGGATTATTTGGTCGGTGGTGATTTTGGGTGTGGTGCTCGGGTTGCGACACCGGGTGTCTGTTTTTACGCACTTAAAAGTTCCGTATCAAACCTTACTTGCACTGAGCATAAGTGGTGCCATTATTGGCCTCAATTGGCTCATTTTTGTGTATGCGGTCAATTCAGACCGAGTGCTATCAACAAGCCTTGGTTATTTCATTAACCCTCTGGTGAGCGTTGCCCTGGGCATGGTCTTTTTTAAAGAACACCTTAATGGCCTTCAGGTCTTGGCAGTGGCGCTGGCTGCTGCCGGCACACTGTATTTGACTGTTCAAGTGGGAGACTTTCCCTGGATAGCTTTGACCCTTGCCTTCAGCTTTGGGCTTTATGGCTTAATTCGGAAACAGTTGGATGTGGGTCCAATGGTTGGGCTTTTTTGGGAAACGCTGATTGTGCTGCCGCTGGCAGGTCTGTGGCTCTTTTGGAGAGGAACGCAGGGGTTGCTGACAGCCGAATTTGATGGGTTTAGTGATGGCCTCTTGATGGTGGGCACGGGCGCCATCACGGTCATGCCGCTGCTGCTTTTTGCCGCTGGTGTGAGGCGGTTGAACTTAAGCACAATTGGGATTCTGCAGTATATTGCGCCCAGTTTGTCATTTTGTATGGCAGTATTCTTATTTAAAGAGCCTTTCAGCGCAGATCATGCCATCACGTTTGGGTGTATTTGGTCTGGGTTATTGCTGTACACCTATTCAAGCTGGGTCAATCGCCCTCGAGTGTAGTACCTGCGATGGACAACAAGAAAGATCAATCACTAAAAAAGGGCAAAGTGACCGATTTGCGCGCTCTCAGGCCGTTTCTGAAGCCTTATCGATTGGAGATTGGGCTGGCAGGTCTGTTTTTAGTGATTTCAACCAGTGGTGCTTTGGCAATTCCTGCGGCAGTGGGGCAGGTCATTGATCAAGGCTTCATGGCTGACAACTTAGCAAACATCAATCGATGGTTTTGGCTTCTTTTCTTGGCAGCCTGCGTCATGGCTGTGGGCGGTGGCCTGCGATTTTATTGGGTCAGCTGGTTGGGCCAGCGGGTGGTGGCAGACATTCGAAAAGCCGTTTATGGGCGAATATTGGATCTCTCGCCTGAGTTTTTTGCAACCACTCGCACCGGCGAGGTTCTTTCACGTTTGAATACGGACACTACATTGGTGGAGACGCTGGTGGGCTCCACCGTATCGTTCGCCATTCGCAATGCCGTCATGCTGGTAGCGAGTTCTGTCGCATTGGCATTAACCGCGCCAAAGCTAGCACTTGTGATTGCCGGATTGATCATTTTGATGATTGTGCCCGTTTCCTTTTTTGGCCGATGGGTGCGTCGCTTATCACGAGATGCGCAAGACCGAATCGCGGATATTTCTGCGGTTGGGGATGAGTCAATTAACGCGATTCAGACGGTACAGGCCTTCGCTCAAGAAGACCGAGAGAGAAGCCGATTTTGGCATATTGTCGAGGCGGCAGTGTTGGCGGCCAAGCGACGAATCGGCGCCAGTACGGTGATGATTGTATTTATTATCTTGATGACGTTTGGGGCCATCACCTTTGTGCTTTGGTTGGGGGCTCGTGCGGTCTTGACAGAAGCAATGACGCCAGGCCAGTTGGGGCAGTTTGTTCTGTATGCGGCAATTGCGGCGGGTTCTACTGCAAGTTTAAGCGAGATTTGGACACAGATACAGCGTGCAGCAGGAGCCACCGAGCGGTTGGCCGAATTGCTCTCGCTCCGCCCAACGATTACCAGTCCGGAGACCCCACAATCGCTACCTGAGGGTCCGCTGTCGGTGAAACTGCGTGGCGTGCATTTTGCTTATCCCAGTCGGCCAGCAGACCCAGTCATTAACGGAATTAATTTGGATATTCCCGCTGGCCAGACAGTTGCCATTGTGGGCCCTTCAGGCGCTGGCAAATCGACCTTGCTTCAATTGCTGCTTCGATTCTATGACCCCACACATGGTGTGATTGAAATGGGTGGCATCNCAATTCAGGCGCTTGAAGTTGCCCAGTTGCGCAGAGCGATTGGTTATGTACCACAAGATGTTGCCGTTTTCTCTGGAACAGCCAGTCACAATATTCGTTATGGGCAACCCGACGCTGACAAAGCGTTGGTGTCAAAGGTCTCAGAGATGGCGCATGCTCATGAGTTTATCAAACGCTGGGAATCTGGCTATGAGACTGAGCTGGGGGAGCGTGGTGTTCGCCTATCCGGCGGACAGCGCCAGCGAATTGCCATTGCCAGAGCCTTGATTAAAGCACCGCAGTTGCTTTTGCTTGATGAGGCCACCGCAAGCTTGGATGCTCAGAGTGAGCAGTTGGTGCAGCAGGCATTAGAGTCAATCAGTCGAGATCATACAGTTGTTGTCATTGCGCATCGCCTCGCGACGGTGAGGCGAGCCGATCGGATTGTGGTGATGGACGAGGGACAGATCGTTGCCCAAGGATCGCATGAAGAGCTGTTGGGAAGCAGCCAACTTTACGCCAATTTGGCGAGACTGCAGTTTCTGGATGAGGCCAAATCAAAACCTGTTTAGGGCATGAAGGCTGAGTAAGAGAACTTCTGACCGCCCACGGTGGCTTCCGCCATCAAGCCCGATCGGGTCGAGATAAACACAGCCACACCGCCTTCATAGTTTGTCGTGGATGCCACCCCTGAGGCCGCGGCAACCGCTGTGGCCTGTGCAGAAAACTCGAAGTTGCCGCGTTGGAAGGTNCTCAATGCCGGCTCATCTTTAAAAAAAATCACNTGGCTGAAAGCTTGAACGCCAATTTGTNCNCCAATGGTTGCTTGAGAAACGCTGGCGCGGCCAATCAAGGCGCCCTGTTCGTAGACAATCCCATGCCCAAATGCTCCACCAACACCCAACCCCCCTTTGTTTATTTCGGGGAAAACAGCATACCCGTAGGCGTTGTCCAGCCACCTCTGAAGATCTGGATCTTTTTCAAGAAAGCGAACCAAGGCCACCTCAGCTTCCCTCACGATCCGGTCCTCTGAGGGCACTGAAGCACATCCAGACAGAAGAAGAATGGCCAATGCAGCCCAGAAGATTTGGTTGATGCGTGTGTGCATGAAGAAAGGTCCTTCGCATTAACAGAAACGATGCCGATTAAGGATAGCACCGTCTTGCCGAATCGGGTAGGATTGAGTGATATCAATTGGCAGTTGCGCGGAGTGAATTCAGTGAAAAAACAATTTTTGGGGCTGGTGGCACTGTTGTGCGTGGGCGTTGTCTTGGTGGGATGTGAGCCGGGGGCAGATCCTACCGCTGCGTCCGAGCAATCTCGTCATTCGGCAGACGAGGCTGAGGCCTTCTCCGAATTCAGTCAGGCATTTATCGATGCGATGCTCGAACACCACCCTGAATGGGCAATTTATCAAGGTCACTACGACTCGGCAGGAGAGGTTTCTATCCCAACGGAGCAGCAGCGGGAGGCCAATCTGGCTTTTTGGCGCGAATGGCTTGGGCGACTTGAAGCATTTGATGTGGACTCGCTCACTCCAAAGCAACAGCCGGAGTTTGCTCTGCTTAAGAATGCGTTGGAGTCTCGGATTTGGTATCAAGAGGTCTTCAAAAACTGGGCCTGGAACCCGGCNACTTACAACATTGCCGGCCCAGTGGCCATATTGCTCAACACCGAATTTGCACCCGAAGAAACGCGTTACCGACTGGTGATGCAGCGCCTGGCCGATGCCGGCGCCTATTATGAGGCGGCCAAGCAAAATATTGAAAGGCCAACCCTTGAGCATATTGATCTGGCTTTGGTGCGGAGTCAGGGCATCTTTAGTGTCATCAATGATGATCTCTTAGACGCTGTTCGAGACTCTGAGCTCAGCGCGACAGAAAAAGCGCAGTTTGAGCAGCACTTTGAGGCAGCACAGAGAGCCGTGCGTGATTGGATTGACTATTTGGGTGCGCTCTCAGAGCAATGGGCTGACCATGAAAATCCGAGGTCCTTCCGCATCGGTGAAGATCTGTATGAAGAGAAGTTCCGTTTAGATATTCAATCTCAGTTCGATGCCTCTGAACTCTATCGCCGCGCACTAGCAGAAAAAGAGGCCCTGGTTGCTGAGATGGATGCCATCACCATTGAGCTTTGGTCTAAATATTTCCCCCAGACGCCGATGCCCGATAAGCAGTTTGAGCGCATTGGGCAATTGGTGTCTTTCTTGTCTGATCAACATGTTGAGTTGGATGAGTTCGTACCTGAGATTCGTCGACAAATTCCGCTGTTGGCTGAATTTGTCCGTGACAATGATCTTCTTTTTCAAGACCCTTCGAAACCTTTGGTTGTTCGAGAAACGCCAGAATACATGCGAGGTGGTGGTGCCATTGCCTCTGTCAGCTCGCCTGGACCCTTTAACCCTGGGGCTGAGACCTATTACAACATCACGCCATTGGAGTATTTTGGTGAGGAAGCCGCTGCCAGCTACTTAAGGGAGTATAACGATTGGGTATTGCAAATTTTGAACATCCATGAGGGCATTCCCGGCCACTACACCCAGCTGCTCCATGCCAATCGCTCGCCTTCTTTGGTTAAAAGTCTGTTTCGAAACGGCGCTATGATTGAAGGTTGGGCGGTATATGCCGAGCGCATGATGCTAGAGGAAGGTTGGGGAGATCATGAGCCAGAGCTTTGGTTAATGCATGGGAAATGGCTGCTTCGCGTCGTTCATAATGCCATTTTGGACTATGAGGTCCATGTTCAAGGCAAAACTCGCAACGAAGTTGTCGATATGTTGCAGACACAAGCCTTTCAGGAGGCCTCAGAAGCCAATCAAAAATGGCGGAGACTCACATTGTCCCAGGTTCAATTGACCTCGTACTATACCGGCTATGCCGAGATTTATGCGCTAAGAGAGCAAATGAAGCAAGCGCAGGGAGAGGCATTCAGCCTACGTGACTGGCACAATGAGTTTTTGAGCTTTGGATCAGCCCCTGTATCAGAGATCGCTAAGCTGATGCGGGAGTGAAACCTGCCCGAGCCAGTGTGCTCGGCAATTACACTTGATAAAAGTCTCTGTACCATGCCACAAAGCGCGCCACGCCCTCTTCAACAGAGATCTTGGGAGCTTCTCCAGTGGCCTGGATGAGGGCGCTGACATCAGCTTGAGTGTCAGGCACGTCTCCTGGCTGTAAGGGGCGCATCTCCATCTGAGCTTTTTTACCCAAACACTCTTCAAGCACCTTGATATACCGAAGCAGCTCGATGGGTTGTTGGTTGCCAATATTGAAAAGGCGATACGGCGCGCTGCTTCTGGCTGGATTAGGAGACAGGCTTGACCAGTCTGGATCAGCTTTTGCGGGTTGTTGGCTGATTGCCACCACGCCGTCCACAATATCGTCGATGTACGTAAAACTCCGTTGGTGATGACCGTGGTTGAACACTTGGATGGGTTCACCGGCCAAAATGGCGCGGGTGAATAAAAACAGTGCCATGTCTGGGCGACCCCAAGGGCCATAAACCGTAAAGAAACGAAGGCCGGTGCATGGAATGTCATATAGATGGGCATAGCTGTGCGCCATCATTTCATTGGCTTTTTTTGTGGCCGCATAGAGGGTGAGAGGGTGCTCTGTGCTCTGATGCTCGGAAAATGGCATCGCTGTATTCGCGCCATACACCGAACTTGTTGATGCATAAACCAGATGATCCACAGGGTGGTGGCGGACGCCCTCGAGAATATGCAAAAAGCCAGTGACGTTGCTGGTTGTATATGCATGCGGATTGGTAGCGGCATAACGAACGCCTGCCTGAGCCGCCAGGTGGATAACTCGTCGAGGTTTGTGATGCTCAAATAAAGCCTCAACCGCACCTCGATCTGCCAGATCGGCATGATCATGTTGGTAACGCGAGTATCGCTCTAAGCGCGCCAGTCGCGCTTTTTTTAGGGTGACATCATAGTAGTCATTCAAGTTGTCTAGCCCAAGGACCTCATGCCCTTGTTCGAGGAGTCGATGAGCGACATGCGAGCCGATAAAGCCCGCGCTACCGGTGACGAGAATTGGTGATTTTGAGGCGTTGGTTGGACTCATCATTTCTATCCTTGTCCAAAGCTCTCTATAAAGGCGCTAAGCTCTTTGGTTTTCTCTGCTAAAAGCTCAGCGTCTTTTCGAGTTTCGATGTTCAGTCGAATCACAGGTTCTGTATTTGACGCTCGCAAATTAAAGCGCCAGCGCTCAAATTCGAGGCTGATGCCATCGGTTCTTTCAATTTGAGGATCTTTGTGTGCGTACCTCTGGAGCACTTGGTCGATCACCACGCCGGTGTCTCCGACTTTAAAGTTCAATTCGCCACTGCACGGATAGGCAGTGATGCGTTCATCAACCAGCGCGGCCAAAGTCTGTCCGGTCTGAGAAAGGATTTGGGACAGCATCAGCCATGGGATCATGCCGCTGTCGCAGTATGAAAAATCCTTAAAATAGTGATGGGCTGACATCTCGCCGCCATATATGGCGCCCTCTTTGCGCATCCTTTCTTTGATGAACGCATGACCGCTTTTGTTAATCAAGGCCTGGCCACCAGCCCGAGCCACCTCGTCTAAGGTATTCCAGGTCAGACGCGGGTCAAGGACGATTTTTGCCCCCGGGTGATGCTCCAAGAGCATGGCCGCAAACAGTCCAACAAGGTAATATCCCTCGATAAAACGGCCAGTATGGTCAAAGAAAAAACACCGGTCGAAATCACCATCCCAAGCCACCCCAAAGTCAGCCTGGTGGCTGACCACCGCTTGCGCTGTTTCAGCCCGATTTTCTATCAGTAGGGGATTGGGAACACCGTTGGGGAATGTGCCATCGGGATGATGATGCAATCGCACCACATCCAGTGGAAGACCCTCAACCAAGCGATCAAAGAAAGGTCCGGCGGTGCCATTGCCAGCATTCACAACCAGTTTCAAAGGTTTAAGTGCCTTCAGGTCTATCATCGACAACACGCGCTCGATATAGCTGTCAGTGACGTCGGATGACTGGTTCGTCCCAGCGACTGGTGCCGGCTCTGAAAAGGCCGCTGTAACCATTCTGTCTTCAATGTCTGCCAGGCCGGTATCGGCACTGATGGGAATGGCTTTTTCTCTCACCATCTTCATGCCATTGTAATCGGCGGGGTTATGGCTCGCTGTG
>PR_CR_10_Liq_2_inCRDRAFT_1000148_pt1 | contig 20369 bp, 18 predicted proteins | sample PRCRCaboRojoPR_FD_10245 | JGI IMG/M metagenome (IMG submission 10245) | reverse complement strand
GCGGTGGAGCGCAGCGCGTAGGCCAGCGCCGCCACAAGACCGACCATGAGAAGGACACCAAGGGTGAACGTCGCGCCGCCGGCCTGGAATTTGACCCCGAGCAATTGCAGGAACGCCGCCTCGGCCTCGATGTCCTGAGAGCGGATCGTCTCGTTGCGAGAGTAGAGATAGTTGGCGGCCAGCAGGATTTGCCACATGCCCAAGGTGACGATGAACGGAGGCAGTTTGACCCGGCTGACCAGCCAGCCGCTGATCGCGCCGATTGCCGTGCCGATGGTCAGGCCGAGCATGACCGAAACCGCCGGCGGAATCCCGTATCGGAACGTGAACTGGCCCATGATGACCGAGGATAGAACCGCCAGGGCACCGACCGACAGGTCGATGCCCGCGGTCAGAATGACAAGGCTTTGCGCCGCAGCCAGAACACCAACGATCTGCACCTGCTGCAAGATCAGCGTCAGCGCGAAGGGCGAGAAGAATTTTGAGCCTAGGGCGATTCCGAAAATGATGATCGCGGCCACCAGAACGATCAGGGGGACAAGCGACGGCGTTGCGTGGAGCATCTCCTGCAGCCGGCCGACAAAGCCCTTTTCTTCGCCCTCGAAGGAGGCAACGTCCTTTGACGCCCCTGTGAGCACGGATTCGTAATTGTCCGCGTTGCGGTCTGTTGGCATCGGTTTTCCTCCCCCGAAGCGGCCAGTTGCGCCAATTCCCATGACAGCTATTGCATCGCCGGCATGTGCTGTCGCCTGCATGTCCTGACGGGCGCCCGCGATCCACGGACGCCCGCCAGACGATCTAACGGATCAGCCCCAGCAGAGCTCCAGCCCCTCATCGGTGTCGATCGAGGGCACGCCGTCGACAGGATCATCAGTCACCAGCGCGACGCCGGTGTCAAAGAAATCCTTGCCCTCGGTGGCAGCGGGCTTTTCGCCTGTCTCGGCGAAGTTGGCGATCGCTTCGATGCCCAGTGACGCCATCATCAGCGGGTATTGCTGGCTCGTCGCGCCGATCACGCCGTCCTTGATGTTCTCCACACCGGGGCAGCCGCCATCGACCGATACGATCAGAACCTCGTCCTCGCGACCAAGGGCGCGCAGCGCCTCGTAGGCCCCGGCGGCGGCCGGTTCGTTGATGGTGTAGACGACGTTGATCTCGGGATCGGTCGCAAGCAGGTTTTCCATGCCGCGCCGTCCGCCGTCGGTCGCGCCGTCGCTCACATCATGGCCGATGATGCGCGGATCGGTTTCGTCGCCCCACTTGTTCGGGTCGCCCAGGTCGATACCGAAGCCATCGAGGAAGCCCTGGTTGCGCAGGACGCCGACGGTCGGCTGCGAGATGTTGATGTTGAGAAGGCCGATCTTGGCGTCCGCTGCCGCGTCACCGAGTTGGCCCGCAGCCCATTGGCCGATCAGCACGCCGGCCTGATAGTTGTCGGTGGCAAAGGTCATGTCGGCTGCGTCGATCGGGTCGAGCGGCGTATCGAGCGCGATCACCAGCACACCCGCATCGCGTGCCTGTTCAACCACTGGCGCGATGGCGGCCGGGTCGGAGGGCGTCAGTAGAATGCCGTCGGCGCCGTTCGCGATGCAGGTTTCGATTGCGGCGACTTGGGTTTCGTTGTCCCCGTCGATCCGGCCTGCATAGGTGTTCAGCTCGATGCCGAGCTCTTCGGCCTTGGCCGAAGCGCCTTCGCGCATCTTGACGAAAAAGGGGTTGCTGTCCGTCTTGGTGATCAAACAGGCGGATGTCGCGTGGCCCTCGGCCATCGCGGCGCCTGCAGACGTGATTGCGGCAACAGCAGTGCCGACCAGAAGCTTTCTCATACTATCCTCCCAGATATTTGGTTGGCAGAGCCTCCACTCTGCATTTCGACGACAGGCAAAACCAATCGTGTGCCCTAAGCAGGCCTGATTCGACCGGCCGTGTCAATTAATTAGTTAAGTTTCTTTATTAAAGGGAATCGACTATGATTACCTTCGGAGGAGTTCTAAGACTGTGCATATGGATGACGGGCTAGTCAGATCTATCAGCACCGGACTGAGCCAGCGTGGCGTTCGCGACCACAATGAACGACTATTGCTTTCACTCATTCAGCGACATGGCGGACAGCCCGCAAGCGACTTGGCGAAACGGGCGGGCCTGTCTCCGCCAACCGTGTCCAGCATCCTGCGCCGGCTGGAGATGGAGGGCATTGTCATTCGGGGCGAGCCGGTGCGCGGCAAGGTGGGCAAGCCGTCGACCCCGATGCTGATCCATTCGGATGGCGCTTTCTCTTTCGGTTTGAAGATCGGGCGGCGCTCGGCGGAATTGGCGCTGATTGATCTGGGTGGCGCCATGCGCCATGAGCGCAGCACCACATATTCCCGACCCTTGCCCGACACCGTTTTCGCGTTCCTGCAAGAGGGCATCTCCGAAATCACGGCGCAGCTGACCAGCGACCAGAAGAAGCGCGTCTGCGGCCTTGGGGTCGCGGTTTCCTTCGAGATCTGGAACCGGTCCGAACAGGCCAATGTCGATCGTACCGAATATCCTGAATGGCAGTCCGTCGATCTGTGTCAGACCCTTCATGGTCAGACGGGCCTCCCGGTCTCGATCCTCAATGATGCCACCGCCGCCTGCCAGGCCGAACACACGTTCGGGCGTGGCAAGGAATTCCAGGATTACGCCTATTTCTTCATCGGCGCCTATATCGGCGGTGGGATCGTTCTGGACAACGCCGTCTACGAGGGGCGGCAGGGCAATGCCGGAGCGTTGGGATCGCTTCACAGTATCGGTCCGAATGGCGAAAGCATGCAATTGGTCGACATGGCGTCTATCCGCCAATTGGAAACGCGCCTGAACGAGGTCGATATCGACCCCCGCCAGTTATGGGTAGACCCGGAGAGCTGGACCAGACTGTCCCGCTATGTCGACCCTTGGGTCGGTCAGACAGCGCAGGAACTCGCGAAAGCGGCAATGTCCGTTTGTTCGGTCATCGACTTCGAGGCGATATTGATTGATGGCGCCTTCCCAAGCGAGATCCGGAATCAACTGGTGGAAAGGGTGCGGCGCTACGTCAGAACCCAGGACACGAGGGGGCTGATCTCCCCAAGGATCGAGGCAGGAAGCATCGGCGCCAAGGCGCGTGCCATCGGAGCCGCAACACGACCCATCGGCAGCCAGTTTCTGTTGTAGGGCGCTTGCCGGTTGGCGGTGGGTGCGTGACAAGCACGAGGTGCGATTCCGGCTTCTTGAAAACCTCCAATCGGCTGCCCGGTCTTCGGTCAGCACCTGACCGCGGGTCCTTGGACAGGCAAAAGGACTTCGCGAAACCAGTTCAAGGCAGGGTCGTTGCGCGATCGGTGCGGCAGCCATAGGTCGCGGTCAGTTCACGGATCGTCGCCACCTCTGCCGCATCGTAGGGCGTCCCGTCCTCGTGCAGGAGGTCATGGAACCATATGTCGCGATCAGGCTCGCCGCCATGGGCACGGACAAGGTCATCGGGCCAGGGCAGCCAGGTCTGAGTGCGGCCCTTGACCAGTCCCCACTGAAAGCACCCGACGCCGCGATCATGGAACATCGACAGCTGGTCCGAGATGCGGCTGTCGACGGACCGGGCCATCCATTCGGTGCACAGGATGGGACGATCCAGAACCTCCAGGTAGTCGATGAATTGACCGACACGCTTGCGGTTCCAATACGCGTGGAAGGTGATGATGTCGGAGTGCACCAGGGCGCTGCGGTCGATCTCGGTCTGATAGGGATGGGCGTCATCATCCGGCAGCGGCGTGGTCCATGCCGCCACGGTCAAGGGGGCTTCGGGTTCTTCCATTCGCGCCCAGGCAAAGCAGTTTTCCATCAGCGTCAGGGCGTGATTTTCCAAACCCTTGTCGTAGCTTCCATAGCTTGCCTCGGAAAAATCCATGCGATTGCCGGGTTCATTGTAAAGATCCCAGAACAGCACCCGCGGGTCGCTTTGGAAGCTGCGCACCATGTCACGGACATAGGCCTGCAATTCGTCGGTTCGGGTCTCGGCCATGACGACAGCGCGGCCGGGTGAGGCGATTGCACGGCTGTTATGGACACCTGGCACCGGGTCGGGCTGCGGCCCCCAGACCGGCTCGGTGCCACCAAAGCCGCAATCATCGAAAAGGCAGGGAACGGTATCGATGCCATGGCGTTCCGCAATTTCCATGAATTGGTCAAGACGGTCCTTCAGCGCGTCGCCGTCGTGCAGCCAGCCCTGGAAGGGCAAGTTAACGCGGACCGCGTTGAAGCCGATCTCACCCGCCCAACCGAGTTCCCGGTCTATTGTGGGCGCATCGAATGTATCGGGGTGCCACATCTCGATGAAGTTGACGGCGGTCGAGGGCAGGAAATTGAATCCACAAACCCAGGGGCGCGCCTGCCACCATTCCTTTGCGCGGTTTTCGCTCCAGCGATCCATGTGACGTTCCGTATGGGATGGAGTATGGCCCCGCCGGTGTGCCGACGGGGCCTGTTCGCCTTGCTTTAGCGGTCCAGCAAGTCCTGCACTTCAAGCTCGGCGTCGGAAAGGGCGGCCTCAACCGGCTTGCCGGTCAGCCAGATCGCCTGCAGTTCGCGGTTGAGCACGTCCTGAATGGCGCCGTAGCGCTCGGACGGGGGCGTGTCCTTGGCGATGGCCGCCGTTTCCGCGTATTCGTCACGATGCGGCAGCGACTGGTAGGCGTCGCTTTCCACGACGGAATTGCGGACGGCCATGTGACCCGTACGCGCCCAGTCGATGTTGTGATCGTTGATGAAGGCCAGCACCTTCATCGCCGCGGCGCGCGTTTCGCCGTCGATGGTCGAGGGCAGCGCCCACATGTGGCTGTCGGCCCAGGTCGCGCCGGTGTCGAACAGCGTCGGGAAGTCGGCGGCGTAGTAATTGTCCAACCCGACCTCTTCCTTGGCGGCCTCGGCGGCGTAGAAATCCACGACCCAGGTGCCGTTGACCAGAACCGCCGCTTCGCCATTCAGGAAGGCTTGCTGGCTGTCCGCGTAGTTCAGCTGAGGATTGGCCAGCCCGGCATCGAACAACTGGGTGATCGCGGTCACTGCGTTTGCGCCGGCCTCGGTGTTGATGGTGGCGGTGCCGTCCTCGGAGAAGATGTTGGAGTCCTGCTGCCACATCAGCGCCAGCACAAGGCGCACGCCGATCGGGAACTGGGCGAAGTCGGCGGCAAGGTAGTCCTGCCCGGTGGCGTCCTTGACCATCTGGGCATGTTCCATCAGCTCTTCGGGCGACGACGGCAGGATCGGCTCACCATTCTCGACCAGCCCGGCTTCGGCCATCAGGTCCATGTTGATGTGCCAGAGGTTGGCATGGAAATCCATCGGAACACCGTAGATGCCGCCCTCGTAGCTGACTGCTTCAAGGGCGTTCTCGGACCAGTCGGCGGGGTCGATGCCTGCCGCTTCCAGGTCGCCCGAGATTTCGGCCAGCGCGCCAAGCCCGGCGAATTCGGGAATACGGTGACGGTGCATCACGAACACGTCCGGCGGCGTGCCNCCGGCAAAGGCCGCTTTCACCTGGTCGTAGTAGTTGCCCCAGTCGGTCGGCAGGGTGTTGACGGTGACGCCGTCGATCTCGGCGCTGGCGGCATTGATGATCGACTGGATGATGCAGGGTTCGCCGACGCTGGTGGTGGTGTCGGACCCGGCGTCCTCGCAGGCGCCGAAGAAGCGGGCGAGCGTCACCTCTTGCGCCGGTGCGGCGCTGGCGAAGGATGCGGCGGCGGCCGCTGTCAGTAGCACATGTTTCATCGGTTTCCTCCCTTTGGATGTGCGGATTATCCCTTGGACCCGCCAGCGGTCATGGCTTGCACCACGTAGCGCTGGAAGATCAGGAACAGGATGACGACCGGAAGCGAGGCGATGACGCCCGAGGCCATGACACGGCCCAGCCCTTCCGATTGTGCGAAGTTGGATTGGATCGAGGCCAGCCCCAGCGTGATGGTGTAATATTCGCGCTGCTGGGCGCTCACGAGGGGCCAGAGATAGTCGTTCCAGGCGTAAAGGAATGTCAGGATCGCCAGGGTCATCATCGCCGGGCGGGCCAGAGGCAGCAAGATGTACCAGAAGATGCGCAGCCAGCCGACTCCATCGAGGCGCGCAGCTTCTTCAATGTCCTGGGGAATGGCGCGGAAGAACTGCAGCATCAGGAAAACCCCGATCGGCACAGCCATGCGCGGCAGGATCAGCGCGTGATAGCTGTTGTGCCAGCCAAGGTCGGCGAACATCGTGTAGAGCGGGATGAACACGGCCTGCTCCGGCACCATGAGGCCGACGAGACAGATCACCAGGATGGTCCGCTTGAAGGGAAAGTCGAGCCGCGCCAGGGCGTAACCGGCCGTTGTGGACACCGCCAGAACACCCAGCGTCATCCCAAGCGAAACGATCAGCGAGTTCAGGAACCACCACGGTGTCTGCCCGAAGGTGAACAGTGCCGCGTAATTGTCGGCGGTGAAGGGCAGGGGCACCAGGCCAAAGGCCGTGCTGGAGGTCGTGCGCGCCAGAACGTCATTGGGCTGGAACGACAGCGAAACCATCCAGAGCGTCGGCACCAGCCAGATGAAGGCCGGGATCGAAAGCGCGATGACAAGCCAGTAATATCCGCGGTTCATTCGTCTTTCTCCCGGCCGATGATGAACTGGATCACGGAAAAGGCGCCCATGATGACAAAGAGGAAGACGGCCATCGCGCTGGCCCTGCCAAGCTCGCTGTCGCGGAACCCCGTCTGGTAGATGTAGCGCACGAGCACCTGCGTCGTGTCGTTCGGCCCGCCCTGTGTCATAAGGTGCGACTGTCCGAAGACCTGGAAATGCAGGATGATCTGCAACACGACGACCAGCGTGATCGTGCGCCGCAGGTTGGGCAGGGTGATGTACCAGAACGCCCGTGCCCCACGGGCATTGTCCAGCGCGGCCGCCTCGTAGATCTCGGACGAGATGTCCTGCAGTCCGGCGAGGAACAGGATCATGGCGATCCCCAGCGACCACCAGACCGTCGCGATCACGATGGCGGCCATGGCGAATTGCTGATCCGTCAACCAGTTGATCGGCGTGCCGCCCATGACCTCGGTGATATTCGCGATGAGGCCTTGCCTGGGCGAGAACATGATCTGCCAGATCAGGGTCACCACCGTGACGGACAGCACCTGCGACAGGAAAAACAATGTGCGCAGGATACCCATGGCGCGTGTCTCGCGATTCATACCCGCCGCCAGAAGGAGGGCGGAAATTGTCACCCCCGGCACGGTCAATCCAACGAACAGAACGGTGTTGCCCACGGTCGGCCAGAACCGGCGATCATACCACCGCCCCCCTTCACCGGGGTGAAAGCCGGGGAGGACAACCAAGAGCAGCGAGACGACGCCAAGGGCGATCGTGTTGAAGCGGCTCAACCGGTTCGTCCGATGAAGGAAGGCGGTGAAAGCAAGGCCGATCAGGCCGAGACCTTGCAGCAGCGGGGCGGCGAAGCCCCATTCGATGTTCCGGCCCCACATGACCCGCTCGTAGTTGCGCAGGCCGATGAAATCCTTTGCGTCGGGGTTGAATGCGACGGCCAGAAGGTTCCAGTCATGCAGGCTGATCCAGATGCCGCGGAAGAACGGATAGACGAGAAACAAGGCATAGGTCACCAGAAACGGCGCCAGCAACAGCCAGGCTGATTGCTGTTGGCTTAGATAGGATTTGCGGCCCTGTCGCATCGTCTCCTCCCTGATCCGAATGCGAATCTTCTTGTGCTAAAAATATTAGCAATATTATTTAGCATAACACAATCTTTGTTTTGCCGCGCCGGAAAGCCCTGAGAATGCAAAAGAAAAACCGGATAACGATGAAGGACGTCGCTTTGCGGGCGGGTGTGTCGCAGTCAACGGTGTCCTTCGTGCTCAACGGGCTGGAAGACATGCGTATCAGCCGCGACACCCGCAAAAGGGTGATGAGCGCGGTCGAGGAATTGGGTTATCGCCCGCGGGGGGCCGGCCGGCCGCCCAAGGCCGCCGGGCAGGGTGTGATCGGCCTGATCATGGATGAGATCGCCACCAGCCCCTTTGCCTCGATTTCGATCGAGGGCGCGCAGGAAGAGGCCTGGAAACACAACATCCTGCTTGAGGTCGTGATGACGGGGGGCGATGCCGCCTATGAGGCGGCAGTTCTCAAGAAATGGGCGGGGGACAATGCCATCGGCGTCATCTACGGGTCGATCCTGACCCGGGCGTTGGCGCCGCCTGACGGGCTGGCGCGGCATCGCGCGGTGCTTCTCAATTGTTACGATCCCGATGGGCAATTCGGGTCGATCGTTCCGGCCGAACGGCGTGGAGGAGAGGTCGCGACCGCCGCTCTGATCGCCGAGGGGCACAAGCGGATCGCCTTCATCTCGGGTGAGCCTTGGATGGAGGCCTCGGACCAGCGCATGGAAGGCTATGAAAGGGCCCTGCGTGCTGCCGGCATTCCGGTGGATCCATCCTTGATCGTCGAGGGAAATTTCCTTCCGTCCGGCGGTCGCCTCGCCACGCACAAGCTGATGTCACAGGATCGTCGCCCGGATGCGATTTTTTGCGCCAACGACCTGATGGCGGTCGGGTGCTACGAGGCCCTCAAGGAACTGGGTGAGCGCCCGGGCGAAACCGTTGCGGTCATGGGCTATGACGACCAGGAGATCGCGCAGCACCTTTCGCCGCCGCTTTCGACCGTTCTTCTGCCGCATCGTGAAATGGGCCAGTGGTGTGTGGACTCGCTGATCGCCACCTCCACCGCCCCATCGGTCGTTGAACGCATGGAATGCCCATTGGTCCTGCGCGACTCGCATGTCCTTGGTGGGGTGTCCGCCCCGCAGTGATCTATCGGGCGGGCGGCTCGTCTTCTGCCGGGTGGTCGTCATAGGTGTCTGACAGGATCCGGCGGGCGTCACCTTCGGGGTCGTCATACTGGTTGCTGCGCACGGTCCAGACAAAGGCGATAAGGCCCACGATGCCAAGGGTCAGCGAGATCGGGATCAGGAACGACAGAACTTCCATAGCTACCTCACGCGCAGGGCGTTCAGGGACACGGTGATCGAACTGGCCGACATGGCCAGAGCCGCGATCAGCGGCGAACACAAACCGGCCACCGCAAGCGGCACGGCAATGATATTGTACCAGGTCGCGATGGTGAAGTTTTCCCGGATGCGACGGACGCTGCGCCCGGCGGTTCGGATCGCCTCGGGCAGAGGCGACAGGGACGACCCGAGCAACACGATATCAGAGGCCACCCGGGCCGCATCCAGCGCAGACGCGGGCGAGATCGACGCATGTGCGGCGGTCAAGGCGGCGGTATCGTTCAGCCCGTCGCCGACCATCAGCACTTTGGCGCCCTGGTCGCTCAGCGCATTGATCCGGTCGGCCTTGTCAGCCGGAAGCGCCTCGGCGGTCCAGTCGTCAATCCCTAGGGTCTCGGCCAGCGATTGAACGGCTTTGGGGCTGTCGCCGGACATCAGGATCACGCGCAGGCCACTCTCCTTGAGGGCGGCCACGGTTTCGGCGGCGCCGTCACGCAGGCGGTCGGTGAACAGGAAGGATTGCGCGGCACCATCGCCTATGCGCAGCCATGCGGCAGTTTGGTCAGATGGCTCGGCCCCGACCCACGCGGCGCGGCCAAGTTGCACCTTTCGACCCTGCCACACGCCTTCGGTGCCGTGACCGGGGACCTCGGTGATCCCGGAAATGTCGGCGGGGGCGACCCCGGCGTCACGCGCGGCCTGGGTCAAGGCCTTGGACAAGGGATGGGCCGATCCTTCGGCGAGGGCCAATGCGATTTGCAGGTCACGGGGCGGGATCGCCTCAAGGTTCGTCAGAACCGGCGTGCCGGCGGTCAGCGTGCCGGTCTTGTCGAACATGACCGTATCGACCTGTGCCAAGCGCTCCAGCGCGGTTGCGTTCTTGATGAGAAGGCCATGCCGGAACAAGCGGCCAGAGGCGGCGGTCGTCACCGCCGGAACCGCCAGCCCGAGGGCGCAGGGGCAGGTGATGATCAGAACGGCGGCTGCGATGTTCAGCGCCACGCGCAGGTCGCCGGAATAGAGCAACCACCCAACGAAGGCCAAGGCCGACAGGATGTGCACGCCGGGCGCATAGAGCTTGGCCGCCTTGTCGGCCAGCGATGTATAGCGTGACCGCCCGGACTCCGCGATGGCAACAAGGTCGGCCATACGGTGCAGCGACGTATCGCGGCCCACCGCGGTGGCACGGATCACCAGCGGTCCGGTCAGGTTCACTTCGCCCGCGCTGACGGCGCGGCCCGGTTCGGCATAGACCGGCACGGTCTCGCCGGTCAGAAGGGATCGGTCGAGTTCCGATGTGCCATCGGTGATTTCCCCGTCCACGGGCATACGGGCACCGGGATGGACGCGGATCATGTCACCGACAGACAGGGTCGCGACATCGACCTTCTCATCGCCATCCGCCCCGACGCGCCACGCCTTGGGCACTTCCAGTGCGGCCAGCTCGCGGGCGGCGGATCGGGCCACGGATCGCGTGCGGTGGTCCAGGTAGCGCCCCGTCAGCAGGAAGAAAGTCAACGCGATGGCGGCGTCGAAATAGGCATGTTCGCCGGATAGCGACGTTTCCCAAAGCGAGGTGACAAGCGCCAGCAGGATCGCCAGCGAAATCGGAACGTCCATGTTCAGGTGCCCGGCCCTCAGCGCGGTCCAGGCATTGCGAAAGAAGGGCTGCGCCGAGAAGGCCACNGCAGGCATGACNATGGCGGCGGAAATCCAGTGGAACAGNTCGCGGGTCGCGCCCTCGGCNCCGGACCAGACGGCGACGCTCAGCAGCATCACGTTCATAGAGGCGAATCCGGCCACCGCCAGACGCATCAGCAGATCGCGTCCGGCCCGGTCCGCCGCATCCCCGGAAAGTGTTGCGGAATCCAGCAGGTGCGCCTCGTAGCCAAGACGTTCCACGTCGGCGACGATGTCCGCGGGGTCCGTCCCGAAGTCTGCATGAACCGTGGCGCGCTTGCGGGTCAGGTTGACCCGCGCATCCTTGACATGGGGCAGGGCCAGAAGCCCCTGTTCGACCGTGTTGATACAGGCGGCGCAATGAATTGTCGGCAGGGACACGAGGATGGTTTCATCCTGGTCTCCGGCCTGACGGCGCGCATGCTGCGCGGCGACGCTGGCCATCGAACAGCCAGGGCAGGCTGCGGCCCCTGTCTCGAACTCAGTTTCGAAGTCGGTCGTCGACATCAATCCACCAGAACCACGATCCGCTGTTTGAACTCTGTCCCGTCCGGCGCGATCGCTTCGAGACGCAGGTTCCAGTTGCCGCCCGATGTTTCGACCGGGGCGACATAGGCCTCGCCATTGAATTCGAAGGCGGGCACTTGGTCATCGCGCACAGACGTGGCGCGCCCGAAGATGCCATCGAGGCTTTGCACTTCGACCGGGGCCCCGTCGGCATCGGTGATCGTCAGCGTCAGGATCTCGTTCCGCACGACGGCGTCCACTGTCCAGTCGAGGGCCAGCTGGGCCGCACGCTCCTCGTCCCAGTTCTGGCTGGCGACGTAGGAATTCTTGACCTCAAGCCCGGGAAAGGTGCGCACCGCCGAAAAGGCCAGGAACAAGTTCACCGTGATGATGACCAGGAAGGCCCCCGCGAAGATAAGGAAGAATCTGCGTCCGGTGATAACCATTATCGGCTCTCCAATCCGTTGAAATGTGTGTCTTCGTAGGTGCGTTCGTTGCTTTCGAGGTCTTCGACCCAGATGCGGAAATCCGTGCGGGCGTCTTCCGAAGCCTCGGAGCCGGCTGGCGCGGTGACATAAACCCGCTGGATCAGCATCTCATCGGCACCGACCTCGACGGTTTCGTAGGGCGTGCCCTCGATCTGCAGGAACAACATTGGATCCCCGCTGACGGTGATGCGGAACGGCCGATCGTCGCCCGTCATGTTGCGGATGCGCAGTTCGTAGGTGTTGCGCACCGACCCGTCCGACATCTGGTCGAAAAGCGGGTTGCGCTCGGGCCGCACGGTCAGGTCGATCTCGGAACGGATGAACAGAGCCACGACAAGGCCCAGCCCGACCGCTGCCCAGAGCGCGGTATAAAGCATCGTGCGCGGGCGGAAGATGTGACGATAGATGTGCTTTGCAGTTCCGCCGGCACGTTCGACTTCCTCGTCGCGCAGGGTGAAATAGTCGATCAACCCGCGTGGTTTTCCGACCTTCTCCATCATGTCGTCGCAAGCGTCGATGCACAGGCCACAGGTGATGCAGGCGAGCTGCTGGCCGTCGCGGATATCAATGCCCATCGGGCAGACATTCACGCAGGCATTGCAGTCGATGCAGTCGCCCAGCCCGTCGCGGGCCTTGCCCTTGCCACGCGGTTCGCCGCGCCACTCGCGGTAGCCGATCGTGATCGTGTCCTCGTCCATCATGGCGGCTTGGATGCGCGGCCACGGGCAGGCATAGATGCAAACCTGTTCCCGGGCGATGCCCCCCATGAAGACGGTGGTGAAGGTCAGGATACCCATCGTGGTATAGGCAATCGGATGCGCCTGTCCGGTGACGAGGTTCTGCAGCAGCGTCGGCGCGTCGGCAAAGTAGAAGATCCAGGCCCCGCCTGTTGCCAGCCCGATCAAGGCCCAGACGATATACTTCTGCAGCCGCAGGCGGATTTTCTTGCCGTCCCATTTCTGCTTCCACAACCGGACACGGGCGTTGCGGTCGCCCTCGATCCAGCGTTCGGTCAGCACGAAAAGGTCGGTCCAGACTGTTTGCGGGCAGGTATAGCCGCACCAGACCCGTCCCAGCGCCGAGGTGAACAGGAACAACCCAAGCCCCGCCATGATCAGCAGGCCCGCGATGAAATAGAATTCGTGCGGCCAGATCTCGATCCAGAAGAAGAAGAACCGACGGTTGGCCATGTCGATCAGGACCGCCTGATCCGGCAGCGCCGGACCACGGTCCCAGCGGATCCACGGAGTCAGGTAATAGATGCCAAGCGTCACCGCCATGATCCACCACTTCAAGGTGCGGAACTTGCCCTTTACCTTGCGCGGGAAGACGGGCTCTCGCTTGGCGTAAAGCGATGGTTCGTCGGTCGAACTCATGGAATCATCCTGTCCTTAGGTGTTCGCGTTGTTCCGGGTTTCGCTGATCTGACCGCCCCATGGCTTTGACTTGGATCAACTGAAAAGCCGTATCTGCGGTTCAGGTTTGTTTTTTGTGATATATGATCGCATTTCGTGGTCGCGATCCCCCGGGACTGCGACACTTTGTAAAAGAACACCCCCGAGGCTGAACCTCGGGGGTGTTGCCCTCCGATCAGAAGGGCGCGGGCCTGATGGAATGCGCGAACAGGTATCAGGTCCGCTTTTGCCTGGGGCCGCTGCAAAGCCCCGGCAATTCCTTTACTGGCCGCCGCCCAGCTGGTGGACGTAGACAGCCACCGCATTGACCTCGTCGGCGGTCAGGCCGAAGGCCTCGTTGAAGTCCTGCGACCAGGCCGGCATGACGCCGAAGCGGGAATTCATGACGGTTTCGGTCACGCTTTCCACGTCGCCGCCATAGAGCCAGATCGCATCGGTAAGGTTCGGCGCGCCCTGGAAGGTGTCGCCCAGGCCTTCGACCCCGTGGCAGGCGGAGCAGTTGATGTCGTAGACTTCCGCCCCGGCCTCGACCAGTGCGGCATCGGTTTCGTTGCCGCTCAGCGAGAGGACGTATTGCACGACCTGCTCGACCTCTTCCTCGGGAAGGATCTCGCCAAAGGCCGGCATCTCGGACCAGCGCGCGTCAAGCGACTGTTCGTTGCGGATGCCGTGGCTTACAGTGAAGGCGATTTCGTCCACCGTGCCGCCCCAGAGCCAGGCGTCGTCCCGCAGGTTGGGATAACCATTGCCTTCGGCGACACCGTTGGCGCCNGATCCGTGGCATTGCGAACAATTGGCCGCGAAGATCGCGCGCCCGCCATTCACCGCATAGCTGTAAAGCTCGCTGTCGCGGTTATCGACCAGCGCGACGAGGTCGGCGCTTGCCAGCTCTGTCACCAATGCCGCGTTCTGTTCATTCACGGCGGCAATATCGGCCGCGACGTTCGCCCGGGTCGAGAACCCCAGCAGACCCGCTGTCGAATTCTTGATGCCGGGCCAGGCCGGATAGGCGATGGTGTAGCCGATGCCCCAGACGATCGTTGCGTAGAAGACCCACACCCACCAGCGCGGTAGCGGATTGTTCAGTTCTTCGATGCCATCCCATTCGTGGCCGGTGGTTTCGACACCGTTATAGTCTTTTTTCTCGCTCATTTCTGACCCTCCGGGTCGGTGTTGTTGTCCTGGGAGAGGGCGCCGCCGTCATCGGCGGGGGCGTCCTCGTGCCGGAAGATGGAATTGGCCGCATCGTCGTGCATCGGGCGGGAACCGGGCCGGAAGGCCCAGAACCAGGTTCCGATGAAGAAGATGAACAGCGCCAGCAGCATCCAGCTGTCTGCGAATTGGCGTAGGAAGGTATAGGTTTCCATCTGTTCCTCCTTAGCGCGGCATCGCGGCTTCTTCGGGCGTGAAGGTCGAGAAATCGACCAGCGTGCCGAGCATCTGCAGGTAGGCCACGAGGGCATCCATCTCGGTCACGGCGGCCTGCCCGTCGAAGTTGCGCGCGACGATTGTGTTGCGCGGCTCGCGATCGTCTTCGGGGTTCTCGTCGACGATGTAGCGCGCCACCAGCCCGTCATACCCGTCCGAGAACGGATCGAGCTGGGCATAGAAATCCGCCTCGGCGTTCGCGATCATGTCCTCGGTATAGGGCACACCGACCATGGCATGGGTGCTCAGAAGATCACCCATGTATTCCGGCGTGATCTCCTTATCCATGAGGTAGGCATAGGGCGGCATCACCGATTCCGGGACGACGGCCTGTGGGTCCATCAGGTGATCGACATGCCAGGCGTCGGAATAGCGACCACCGACGCGGGCCAGGTCCGGCCCGGTCCGCTTGGAGCCCCACTGGAACGGGTGGTCATACATAGACTCCGCTGCCAGCGAGTAGTGACCGTAGCGTTCGACCTCGTCCCGCATGGGGCGGATCATCTGGCTGTGGCAGACGTAGCAGCCTTCGCGGATGTAGATCTCCCGCCCTGCCAGTTCCAGCGGCGTGTAGGGGCGCACCCCCTCGACGTCCTCGATCGTGTTTTCGAGGTAGAAGAGGGGTGCGATCTGCACGATCCCGCCGATGGTCACGACCAGGAAACTGAAGATCAGGAGCAGGGTCGCGTTGGTCTCCAGTACCTTGTGTTTATCGAGAATACCCATCTCTTGCTCTCCTTATTCGGCGGGAGTGGCGGCGGCGGCGGAAACTTCTTTCTGCCCGCGGACCGTCATCCAGAGGTTGTAGCACATGATCAGCGCACCAGCGAGGTAGAGCACCCCACCCAGACCGCGGACCACATACATCGGGAACTTGGCGCTGACGGTGTCGGCGAAGGAGTTCACCAGGAACCCTTGCGCGTCGACTTCACGCCACATCAGGCCTTCCATGATGCCGGTGACCCACATCGACGCCGCGTAGAGCACGATGCCGATGGTGGCGAGCCAGAAGTGCCAGTTCACCAGGCTGAGGCTATAGAGCCGGGCACGGTTCCAAAGGCGCGGGGTCAGGAAGTAGAGCGCGCCAAATGTGATCATGCCGTTCCAGCCGAGCGCACCCGAGTGCACGTGGCCGATGGTCCAGTCGGTATAGTGCGACAGGGAGTTGACCGCGCGGATCGACATCATCGGACCTTCGAAGGTCGACATGCCGTAGAAGCCGATCGAGATCACCATCATGCGGATGATCGGGTCGGTGCGGATCTTGTCCCAGGCTCCCGAAAGCGTCATCAGGCCGTTGATCATGCCACCCCAAGACGGCATCCAGAGGATGATCGAGAACACCATGCCGAGCGTCGAGGCCCAGTCGGGCAGCGCGGTGTAGTGGAGGTGGTGCGGACCGGCCCAGATATAGATGAAGATCAGGGCCCAGAAGTGAATGATCGACAGCTTGTAGGAATAGACCGGGCGTTCGGCCTGTTTGGGAACGAAGTAGTACATCATGCCCAGGAAGCCGGCGGTCAGGAAGAAGCCCACGGCGTTGTGTCCATACCACCACTGGGTCATGGCGTCCTGCACCCCGGCCATCGCGCTGACCGAGCGTGCGCCCATGAGCGACACCGGGATGGCCAGGTTGTTGACCACGTGCAGCATGGCGACCGTGATGATGAAGGACAGGTAGAACCAGTTGGCCACGTAGATGTGGGGTTCTTTGCGCTTGACGATCGTGCCCAGGAAGATGCCGAGGTAAACGACCCAGACGATGGTCAGCCACAGGTCCACGTACCATTCGGGTTCGGCATATTCACGCGACTGGGTGGCCCCCATGAGATAGCCGGTCGCGGCCAGCACGATGAACAGCTGGTAGCCCCAGAACACGAACCAGGCCGCATTGCCGCCCCAGAGCCGGGCGGCGCTGGTGCGTTGCACAACGTAGAAGGACGTTGCGATCAGGGCGTTGCCGCCGAAGGCGAAGATCACAGCCGATGTGTGGAGAGGACGCAGACGACCGAAATTGCCATAGCCTTGCAGGAAGTCGAAGTTGAGTTGCGGAAAGGCCAACTGGAACGCGATGAAGGTCCCTACAAGGAACCCCGCGATACCCCAGAAAGCCGTGGCGATGACGCCTGCGCGCACAACTCCGTCGTTATATCCGGTCTGCGCCGGTTTTTCGTCGCCCGCGGTTCTCACCGTATAGATGAACAAACCGGCGGCGACGGCCATGACGATCAATGCGTGGACCTGATAGGCTAGGTCCCTCGCAAAATTCGCCGTCAGTGCGGCCAGCAGGGCGACAAGCCCCAAGACCGCGATCTTGATCCAATCCCACATGACGTGCGTTCCCTTCGTTAGCCCGGACGGATTCGTCCCGGCGGATGCTTATGGGTTCGGGGTTTCTCACTTTTCGGGGCGGTGCAGCCTTGATCCATGTCAAGTGAATCCGGCTCTGACGTTGTTAGGAGTGAAAAGCGTCAGGTACCGCGAACGCCCGTTTGATTGGCGTGCAAGAACCGAGGATTCGCCATGGCATACAAGACAATTTCAGTGATCGTCACGGATATGGTCGCCGATGCGCCCGCCTTGAGCGCGGCCGCAGAAATCGCCGTGCGCGAGGAGGCGCATCTCGACGTGCATGCATTGGGCATAGACCCGGCCCGCTACGAGGCGATGCCGGTCGGCACTGCGGCGGTCATACTGGAGGCCGGCGCCGACGAGGCCCGCGCCCGCGCCGATGAGCTTGTTACATGGGCCGAGGACATCCTGAAGGCCTATGACCTGTCCGCGGTCGTTGCGCCCGCTGTGGTCACGACCCTTGGGCTTGATACCACCGTAGCGCGCCTTGTGCGCTATGCCGACCTGATCGTGGCCGCCCAGCCCTATGGCGAAGAGGCGACGCAGCTTCAGGTGCTGACGCTGGAGGCTGCGCTTTTCGGCACAGGTGCGCCGGTGATGGTCGTGCCGCGCAAGGCGCTGGACTACTCCAGACCCTTCGACCGGGCCGTGATCGCCTGGAACGAAAGCGACGAAAGCCTCGAAGCGGTCCGCAAGGCTTTGCCGGTTCTGAAGGGGGCCGAGCACAGTGATATCGTGATGGTCGACCCGCCCAGCCATTCGCCGGAACGGTCTGATCCTGGCGGGGTGCTGTGCCTCATGCTGGCACGGCATGGGGTGAAGTCGGAGGTTTCGATCCTCGCCAAGACCCTTCCGCGGGTCTCAGCCGTGCTGAACCGTTTCGTCGCCGAGCATGGCAGCCAGTTGATCGTCATGGGCGCCTATGGCCATTCCCGTGTCCGCGAGGCCGTTCTGGGCGGGGCCACCCGCGAAATGCTGGAAACGGCGCAGGTGCCGATTCTCATGGCGCATTGATGGGTTTGATCCGCGAAACAGCTGGGTCGGCGGTCTGGTCAGGTGATCATCCCGCCATCCATGTCGTCGCCGGTCTCGTCCATCAGGGCCGGCATGTCGGGCACGATGATGCGCCGTTTGCCATCCAACTGGATGAGTCCTTCGCGCTTGAGCGCCGAGATCTGGCGGCTGACGGTTTCCAGCGTCAGCCCAAGGTAGTCGGCCATCGCTTCGCGCGTCAGCGGAAGGTCGATGATGACCGCGTCGCCTTGCGCGGCGAACTCCATGCTTTTCTCGCGCCGGGCGATGATCGTCAGAAGGCTTGCGATCTTCTCGCGCGCGGTCTTGCGGCCCAGGATCAGCATCCATTCTCGCGCCGCGTCAAGATCGTCCAGCGTCATCTCCAGCAGGCGTTCCGAGATATGCGGCGTTGCTGCCAGTTGCTTTTCGAACGGTTTGCGCCGAAAGCAGCACAGCGTGATCTCGGACACTGCCGTGACATCGTATGGCAAGGAGTTGCGCCCCGGCCGGCCAACGAAATCCGACGGCAGAAGAAGCCCAACCATCTGCGTGCGCCCGTCTTCCATCGTCTGACTGAGCGATGCGACGCCCCGCACGACCGAGCCGACAAAGGTCAATTCGTCGCCCGCCCAGGCGATCGTCTGTCCGGGCGCGTAGGTGCGATAGTATTTGATCTGGTCCAGCTGCTGAAGCTCTTCGTCATTGCAGTTGGAACAAACCGCCCGATGTCGGATCGGGCATTCCGCGCAACGGATATCCGTTGTCGACAGAGAAATAGACACAGCTTTGGTCCCCGTTCGCATGGTGAACGATTCCAGACTAACGTGACTCATCAAGGATAAGCAATGTCATCTATCGAGCGATTGCGCCGTTTGGGACTCTTTGACGCGAGGGCCCCGCGCTATACCAGCTACCCGCCGGCCAACCACTTTGGCGAGAATGTCGGCCCGGACACCGTTGCGCATTGGTTGCAGGCTGTCCCGTCCGGCGCACGGGTGTCGCTATACCTGCATATCCCCTATTGCCGTCGTCTGTGCTGGTTCTGTGCCTGCCGGACCCAGGGCACCAGCACTGACAGGCCGTTGATTCCCTACCTGGATCAGTTGCGCGCGGAAATGGCGATCGTCGATGCCAACCTGCCGAAGGACGTTGTGCTGAGCCATGTACACCTTGGCGGCGGGACGCCGACACTTCTGCCCCCGGAAATGATTCGAGACCTTGGCCGCGATATCGCCGCGTTCCGGCCTTGGGCCGAGGATTGCGAGTTTTCGGTCGAGATCGACCCGACCGAAGTCGACAAGCCCCGGATCGAGGCCTTGCAGGAAATCGGGATGAACCGCGCGTCGATCGGCGTGCAGGATTTCGACCCCGCAGTGCAGGAATGCATTGGCCGCATCCAGAGCTTTGAGCAGACCCGCGATGTTGTCGAAATGCTGCGCGACGCCGGGGTCAACAGCCTGAACATGGATATCCTTTATGGCCTGCCACACCAGGACAAGGGCCGCATGGCCGACAGCGTGCAGAAGGTCCTGTCGCTGGCTCCGGACCGCGTGGCCCTTTACGGCTATGCCCACGTGCCGTGGATGGCCAAGCGGCAGGTCATGATCCCGTCTGATGCCCTACCCAATGCCGAAGAACGCCTGCACTTGTTCGATACCGCCCGCCGCCTTTTCGTTTGGGACGGCTACCGCGAGATCGGCATCGACCATTATGCCCGTGAAGGCGACAGCATGGCCGAGGCCGACCGGAGCAACACGCTGCGGCGCAATTTCCAGGGCTATACCGTGGACGACTCGGACCTGCTGATCGGGTTGGGCGCCTCGGCCATTTCCCGGTATCCGCAAGGGTTCGCGCAGAACCATTCGACTTCGTCGCGTTATGCCACGGCCATCGCCGAAGGGCGGCTCGCCACGGTGCGTGGTCATGCCATGAGCCCAGAGGATCTGCTGCGGTCCGACATGATCGAGATGCTGATGTGCCGATTCGAGCTGGACCTCGACGAGCTGTCTGAGCGACATGGCATACCCGTCGTCGAATTGCGTGAACGGGTGCGGCACATTCCGCGTGACTTCCCCGACCATGTCGAAGAGCGCGGCAACCGAATCCGGCTGACCGAGAATGCCCGCCTTGTCGCGCGGCTGGTGGCAGCAGAGCTTGACCAATACGCGATGCCCGAAGGCCGCCATTCCCGCGCGCTTTGACTAGCCCTTCCAATTTCTGCCCTGCAGCGTTATCAGGCGGACGATTTCAAATCGGGAGCCAAAGCCAATGGGCTACAAAGTCGCCGTCGTCGGTGCCACGGGCAACGTGGGCCGGGAAATGCTCAACATTCTGGCCGAGCGCCAGTTCCCAGCCGATGAGGTGGTCGCGCTGGCCAGCCGCCGGTCGCTGGGGACCGAAGTCAGCTATGGCGATGAAACCCTGACCACCAAGGACCTCG
>PR_CR_10_Liq_2_inCRDRAFT_1000144_pt1 | contig 21110 bp, 19 predicted proteins | sample PRCRCaboRojoPR_FD_10245 | JGI IMG/M metagenome (IMG submission 10245) | reverse complement strand
CCCGCCGCGACCTCGTAGTGCTGCTCGTTGGCTTTATCAGTATCGACAGCAATTGGCGAGGACGCCAGCGCATCAACCAGCCCCTGGATGCGCTCAGATTGGCGCTCAACATCGTAGACGTGCTCCGTCACCAGCTTTTGTTTCAGTCTCTGACGGATACTCCAGCGAATCAGAGTGTCCGGCACCCAGCCTCGCTCTGCCCAATCGACTGCACTCATAATGCCTCTTTTTCCATGTTCTGGGTTGGCGGCAGCTCATTGGCGTGTCGTGACCGCCCCAACCAAAAAAGCCCTGGCAGCACAATCGCCCAGCTGAGCCCCGTGGCTAGAATTACCTGCCATGTCGGCCCCACCCACTCGGCCGCACCAAGCTTAGACCCTGCATAGTATGACATCGGTGACCCCAATCCGCCGAGCAATGCAGCAAGCCACAGTTTGGCTTTGAAAAACTGCAAAGAATGGTTGATGGCCAACGCCAATGCCAGCCACAGCAGCATGATCCAAAATGGAGCAACCCCAGCCCAGGGCCACGGCATGGCGTATTCAATCAATCCCAGTTGAATCCAGGCGGTGTCCAGGGCCAACCCGAGGACCACGCAGACGCCCACCATGGTCCAGTCAAGGGGGTGACGGTTGGTTGGGTGCAGTTGCCATAACGCCAACGCGCCGACCACCACAAATCCAGGCCAGCCCCACCCATAGGCCGCCCCCGCAACACAGGCGGGCCAGCTGATCTGAAAAAGACCATGATTAATCCAAAAATTCCGGCGCATGTTTGAATTATGGCGCTTACTCGGTCAGGGCCTTGTGAAGCATCTCAGCTCCAAAACCCCGCCTTCATCGGAGATTGACAAGCGTCCGCCACACTGGCGCTGTTTAATCATCCAAGCGAGCATCCATGAATCATCCCACTCTACCGACGCTTTTCTTGGTGGCTTTGGCCATCACCCTATCGGGTTGCAACACACCCGGCAATCAACAGGCAGCTGAGCGCGCCGAGGCCAGTGTTAACGCATACTTGTCTGCCCTGGAGCGCTTCCCTGGCAACGACACGGGCATTGAGTCTGGTCTGGCCAGTTTTGAACAGGCGTATCAAGACCTGGCAGCGCCTGACATTGGTCAAGCCATCGAGGCGGTTTACGCCCCCAATATTTTTTTTAATGACACCGTCCACACGATCACCAATCGCGATGCGCTGGTGGCCTACATGCGTCAAACCGGTGAGAACTTAACCTCAAGCGAGATCACCATCCACCAAGTCATCCGCGACAACACAGACGTGTTTGTTCGCTGGACCATGCACTTTGTGATCGGCGAAGGCGATGAAGCCATTGATTCGCGCTCAATTGGCATGACGCATCTGCGCTTCAATGCGCAAGGCCAGGTCATCTTGCATCAAGACTACTGGGACAGCGCAAGCGCTTTGTACGCCCACCTCCCCATTGTTGGAATGGTGGTGCGTGCTGCACAAGATCGTCTGGCTGACGAGTGATCGCGCGTCAGTTGGGGCGCTTCCAAGTGGCCAAGAAATCGGGCACAGGCACCCTATCCAGCTGGTTTGCATCCGCCATCAACGCCTGAATGCGGCTTGCCTGATCGGGTTCGAACGTCGATTCGATGGCGTGCTTAAACTTCTCTTCCAGCTTCGGGATGCCCTCATCTCGTCGGCGGCGATGGCCGATCGGGAAATCAATCGATACCCGTTCGGTCTGAGTACCATCTTTAAAATGGATCTGGATTGCGTTGCCGATCGCGCGCTGCTCCGGATCAAAGTACGCTCGTGTGAACTCAGGATTTTCGCGCACGACCATGGTCTCTCGCAGCGCGTCAATCCTCGGGTCAGATGCAACCTCGTCGCTGTAGGACGCTGCGGTCAGTTCACCAAAAATTAAGGGCACAGCAACCATATACTGCAGGCAATGATCGCGATCAGCGTAGTTGTTCAACGGGCCGGTCTTGTCGATGATCCGGGCGCCAGCCTCTTGCGTCTCAATCTCAATCCGCTCGATCTCATCGAGGCGATTGGCCACTTGGGGGTGCAGGGCCAATGCGCACTCCACAGCGGTCTGGGCATGAAATTCCGCTGGAAACGCGATTTTAAACAAAACGTTTTCCATCACGTAACTGCCCAGTGGACGCTCAAGCGCGATGGCCTCGCCATTAAACAACACATCCTGAAAACCCCAACCGGGTGCGGTTAACGCCGATGGATAGCCCATCTGGCCATTCAGCGTCATGAGCGCCAATTGGACGGCACGCCGGCAGGCATCACCCGCGGCCCAGCTTTTCCGAGGCCCTGTGTTGGGCGCATGTCGATAGGTTCGAAGTGCACCGCCGTCCAACCAGGCTTGACTGAGCGCGTCAATCACCTGCTCCTGTCGCCCACCCAAAAGGCGTGTGACCACGGCCGTAGACGCGACACGCACCAGCAGCACATGATCAAGACCCACCTGATTGAACGAGTTTTTAAGCGCCAGCACGCCTTGAATTTCATGGGCCTGGATCATGGCCTGGATCACATCCTGGATGATCAAGGGGGGCTCGCCTTGCTTGATGCGTTGCTTGGAGACATAGTCCGCCACTGCCAAAATCGCGCCCAGGTTGTCGGAGGGATGGCCCCATTCTGCGGCCAACCAAGTGTCATTAAAGTCCAAATAGCGGATCAACACGCCAATATTAAAAGCCGCTTGAACCGGATCCAGCTCGTCAGATCGCCCAGGGACAGAGACCCCTGAACTCAGTTGTGCCTCGGGCACCACTGGCCCCAGCAGCCGAACACAGTCAGGAAACGCCAAGGCCAACATTCCGCAGGCCAAAGAGTCTTTAAGGCAATGATGCGCGGTCTCGAGGGCTTCGCTGGACTGGCAGGGTTCTCCACACACATACTCGGCAATGGCCACCAAAAGTGCATCGGGGTCCGGTCGCTCGGCTTGGCGGGTCAAAATCTCGCTGGTCATTGTCGGGCAACTCCTGTTTTGCCAAAACTGCGGTGATGGGTGATCGGGTATTTTACACTGGCCATCCGACCTCAACGGGATAACCGGCTCGAGGCCTCGCTGAAACAGTTCCCAGTGTGTTGACATCCCGTTTTGTAGACTGAAACTTATACAGCGTTGGTCGGTCACAATTAAGACAGGCACGCTGGGATTCATTGAACACTTGAAGGCACTGTGAATATGAGCGAAATGACACTGACACAAAAAACTTGTCAGCCTTGTGAAGGTGGCACNGAACCTTTATCCAAAGACATTGCACACTCACTTTTGAACCAAATCGAGGGCTGGTCCATCAGTGAAGATGGCTCAACCATCAGCCGCACATTTCGATTTAAAGATTTTTATCAGACCATCGCTTTTATCAATGCAATGGCATGGGTGGCCAACCAACAAGACCATCATCCGGATTTTGAGGCTGGCTATAATCGATGCCAGGTGTACTACACCACACATGCCATTGGTGGACTCAGCGAAAATGACTTCATCTGTGCTGCCCGCATCGACGCGTTGGTGACAGGATAAGGAGCAACAGACCATGACAGACCATCCTCAGTTCACGCACTCTATCAAGCTCATGCTGGCTGGACTGACCGCAGCCCTGCTCAGCGCTTGCGCCACCATTCCCGACCCCATCGCAGGCGACGCCAGCCAGTTTTCTTCCACCGTGGCCAATCAGGCGACCCCCCAAGCGATTGGACAACGGGTGCGCTGGGGGGGCGTTTTGGTCAGCACTGAACCGCAAACGAATCGCACATGTCTAGAGCTGTTGGCGCGCCAGCTGGATCGAAGCGCCCGCCCCATTGTTGGCAATGATGTGCATTTTGGTCGATTCATGGCCTGCGGCCCCGGGTTTCGAGATCCAGCGGTCTACACGCAGGGTCGAGAGGTGACCGTGGTTGGCGAACTGACGGGATTCACCGAAAACCTGATTGGGGAATACACGTACCGCTACCCCATGGTGACTGCACAGAGCATTTACTTGTGGCCTGAGCGCTCGGAAAAAGACGACCGGCGCTGGGGCTATGCTGGGTTCTATACAGGATTTTGGGGACCCTACAACTACCCGGTTCAGCGCATTTATGTGCCCGTACAGAGAAAGGCGCCCGACGACGGCAAGTGAGCACACAACGTCCCTCGGACGCTGGCCAAGAGCACAGGTGACGCCAGAACTGTTTTTTGATACAGTAATGTGATGCCATTGACCAAGCGCCAGCAGGCCATTTACGACTTCATTGCCGATCACGTCGATCGCCACGGATGGCCGCCCACGCGCGCTCAAATCGTCAAACACTTCAAATTTTCTTCACCCAACGCGGCGCAGTGCCATCTGAAAGCCTTAGAGCGTCAAGGCGTGATTGAGTTGATACAAGGCACCGCCCGAGGCATTCGGGTTATCGCTCGTGATTCCAACCCGGCGAGCGCCAAATCACTGCCTGTGATTGGGCGAGTGAGTGCAGGCCGACCCATTTTGGCTGTCGAACACCAGCAAGCCCAACTTTCTGTTGATCCATCAGCCTTTTCACCCAAACCGCACTTTTTGCTTAAGGTCAACGGTGACAGCATGATTGATGCAGGCATTAACGATGGTGACATGCTGGTGGTGCATAAAACGCCTGAGGCCAGAACGGGCCAAATCGTTGTCGCGCGCATCGATGATGAGATCACTGTCAAAGAGCTTAAACGTCGCGGGCGAGGCATTGAGCTTGTCGCGCACAATCCCGCTTACCCCCCCATCAAAGTGCGATCAGGCCAAGAGTTTGCCGTTGAGGGATTGGCGGTGGGTGTTATCCGTTCTTTCTCAAACGGGCAAGCTCTGTCTCACTAAAGCCCGCGCGCTTTCTTGCTGGCTCATTGTAGGGCCCCTTGGGGGGCGGCTGAAAATAAGTGTGCAGAAGCTCATCAAAGGTTGAGTCAGGCTCCAAGCCCACCAGGCCGCAGCAATAGCGAAACCAGCGAGTCCCGATGGTGACGTGCGCTTCCTCTTCTTCCAAAATGATTTCCAATCGTCTGACGGTCTCGTGGTCCTCGGCTTGCTTGAGCTTGTCGATCATGCCGGGCGTGACATCTAAACCACGCGCCTCTAACACACGCGGCACCAAGGCCATTCGAACAAGCACATCGTGCTGTGTTTTGACCGCCATTGCCCAAAGACCATTGTGCGCCGGCAAGTCTCCATACTGAGCGCCCAAATCTGACAGACGCCCAGATAACATCAAAAAATGTCTTGCCTCATCGGCGGCCACGCTAAGCCAGTCCCAATAAAAGTGCCCCGGATCGGTACCGTGCGTGCCATCCGGCATTCCGTGGAAGCGGCAGGCCGCATCGAGACCCAAATTGATGGCATTAAACTCAATATGCGCAATGGCATGAATCAAAGCCACNCGCCCCTCNACAGATCCCAAGCCGCGCCGAGGCAGCTCATTCGGTGGAATTAANTCAGGACGATCGGGCTGCCCGCAGGGCAGCTCCTCGCTGGACCAACTCGGTTTGTCGTCGGCTTTTAAACCCTCNGGCTGATGCCTCACGAGTGACCAAAGGGCTTGCACTTGNTCACATTTGGTCCACGGATCTCTTTCGGCCAAAGCCGTCCGAGCCTGCTCCCAAACATTCTCAGTCATGGTCGAGCCAAGCTGCCAAATCCAGTGCCCATTAGCTTTGGTTGATCGCGTCAATTAGGGCATCTGCAAATCCGCTGGTGGAGACCTTCGTGGAGCCTTCCAGAAGCCTTGCGAAATCGTAAGTCACCACTTTGTCAGAGACCACTTTTTCAAACGCCGCTTCGATTAATTGAGTCACTTCAGGCCACCCGATGTAATCAAACATCATGCAGCCCGAGAACATCAGTGAGCTCGGGTTAACTTGATCTTTTCCGGCGTATTTTGGCGCAGTGCCGTGGGTGGCTTCGAACACTGCAACGTGATCGGCCATGTTTGCTCCCGCTGCAATCCCCATGCCACCGACTTCGGCGGCTAAGGCGTCTGACAAATAGTCGCCATTGAGGTTCATGGTCGCCAAAACATCGAACTCCGCGGGCCGCAGCAGCATGAGCTGGAACATGATGTCGGCGATTCGGTCTTTGATGACAATCTTGCCCTCGGGGGCTTTCCCGTCGTGTTTTTCCCACAGCTCGTCTTCGGTGATGGTGACATCCCCAAACTCTTCGGCCGCGACTTCGTACCCCCACTTTCTAAACGCGCCTTCGGTGAACTTCATGATGTTGCCTTTGTGTACCAAGGTCACGCTTGAGCGGTTATTGTCGATGGCGTACTGGATGGCTTTTCGGACCAAACGCTTTGAACCAGTCGCTGAGATTGGTTTGATGCCCAGACCCGCATCTTCGAAGAAGTCCGCGCCCATTTGCTCGCGCAGGAATGTCGCCAGCTTTTTATTCTCAGGGGTACCCGATGCATACTCGAGTCCGGCATAGACATCCTCAGTGTTCTCACGGAAAATCACCGCATCCACATCTTCAGGTTTTTTCAACGGAGAGGGAACGCCGTTGTAGTACTTCACTGGCCGAACACAGGCATATAAATCAAGGGTTTGCCTCAACGAGACATTCAGCGAGCGAAAGCCCTCACCGACCGGCGTCGTCAACGGCCCCTTAATGGCCACGGTCAAATCTTGAATGGCATCCAGGGTTTCCTGGGGAAAGTAGTCCCCGTCGTAGATGCCGGCGGCTTTCTCCCCTAAGAAAAGCTCTGCCCAGTGAACCTTGCGTTGGCCACCATAGGCCTTTTCAATGGCGGCGTTCCAAACCCGCATGCAGGCGGGCGTGATGTCCACACCAATGCCATCACCCTCAATAAACCCCAAAATGGGCTGATCGGAGACCACCAAACGGCCGTTGTCGATGCGCACTTTATCGCCTGATTCAGGCATTTTGACGTGTTGGAATCCCATGGGTTGTCTCCTTACAATCAATGATCCCGGTAGTTTATCACTCTCTTAATTCGTGCGGCAGATGTTGAAGTGCCCGCAATCAAGCCCAAGGGCCTCTCATCCTGGTCTGAAGTCCGACGCAGCACCTCAAAAGCGTCTGAAACCGAATCTAAATCTGAATCTGAATCGCACGGATCGCCTGCCACAGAAACACCGACAGCGCCAGTCATCAACGCGTTAAAATCGCAGCCTATGGCTGATCATGACTCCTACGGCTCAGCTGACAGATCAATCGTTCCAGAAGTAATTCATCTGAACTGTCACGCTGCTTTCTAGGGGCAATAACTTCGCATCTTCACGATTGATGGCGACATACACAAGACGTCGACGACGCTGTTGATCCCCGGGCGAGGGACTAGCCATCGCGGCAAATCGATCCACTCGCCCTGTCACTTGCACACGAACACCTTTCACAATCACCCGCTCGCCAAGACGCGGCAATCGAAGCATTCGCTGAGGCAATTCCCAAATTACATAAAGGCGACTTGAGTCGAGCAGTTGTGCCATAACCTCACCGGTCAACACTGTCTCACCTTCAGAAACAACCTCAGGCCCGATAATACCGGCCTCCTGAGCCACCACCTGACGGTTTCTCCAGGTCAGCAATATCTCCGACTGGCGTTGTTGAAGCGCACGTTTGTTTTGCTGCAACTGATCAAGCAGACCAGGTAAGTTTTCTCGCTGCGCCCGATTCTGTTCAAGCTGTCGTGAAGCCTCAGCATATTCACGATGCAGGGTGCTTCGTGTTGAAAGATCCATAATTTCAGGCTGATCGTCTGCTCGCTTTAATACACCGCCCAATTCACTCACTCGGCGGTTCAGCACGGGCATCATTCGCTCGGCGACCTTGAGCTCTTGAAGAACTCTGTCAATATCTTGCTCACGATCTGCAAGTGTCGTGCGAATTTCATCCAAACGCTCAGCAAAACCTGAGCGGTTGATTGTAAAAAGCAAGGCTCCCGGGTATACCCGATCACCTGGCTCGATATGGACAAGCTCAACTTCAGCCACATGATCAGCCGCGATATCTTTTTTAGGTGCTGATACGATCCCCGCTCCTTCGAGGATAAGATAGGGGCGACCGAAAAAATACAGTGCATATGCAATGACGGCCAATACCGCCATAGAATATATCAGCCTCACCACCCGCCCTGAGCTTTTGTATCGCTCATCGCGCTGGCCTGCTTGACCACCACCGCGCAGAATATGCATCAGCACTTACCGTTGAGTCGTTGGCGCACTCGAGCGGGGACATATCGATCNCGAGCCGAGGCNTGAAAAATNGCCTCGCTGANATAAGCATACAGCCGAACGCCCTTCATAAAGATGCCTTGATAAAGCGGAAAAATCGGCAGCAACAGCAATTGAAATACCGACACTTGCCCCCGATATCCAATAAATACGGGCGCAAGAATCAATGCTGCAAGCAACATCAAAAATACATAGCCCCCAGCCAGAAAACTCGGCAGCAGATCAGCAGGCACCTGTGTGAGTATGGGCAAGAACAGAGGCATCATCAGCGTGGGCAAAAAGGTAAATAGAACAAAATCATAGCGTTGAATCGAGTTTGCCAAGGGCTCATTAGCGCCTTGCTTACGAAGCTGGTGAAACTGCACGACCTGTATCCTAAAAGCGTCTCGATCCCACCTCAGTCGCTGATCGATCAGGCCACTGAGCGTCGAGGGCACGGCTGTTCTTGCCCAGGCGTCTGCCTCAAAGTGGACCTCATAACCCATGCGACGCAGTCTCAATGTCGTGGCCAAGTCCTCTCCTGATCCTGAGGATAAACCGCCAGCGTCTTGGAGCATTGTGCTGCGATACATGCTTAATGCCCCCGAGCAACAGGCCACTGCGCCCAGTGTATCCGAGAATTCTCGACCAAAATCGATCGAGATCATGTATTCCAACTGCTGCAAACCTGCCCAAATGCTGTCTTTATGATTACTGACACTGATGTTTCCAGAACAAACGGCGGCCTCGGGGCGCGTCAGTAAGCGACGCCGGAGTGCAGCAATCGCTCCAGGTTCTAAGCGGGTATCAGAATCAATAAATAAAACAAACTCGGTCTCAACGTAGCGAAGCGCGACATTGCCTGCCGCTGCCCGACCAAGCCTGAAATCGTTAACAACGACCAAATCAATCTCACCACGTCGTTGCAGGGTGCTCAACACGGCCACAGAGCAGTCGGTTGAACCATCACTAAAAACGATCACGCGTGCCGGCGGAAGGTCCTGCGCCCTCAAACTTTCCAAACTTAACAAGACCCCTTCTGGATCATTCAATGAGGCAATAATGACCGTCACGTCACCGTCGTGCCCGGCGGTCAACGTCTCACCTTGCCTCTTGCCTAACTTACGGCCGCGGGCCAAAGCAACCCCCGCCAGCGCCAGCAAATCACGAGGCACATCGAAGATAAACACGGTGGCCAGGGTTGCCAACGGGGCAGCTCCGAAGAAGACACCCAGTAGATAGGGCACATCAAACATCGTTTTTTTGCCTCACAGAATCGGTCAGCGCTGAGTGGGTTGTGGCGCGCCTGAACTTCCATAAGCGGTGGAACGTCACTTCATCAAAAGCGTGAACCTTCTGACAGCCAAAACAATAGAATGCAAGTTTTGGCTCGGGTGAGTGTCCTCCACAGTCACGGCATCGATAAGTGTCACCCACCGGCTCGACCATCGCTGGTTCATCTGCCAATGGCTGATCACATTTCTCACATCGTTCGACCGCAGCAAGCCCATTGGGCGCTTCGAAAATTGCCGCGCAAAGAATATGGTGAAACAAAGGTATGGCGGTCAGATTGGCGGACTCACATCGCATGCACCGCTCCCAAATGCTGCACTGATGTGTTTGGCATGCCGGGCATCGTGCACAGCGACACAGCACCTTAGATTCAGCCAGCCCCCGCTCGACCAAAGCGTGGAGATCGTCTGCCCTGACGCCTTGACCATACATCTGGGCAGCTGATAACGTCAGATCGGGATAGAGCCACCCTGTTTTGGGCAGAGCATCGAATAAAGCATTGGATAACTCAGCCTTCATCACCGCTGGTACCCTGCACAAATGCTTCAAGATACTTTGCATCAAGCCGCAGCTGTGTTCCAACTCCGTTGTCAAGAACATCGCCGTCACACTCGAACGCGCACGCCATAAGATCTAACTCTTCTGAGGCAGCCTCGGCGGCGGTTCTAAAGCGCTGGCCACCTGAGATTGTTGCATCGAGATTATCCCCATTCAACAAACTTAAAGCACGCTTCGGATCAGCAATGATGTCTCTCGGAGAGAGCAACTCTCCCACCAATCTGGGTGACAGTCCGGCCAGCTGAGCAACTTCAGAAAGCCCTGCCCGCGTAAACGTCCCATCGTCTGCCATAATTTCCTCAACCGCTGCAAACCACACCTCGACCAAAGCAGCGCCCAAAGCGGAGTTGCTTTCTAAAACATCCGCACTCACGGCCAAACCGCCGATCATTTCACCAAACAGCATCTCGCTTGTGGTGATTGGCCGAAACTCGGTTAATGGCCGGAGCTGCCCAAGCAGTGGTGCGCCCACTGCCATGGTCTCGATACTGCCATCAATGGCTCCCTCTTGGAGATCAAAGGTCGACGCATCAATCAACTCAACATCGCTTAATTCCAACCCGGCGTTTTCCAGTGCACGAAAAAGAAAATAATGACTCGCCGTGTTCAACTGGACATGGACGGGTTGATCTGACAAGCTCTGGATGTCATCGATGCTCTTACTGAGCAAAGCATGAGACGACTGCGAAAAGTCAGTCAGTAAAATAAGGTGACTGTCCCCCGCACTGCCCTGCAGCGTCCCCACAATCGTGTTGAGTGTGCTCGTTACCCCATCGATTTGGCCGGCAGAATAGGCCAACACGGCATCGGCCTCGTTGGCAAAACTGATGAACTCCAGCCTCAAGGCGTGTTTTTGTTCTATCGCACTGATCAATTGTGACCGTTTGGCGACCTCCCAAGGAATGCGACTCAGCCCGCCTGTGATGCCTATCTGAAAAACATCTGCATTTAGGCTCTGGGATCCCTCATTGTTTTCGCGTTGCACCTCTCCCGAACAGGCACTGATCAGGGCCACTAAGGTCACCGAAACGAGCTTGGTTAGTCTCAACATGAAGCCATACTACAACACAAAAGGTCCATCCACACCATTGCCTCGATCATCACCGAAAAACCACTTCTCTCTTCCCTCCATTTGTGAATTGTCCAGTCATATTGGTCACAATCAGACCCAGCCCTTCTCGCAGCTGTTGGTCGTCTAGATTGGTCTCGAGATCGAAATGCGCATTGATTCGGATTCAGCCATCGAGGTGGCATGCGCAAGTCACGCAACCTTCACTCGGTGCGGTTATGTTTATCTCGCACCACATACACCAACATCGCAATGCTATCTAACACTTAAGGGAGACACCATGTCATCGCAATTGAGAAACATTTTTTTAACATTCACACTGACCCTTCTTGCCTCACTGGCCAGTGCCGACAACCATGGAAACCATGATCAAAAAGACATTGTGGACACCGCTGTCGCCGCGGGGTCTTTCAATACCCTGGCTGCTGCGTTGGATGCAGCTGATCTGGTTGAAACGCTAAAAGGCGACGGCCCTTTTACAGTGTTTGCCCCCACTGATGCAGCATTTGCAGCATTGCCAGAAGGGACTTTGGATGATCTTTTGAAGCCTGAGAACAAGGCCACCTTGCAAGGCATCCTCACCTACCATGTCCTCCCGGGCAAAGTCATGTCGGCTGATATTGCTGGGCAAACGCTCACGCCCAACACAGTCCAAGGCAGCAGCGTGGCCATTGATGCCACCGACGGTGTCACAATCAAAGGCGCGAACGTTGTCACAGCCGACATTGAGGCATCGAACGGCGTAATCCACGTCATTGACGCAGTCATCTTGCCCGAATAAAGGGTTTGCTGATCAGTGCCCATCCAAGCTTGGGCTGTGCTCGTTAAGACAGCCCAAGCGATGGGGTGTTGGTGACGTCAAACTGGCCACCCATCTCACCTCATAAAAGTAGGACCCACCACTGCCACCGCTTGCTTGATTCAACATCACAGTTGAACCATCAAGATGGTGGCTTTTTCTTGGGATGATCAAAGGCTTCGGGGGAATGGCGGAGAGGGAGGGATTCGAACCCTCGAAGGGCGCTAACCCTTGCCGGTTTTCAAGACCGGTGCATTCAACCGCTCTGCCACCTCTCCGTGGGGGCCCATTATATAGAAAATTATTAGAAAATGGCGGAGAGGGAGGGATTCGAACCCTCGGTACGGGATAAACCGCACACTCACTTTCCAGGCGAGCCCGTTCGACCACTCCGGCACCTCTCCGCGGCCTAGAACGCCAGTTTAAACCAAACACCTGCAATGTGCTTCACATTGTGCCTTGACCAACCTACAATAACTGTATTAATTTACAGTATTGATCCCCAACAGCTCATCGTTTGAATTCATGGAAGCATTGCAACAGCTGCTAAACACCCGAACAGACATCTGGCGTGGCCGCGTCCAACCCCCCACACCCACTGTCTCTACAGGCCAATCTGCTCTGGACCAACGTCTACCGGGCCACGGTTGGCCTTGCGGTCAACTGATTGAGCTCCAGCCAATCCATGTGGGCTGTGGCGAACTTTCAATCACATGGCCACTGCTGGCTCGACAGACGCAACGCGGCCAGCCCGTGATGCTGATTTCACCACCGCTGATCCCATGCCCGCAAGCTTGGGCACAGGCGGGCATTGACCTGACTCGCCTATGGATTGTGCGAACCCAAAGCCACAGCCTGTGGACGGCAGAACACGCACTTCAAAGTGGCTTATGCGGTGTGGTGATGGTTTGGTCAAACAATACGCGATTAACGACCACCCATCTAAGACGATTGCAACTGGCGTGTGAATATGGGCATGCGCCTTGTTTTTTAATTGACAGTGATGTGAACAGGCCCGTCACCACGTTCAGCGCGCTGCGCTTAACCATCGCACCTGGCCCCACGGTGACGCTGACCCATACACGTCGTGCACAACCCCTAAAATCAAACACGCTCAAGCTCACACCCAGGACACTCAGTGCATCATGAGTTGGTTGGGCTTATATTTCTGCTCATCTCAAGACCATGAGCAATGGCCGCAAACTCAGCAGTGGATTGCCCGCGTGGCCTACGAATACAGCGATCAACTCACCTGGCTTGATCAAGTCACTTTGGTTGTTGAGATTCAAAAAAGCCAAAAACTGTATGCCACACCAGAGACACTCCTCACCCATCTGACTGAAACACTGAGACCTTTGAGACAGCAATATCGCCTCGGCACTGCCCCAAATCCGATGGCAGCGGGTCTAATGGCACGACTGGGCACTCGATGCGACAATCAGGCCAGTCTCATGAATGTGCTCGATCATTGCCTCATTGATCTAACGCCCTTGCCCGATCAGGCTCAAAAAAGCCTGTACCGATGCGGCATCGACACTTTGGGCGCATTCAATGCCCTGCCCATTGATCAGCGCGTACGACGCTTTGGACAGGCCATTAATCTTCACATTCAAAAGCTGTATGGCCAGCAGCCCACATTGATTGAGCCATGGCATCCTCAAGACCAGTACTATCGGCGCATTGATTTAATTGATCCCATCACCAGCAAACAACGACTTCAACATTACCTAGACAAGGCCTGTGAAGAGCTGAAAAGTTGGTTGATAAAAAGAAATCAAGCGCTAACAGCCGTCATGATTCGTTGTAAATATGAGCGCCCTGGTTCAGCGAATCAATCAGATTTAACTTTCGAGCTGACTTTGGCAAAACCAAGCTTTGACCAACAGCACTTAAAAGCATTATTAACGCTCAAAATTGATCAATTGACCATTGAAAGACCCATCAATGGCATTGTCATTCAATGCGAAAGCACCAGTCAACATACCCCATCATCCAACGATTTGTTTGACCGAAACCAACAGCAAGGCGACTGGCCTCAATTGCTGGATCATTTAAAGGCCCGCCTGGGTGAACGCGCCATGACGGGTATATCACCCTATCCCCACCATCAACCTGAACATGCTTGGCGTTGGCGTCAGCCCGATCAAGTCAATGATCTTGATAATGCCAAGCACCGACCCAGTTGGTTGCTGCCTGAGCCTGTGGCATGTCACCGCGATCAATTGGTCCTAAAACAAGGTCCAGAACGAATTGAGACGGGATGGTGGGACAACAATCCATGTCAACGTGATTATTGGATTGCACAAGAACCCAATGGACGCACACTGTGGGTCTTTCATGAACATAAACCACGCATGGGGTGGTTTATTCACGGTATATTTGGGTGAATTCATCAGCCACTGCCCGACTCATGGCCAACCCCCAATTGCTTATCGCCCTTATTGTCGTTGTCACCATTGGACTGTTTCTTTGGGGCCGATGGCGTCACGATGTTGTGGCATTGGCTGCGTTACTGGTGTGCGTCATTGCTGGCCTGGTGCCTCCATCCGAGGCCTTTAGCGGTTTTTCTCACCCAGCTGTAATTACGGTAGCAGCAATTTTGGTTTTAAGCCGCGCTTTGCAAACATCCGGTGCGGTGGATGCTGTCACCCGCCACACATTGCCCGATTCGGACACGCCCGGCATCGCCATTGCCGCACTGGTGGCTCTGGCCGCATTTTTATCTGCATTCATGAACAATGTCGGCGCGCTGGCCCTGTTGATGCCCATTGGCATTCAAATGGCCAAACGCCATCATATGCCCACTGGTCGAGTCCTGATGCCGCTGGCATTTGGGTCTATCTTGGGCGGCATGACCACATTGATTGGCACGCCTCCCAATCTGATTGTTGCGGGGTTCCGTCAAGACCAAATCGGCACAAGCTTTACGATGTTTGACTTCGCTCCTGTGGGCCTGGTGGTTGCGATAGGCGGCCTGCTGTTGATCGGCCTGGCCGGTCGATGGTTAATCCCAGCCCGAACCCGGGCAGATGCAGAGGATTTTGATACCGGTGAATATCTGACAGAGGCAGTCGTGACCGAGGGCGCCAAAGCCGAAGGACTTCGGATTCATGAGGCAGAAACCAACATTGAGGCAACGGGCGCTCAAGTGGTCGCGCTGATCCGACATGGCGAACGGCTCAATGCCCCTCATGGAAACACAAAACTGAGAGCAAACGACACGCTCATCATTGAAGCCGAACCAAAATCCTTGATGCAGGCGGTGGGGCTATTGGGACTTGAGATGACTGCGCCGTCTGAGGACACCCAACTGACTGACAAATCCAAAAGCGAAGGCGCGACCCTGATGGAGGTGGTCGTCATGCCCACCGCAGGCATCATCGGGCGCTCTGCGATGAGCCTTCGCTTGCGTGCGCGCTATGGTGTCAACCTGCTTGCGATTTCACGGCAAGGGACGCAGACTGTGGCTCGGCTTCGAAGCATGCGTTTCCGACCCAGCGATGTGCTCTTAATGCAGGGGGCTGCTGATCAACTTCAAGAGTTCGCTTTGAATAATGGCTGTGTCCCCTTGGCAGACCGGTCACTTCGTGTTCCCAAGCCAAGACATGCCTGGATGGCAGGCGCAACATTGGTGTCCGCCGTCGTTGGCGCTGGATTTGGACTGCTGCCTGCTGCCATTACTTTTTTGCTGGGCGCCCTATTCTTAATTGCCACTGGCGTAATCAGCACGGAAAAAATCTATACGGCGATTGATTGGCCGGTCATCGTTCTTCTGGGCGCGCTCATCCCAGTTGCTGGCGCCATGAGCAGCACCGGCCTTGCCGATCTCATGGCAGCCTCACTGCTTGATGGGCTGCCCAACGGCGAAGCCTGGATGATGATCGCAGGGCTGATGGTCATTACCATGACCTTGAGCGATTTTATGAACAATGCCGCAACCGCAGCGATGATGTGCCCTGTGGCTTTGAGCGCGGCCAGTGGGCTCGGAATTCAGCCAGAACCGGCTTTGATGGCGGTTGCCGTGGGCGCTTCATGTGCGTTTTTAACGCCCATCGGCCACCAAAATAACACCCTCATTTTGAGCCCAGGTGGTTTTCGCTTCAGCGACTACTGGCGCTTAGGCCTGCCATTGGAACTTGTGGTGCTGACGACTGCAACGCCAATGATCTTACTCATTTGGCCCCCGTAACGAAGTCTTCCATAGCGGGATGCGTTGACCCCAACAAGCGGACGTGATAAAAATTATTTTTAACTTGGAACGTTGATCAGATCAGCTTGTGCATGGACACCCCTCTACCCAACGCCGAGCCTGCCCCGTCGCTTAACACGGCATTCGAAAAAGCGTTCGAAAGTGTGCAGGATCTGCCCATCCGACCCGACAACCCCACACTTCTCGAGCTGTATGCGCTATACAAACAGGCCACCCAAGGCAATGTATGTGGTGAAAAGCCTGGGTTTTATGATTTTGTTGGCGTCGCCAAGTATGAGGCCTGGGAAAAACTCCAAGGGGTTGATGCGGATACGGCCAAGCGGCGTTACGTTGAAATCGTTGCGCAACTGATGGACTCTTAACCTCATCAGAAATGGACCAAAGACATAAAAAAAGCCCGGAGACAAATCTCCGGGCCAAACTGCAGTCTGATTCGACAGCCGATTGACCGGTCCTCACACTGCTTCGGGGTAAAACTGTCACGCAACCAGCCCGGGTCAAAGCATTGATCGAGCCCGAATGGGCCCACCGGCCCGAGCTGTCTCGAACATTAGAAATTACTTATTAAATAGCTTAACCGGCCGTGCTCAAAACCGCAAGCCCCAAAGAAGAACCAGCTGAAACTCAGTGGACTTGGTGACCCATGGGCCCATGACTTTGTCCAGCCCAGTCGGTGCTGGCATGGGCCAAGTCCATCGGCAAATGAACGTGACCAAATCCGGCCACGCGGAGTTGGTTCATCAAATGCGTCTGCAGCACAGGATACAGTTGCCGCGCCAAAGACGGGTGATGCTCACAAAATGCCTCAAACGTCAACGCTTCGCCTTGGAATTGGCGATAGCGAGCCAAAGCCTTTAATTCAATGGTAAAGACTTCTTCGGATGATGCGGCGTCAGCGCCTTGTGTTTGTCCGTTGAGAATGATGTCGGCCACCAAACAAAATACCGCACCATCGGTTTCATTCAAGCGCTCTTTCGGGCTCAGCTTGAGTTCGACATTGGCTTGAATCACCGCATCGGTGGATGGCCAGTGCTTGACTTCACTGTGCAAGCGAACTTGCTGTAGATCGACCAGCACAAAAAAATCACCCAAATTCATATTTTTTGCCATGACTTGCCTTTCATTGCTTCATAAAGAAAGCGCCCGCTAATGCGGGCGCTAGTGGATGTGTCAAACCATCCTAAATGGCCAGGCTCACTGCCTCACATGGCCGGAGAAAACACTTGAATATCGGCACTGGCTTCGATTGCCGCATCCTCGCCGATGCTCAAGGGAAGATAATCATTGACCAGCCAACGGCGCAGCTGATTTGTATAGAAGGGGCTCATTAAAAACCCACTGCGCCCGCCTGGAATAATCTCTTCGGCGATGGGACCGGACGGTGCCAATGTCGCGACATTTCGACGAGCAGCGCCTGCGCTGAAAGTGAAGCCATTGACGGTGTCGGCTCGGCCGCTATGACTGGAGGCATCAACAGCGTTGAATCCGCCAGCTCGTGCCACGCCAGGCAATCCTTCGCCAACGTTCTCAAACCCACCCGCTGCAGGAACATTGAAAGGGGCCACACCCAGGGGATGACTGAAGGTGACCCGATGCAACTTACCCCACCGGTAGTCGTCTTGGTCGGTTGAATTGGCGAATGCGGGGGCAAACTCATCCGATGCCAGCAATTCAAGCGCATCAGCCAGCGATGACAGCAAGACCGCATCGCGCGCAGCGGCTTTTGATGGCGCCTCGGGAACATTAAAGTAGCTCAAACCAGAGCCCGCCACGCCCTCGGTCAGCGGAAAGAGTTTCAGCTGATTGACCAAGGCTCGCCATGCCAACTGAGAACCAGGCAGTGCATCCCCCAGCCCGACAGCGGTCAGGGTGGCGTCAATCGTGTTTTGAATCACCTGACCCCGCCATACGCTGTAGATTGTGGCGGCAACCGAGTGTGCGATCTGCGCTTGCGTTGGCTCAGAATTGCCCGTGGGATCCCCACCGGGATCAAATCCGCCCGCGATGCCTGTCGGCGTAGAAAAATCCCACTCTGCAAGTCGGCCCATGGCCTCCTGAATGCCTTCATCAGCAGCCAATTGGGCCAGCCCAGGCCAGGCGTCTTCTGCAGTGGCATTCTCAAAAGCGGCGAGCAAAAACGGCAAAAGTAACTCTGCATCCAATAGCTCGTTGTTCGCCTGCAAAGCCTTCATATCGTCAATGGTGACGTTACCTGCCTCCACAAGATCCTGAAGCTCACGGTCAATTCGACCCATCCGAAGATCAGCATAATCGGTGTTTAAGTAGTAGATTCCATCGCCGCCCGGGCGCAATTGATTCAGTGGATTGCCATCAAGGGTGGTGCCCACCGGATCATTGTTGGCGTTAGCAACATAGCCCTGCTCTGGATTTTTGATCTGCGGCATTTCATCTCGAGGAATGACCGCGTAAGGCGTGGCTTGCCCCGGCTGCGGTGCATCGGCAATCATCCACTCATGGCCCAGCTGACCTGAGCCGTCGCGGATAAACCACGGTGGAATACCACCACCAGGCGCCAATTCGGTTTGCAAATCTTCACGGAGCGGCATTTCACCGCCGATGTAGTAGGCGATGTTGCCTTCGACATCGACATAAAGGAAGTTTTGCGAGCCGAAGGCAAAGTCGCGCAAGCCAAGCTCAAAATCCTCCATGCTGTCCGCTCGCGCCCAAGCCCTGAAGGTGGACAATTCAAATGTAGGACCCCAGCCGGTGTATTGCACGCTCAGTGCCGACTCATCTAACAGCTCAACGATCGGACCATAATTGCGCCGCGGCACAATGAAAGTGATGCCGCCACTGTCATAGCCGACGTTGGCACGGACAACATCATCCATGCTGCCACTGGCAGGATCGTTCACGAAATAACTTTGAAATGCATACAAGATGCGCTCTTTCTGACCCTCGTGAATGGTATGCGTGGGCAGACCAAAGTTATTAACAGCAATGGGGTCTTGGAAAACGTCGGTCACGTCCATGCGGTTGACCGTTGAACCCCAGCACATGTGCAAGTTGCACGCCTGCGCGTTGACCGGCGCCCCAGGGAAAACAACCCCGCTGACCGCCATTTCCTCATCCCGGACCACCAGGTTCTCGTTCATGAAAATCGGTGGCATATCGAGCCCGAGGTGCGGATCGTTGGCAAACAGCGGATAACCCGACGCGGTGTGCTCGCCCGATACGGCCCACCAGTTTGATCCGAATTCTTGGGTCTCACTTAGAAACGGCAAATCGCTCACCGAATCTCGATACGCTTTCGCCATTGCCAGCAGCGAATCATCCACCCGTGGCATAGACGAGGCATCCAACTGCCCAAAGACTGTTTCGAGATTCATGCCCTCCGGAATGGCTTTTTGAGAATTTGTTTTGGCCCCCTTGGAATCAGCCGCTTGTGAATCCTCAGGCAAAATGATTCCAGCGTCTTCAAAAAAGCTGGGGATACTGACCCGGCCATCGACAGGCAAAGAGATGTTGAGATCCTCCAAAAAGAGCTTTGTCCCGTCAAAGCCGACAGCCTCGCCCACCGCCTGGTAAGTGCCCAAACGAATGGTGTTCTCAATGTCACCCAAACTGGAGTCAAACGACAGCTGGAAGGCCAACAACTTACCAATCACCAAAGAATCCACCTCAGACCATGGCTCAGCTAAGCTCAATTCCAAAGCCGCATACTCTGGCGGCAACGCGTTATTTTCGAGATAAAAGTTGACGCCATCGGCGTAAGACTTCAACCAAGCCAGTTCCTTTGCAGTCAGTTCCGTATAGGATGACCAAGCCGCTCGACGCAGACCCAGTGTTCGCAAGGTGATGTCATTTTCTAATGCAGCTGAGCCAAACAACTCACCCAAAGTCCCACTCGCCACACGGCGGAGGTAATCCATTTGGAAGAATCGATCGCGGGCGTGCAAGTACCCCTGAACAAAACTGACGTCGGTTTCGGTTTCACCAACAATGGTGGGAATTCCGTTGGCATCGGTATAGACGCTGACATCGCTGTTCAGCGACACCGACTCGATCGGCTCCTGCGCCCAGACAGTGCTCAGACCCAGTGCCGCGATGGCCACCCAAAGATGCTTTTTCATGATTGCTCTCCTGCCCCGAAGTATTTGTTTTTTATGTTAATTCGCGGCTCGCACGAGCCGCCTGGTTATTTCAAGTGATTCCGATTATGGCACAGATGGCCTGTTCGATTCCAAACCCCCAGTGGCCCCGAAATTTCACGGGCCAGGCCGAACACCGAGCCTCATTGAGCTGGCCTTGGGTCGCCTCTCAAAAAAATGGCCTTCACAGGCCTTTTTTAATAGAAAGGCCCATCGCCCGATGAGGCTCAATGGCGGCCATCCCTTGAGCGCAATCTTAAGGGGTATAATCCACCCGTTAATCTGTAAAACCAAGGCTTGGTCATGACCCACAGTGCCACCTCATTTAAAGTCGACTACTATCAATTCATTGGCGTTGATGGCCACCCAGTGCCCGGTGTGAAGGTCCCAGCGGTGGCTCAAGATTTTGATCGACTGAAAAAGCTGTATGAGCTGATGGTCAAAACACGTATTTTTGACAAGAAAGCCATCGCACTGCAACGCACCGGCAAATTGGGCACTTACGCATCCTGTCTGGGGCACGAGGCCGCTCATGTCGCCATTGGCGCGGCCATGCGCGAAGAAGATTGCTTTGCCCCGATGTATCGCGAGTATGGCGCGCAGTTTTATCGGGGCGTGGAGATGCGGGATGTCCTCATGTATTGGGGCGGTGATGAACGTGGCAATGATTTTAAAAAGGCCAAACATGATTTTGCATGGTGTGTGCCCATCGCCACCCAATGTTTACATGCTGCCGGCGCAGCCCTGGCTTTCAAACTCAAAAATCAGCCACGTGTCGCTGTCAGCGTGGTCGGCGATGGCGGCTCATCGAAAGGCGATTTTCTCGAGGCAATCAATGCCGCCAGTGCCTACCAGTTGCCACTGGTTCTGGTCATTGTGAACAACCAGTGGGCCATCTCTGT
>PR_CR_10_Liq_2_inCRDRAFT_1000140_pt1 | contig 21278 bp, 6 predicted proteins | sample PRCRCaboRojoPR_FD_10245 | JGI IMG/M metagenome (IMG submission 10245) | reverse complement strand
CCCACCTTGTCCCGTTCCACAATGACCAGGTTGACCCGGTCGAGCAGCGTACGGTCTCCGTATTTGACAAAAACATTATTGATGTTGATCATATTCTATGCGCTTTGTGGGTGCGGCCCTGCCGCTTTGCTATTTGCCGCAAAGGTAAGAAATAGGTGTGACCTTTGTCACCTTACAAACGGCTACCTGCCCGTAACTTTATCCAAAATCTGATTACTATGTCTGGCGGTTGGGGCACTTACATCGTTCTGTTTTTAATTCTTGCCCACTTCGTGGTGGGTTTCGCATTCTTAGTCAAAAAACTAAGCGGCCCGGTAAAAGAAAAACAGCCGACAGAAGAAGAGGAAACGGACGAAGTCCGCTAATACATCTGAATTCTTTCTATTTTTGGGGTAAATTGCCAGTGTAAACTGTATGCTGATGAACTCCCCAATGCCGAATTATCTACTACTCCTGTTCTATCTGCTTGGTACACCACTCTTTGCACAGAGTGTGGTGATCAACAATAATACCTGTGACATCGGGCTCAACCTGAAAGATGGTGGCTGTGATCCCAGCCTTAATGTTATTCCGGACCCTGATGAAGTTGTCATCAATGTGAATGGCGCGCCGGGCACTGCCCTTGGCGTGGATGTGGCCTTGCAGGAAGTGCAGATTATCGTCCGGCACACCTGGGCCAACGACCTTGAAATGACCCTTCGGTCACCTGCTGGTATTGACGTTCCCCTCTCTTTTGATAATGGGGCAGGGGATGACAATTACGGAAATCCGGATGCGCCGGATTGTGCCGAGCCCGCCCGCTTTACTATGAGCAGTTGCGTACCGGTAGCAGCATCGTCTCCGCCCTTTACCGCAGAAACCATCAGGCCTGAAGGCAGTCTTTACGATTTTAATGATGGCGTTACCGCTCCCAATGGCCCCTGGGAACTCATCATCTGCGACGATGCAGAAGGAGATATTGGACGACTGGAGTTCGTGAACCTGGTCTTTGCCCCATTAAACTGCCAGCCGGTTGAAACCGTGGAGGTCGTAGATTCTGACACCACAACGGTTGTGCTGAACTGGATGCCGGAAACGAGCTGCGGGACCACCTTGCTGGAGTACGGGCCTGTTGGCTTTACACCGGGCAGTGGTGCCACGGCAGGTGGCGGCACGCTCATTTCTTTTACCGGTTGTCCGCCTTATGCGCTGATCGGGCTGGATGCAGAGACAGACTACGAACTTTACGTGCGCAAGGTATGCGGCGGAGATGTATCAGAGAATGCCTGTCCGGTTACTTTTTCCACGGGCTGCAATCCATCGGACCTTACCCTGTCCACCGGTTTTGAAACAGAGGCCCTGTGTGGTACCCTTTGCGATACGGACTGTCCCCTGGCAGGTATTTGGCAGAATAGTCAGCAAAATGATTACGATTGGCTGGTGGCAACGGGCCCCACAGCCACTTTCGGTACCGGGCCTGAGTCAGGTGCAGATGGCTCTACGCAGTACGTCTACCTGGAGGCCTCCGGAAATAATTGCAGTCCGGGCAAAACCGCTATCCTGGAGTCAGATTGCATCATTCTGGACAAACAAGGGACCGATACCTGCCACTTTTCCTTTCAGTACCATATGCTGGGAGAGGGCATTGGCAGCCTGGCCCTGGAAGCTTCCGGTGATGGTGGTTTTAGCTGGACGCCCCTTTGGTTGCGTTCCGGGACTCAGGGGCCCGACTGGCAAAAAGTCTACATTGGGCTGAGTGATTTTGAGGATGGAGATACGCTGCGCCTGCGTTTTGTGGGGCAGGAGGGCAATAACACCCGGGGAGATATTGCGTTGGATAACCTGCAGTTTTACGGCGCTACCCTGCTGGGCGCTCCCGGATTTATCTTTTACGTTGATGCCGATGGTGATGGCTACGGTGATGGCAATCAGCCGGTTTTTACCTGTTTGAGTACCCCACCGGAGGGGTTTGTTGCGCTTGCTGGCGATTGCGATGATGCCAATCCGGCAATCAATCCCGGCGCGGATGAAATCCCTTGTAATGGTTCGGATGAAAACTGTAATGGAATGGCCGACGATCCGATGCTGCCGCCCCCCACGGTGGTGCACGATACGATTTGTTCGGGTCAGCCGGCCTTGCTTAGAGTGTCTTCAGATTTGAGCAACAGCCTCTTTTTCTGGTATCCGGCTGCTGATGCCACCAATTTTACAGGCTTTGGTTCAACTTTTTCGCCAACCCAGTTTCTGGTGAATAACGGGCCGGAGCCGGTCGTTTACACCTACTATGTGGAAGAGCGCAACCTTACCTGTATCTCTGCACAGCGGGCTCCCGTCTATGTGGTGGTCAATCCTACCCCGAACCTTACTCAGCAAACGACTCCGGAGGTATGCCCGGAGGATTCGCTGAATCTGGAGAGTATCATTTTCAACGATGCCAACTTTACCGGCAGCAACATTACCTTTCACACCGGCAGCCCGGCTACTCCTGCTAATGAGCTGACTGACCCGGTGATTACTTCCATGGTGGGGAGTACTTTTTATTTTAAGGCGACCGCTGATTTTGGTTGTTCGGATGAGGGTCAGGTGCAAATCGATTTCAAGCCCGGCCCGGCCCTGACTTTCCTGCCTTCGGATTCGATAGTGCTTTGCCGGGAGACGGCCGCCACCCTGTCTGTACAGGCTAGCGGAGGCAATCAGCCCTACACCTACCAATGGGGAAATGGGGCATCAGGCCCTGCCATTGAAGTGGACGCGGGTTTTCAGGCGGGGGTGACGCAAACTTATCCTGTTACCATCACGGATGTGGAGGGCTGCTTTAGCGTTGACAGTGCCCGGGTAAGGACTATTGTTAGTATTGATTCATTGCGGAGTTTCGTCACGGATGTCAGTACCTGCGATGGCGTTGATGGGGCGATCACGCTTGTGCCCCTTTCCGGAGAACCGCCCTACGATTATAGCTGGGAAGGCACGAACGGGATAGTTGGTACTGCTTTTGGGGTTTCGGATACCCTGCTGGTCGGTAATTTGCCACAGGGCAATTACCGGGTCTCCATCACGGATAGCTCGGTAGAAGGCTGTCAGCTGATCATTCGTTCGGTACTGGTCAATGGGCCTGGTGCTGCCGTACAGGAGATCGGTGTGGAGGACGTGAGTTGCCCCGGCAGCGGAGATGGCGAGATTTGCCTGACGGTTTCTGCAGGCAGCCCGGTCTTTGAATGGAGCAATGGCGGTTCTTCTGCCTGCCTTGAGGGCCTTTCCGGTGGTTTTTACAGCGTTACCGTTACCGATGGAGATTGTCAGACGATTATAGATAGTATCGAGGTCAAAGCCGCAACACCGCTGCAACTGAGCTTTGATGGTGTTTTGCCCAGCTGTGCAGCCGCTGCAGATGGTGCCCTCACTGCTACCGCCTTCGGTGGTACGCCGCCCTACAGTTATTTGTGGAGCAATAATATCAACTTCCCCAATCCATTTAATCTCTCCGCCGGGATTTACACATTGACCCTGACTGATAGCAAAGACTGCCAGTTGGTGGAAAGTTTTGAGCTGGAAGCCCCCGCGCCCCTTGAATTGGAGCTGCAGTTTCGTCAGGATATGTCGTGTGCCGACCAGGAAGACGGGCGCCTGCTGGTTGGAAGCAATGGGGGGACGCCCCCGTATCATTACGATTGGGGAGATGGCAGCGATTCACGCCTGAGGGTCAACCTGAGTGCAGGGAGCTATAGCGTAACGGTGACTGACTTTCAGGGGTGCACTGCCAATGCTGTTTACACCATCAAGGGGCCATCTCCGTTAGCACTCACCCTTATTGATACGGATAATCCGACCTGTGTTGGAGAGAAGAACGGTTCCATTACGGTGAGCGCGAGTGGTGGCAATCCGCCTTACACCTATGCCTGGAGTGAAACCGGAGCCGACAGTACGCTTAGTAATCTCGCTATCGGCACCTACTTTGCCTACCTGAGCGATGCTAATGCCTGCCCGGGAGATACGCTGGAAGTTGTTTTGGAAGCTACTTCCGAGCCAGATTTTACCGCTGAAGTTGTCCACCCCTTTTGTGAGGGCCTGGAAACCGGAAGGGTGACCCTGAATCCACAGGGCCTACCTCCGTATCAGTATACCTGGAGCACCGGCGCCACAACAAGTGAAATTGATCATTTGCCAGTAGGCGCCTACAGTGTGCAGGTGGAGGACGGGCAGGGATGCCTGTACGATACCACCTTTGTCATCGAAGCGCCTCAGTTGTTTGGCAGCGCCATAAACGTGGTACAGCCTGCTTGCGATAACACCATGGATGGGCTGATCAATGTCACGGCTACCCAGAGCGCCGGTACGCCTTCTATACTTCCGCCTATCCATTATCGCTGGAATGATGGCATTCTCGGCCCCAACCGGATCGGGATTGGCGATGGGGACTATGTGGTCTCCATTTCAGATGGCCGTGGTTGTGAGCTTATCAGTGATACGATTCCTATAGTAAGCCCGCTACCCCTGGAAATAGGTTTGGAAGGCTTTGGCCCTATTGCCTGCCGGGGGGATTCTACCGGTTTTATAGAGGTGGATACCCGTGGAGGGACGCCACCCTATGGTTATAGTTGGATAGGTACTGATGTAGAGACAGAAGATATCTTCAATATCCCTGCCGGTGCTTATCGCCTGGTGGTAGATGATGCAAACGCCTGCTCTTACGATACCACCTTTGTCCTGAATGAACCGCCTGCACTGACTGTTTCCATTGCAGTGGAAGCAGAGGACATCTGCGAAGGAGGGCAAGTGGAAAAACTTCAGGCCGTAGTCAGCGGGGGCGTACCTGTGTATGATTATCACTGGAGCAATGGTGCAGATCAGCCACAAATTCCTGATCCCGCGCCGGCAGATTACAGCCTTACCGTAGTGGATGCGAATGGCTGTGAGCGGGAATCTCTGCCGGTAAAGGTTAAAGCCTTTACGGCTGCCTTCGGGTTGGACACCTTTTATACTGTGGATGTAAGCTGCAATGGTCTGGGCGATGGCTGTGCAGTGGCTAGCGTGTCTGGTGGCTCCTCCAATTATCAGTTCCACTTTAGCAATGGATACATAGAGGTGACGGACACCAATACCGTCTCTGTGTGCAACCTCAGCCCGGGCAACTACCGGGTGACCGTTACCGATTTATCCACGGGCTGTAATGAAAAGTCGCCCCTTACAGTATTGAGCCAGCCTGAGCCGCTTTCCCTGACCCGGGATAGTATTCGGATGGTGAGCTGTTTCGGAGATTCGACCGGTGGGGTTTTCACAACTACCACGGGCGGTACGGCGCCCTACTTCTATTCTTGGTTTAATAGCAGCAACGTTGTCTTTGAGCCTGTTGCGGATCTGACTGGAGTACCTGCCGGAACTTACACCGGAGTGGTGATTGACGAACGGGGCTGTACCGATGCAGTGAACGCCATGGTTATCAACGCTCATCCACCAATCATGGCCACAGTCATGGATATTGATCCGGTACTGTGTAAAGGAGACCTCACCGGAAGCATCGACCTGAATGTGACCGGAGGCGTACAGCCTTATGCGTATTCCTGGAGTACAGGTATGGCTACTGCTGATTTAAGTGGAGTGGCAGCCGGCAGCTACACGTTAACCGTTACAGATCACAAAGCCTGTCAGCGTACCTTTGGCCCATATGATATTGAGGAGCCTGAAGCGGCTTTGCTGCTGGATACGGTCCGTTTCGATACGGTTCAGTGCTTTGGTGGTTCGGATGGGCACATCGCAGTAGACATAATCGGGGGAGTGCCTGGGTATGCTTACGAGTGGTTATATGCAGGGCAGTTATTGCCCTTTACCAGTGACAGCCTGGCGAACCGGCCGGCCGGGCTGTACCAATTGAATGTCATAGACGATAGTAACTGCCTGCGCACTTTCGAAATAGAACTTCCAGAGCCGGAATTGCTTACGGCTTCGCTCAGTACGCTTAATGATCCACTCCGTGTGGTGGGACAGGGATTTGGGGGTACGCCGCCCTACACTTTCCTTTGGAGTACCGGCGCGAATACGGATACTATTGAGGTGCCGGTTTCTGCCATCTATACGCTAACCGTGACAGATGCTAATGGCTGCACCGCAACCGAAGAAGAAAATTTGGTAGAGGCACAGGCATTGGAATGGATTGAGGAGGTTCAGTTGTTTCCCAATCCTGCTGCCAGCTTCATGGAGTTGGAAGGCACATTAAAAGTCTCTGACCCGTTAACGTTGGCTATCGTAGATGTGACGGGCAAAATCCGTTACCAGCAAGCGTTGGGGCAGCAGCGCAATTTCCGCCAACGTATTGAAGTAGCGGACTGGCCGGCTGGTGCGTATTGGGCAATACTCAAAACAAAGGGGCAAACGATTTACGCTGCCCCCGTTATGATTATTCGATAATTTTAAAGGTCGTCCGCCGGTTAATCTGATGTTCTTCCTCCGTACAACGGTTACAGATGCAATCGGCCTCGGGCTCGCTTTCCCCATAGCCAAAGGCAACGAGCCGGCCCGGATCAATACCCTGTGAAATCAGGTAATCCACTGCGGCTTGCGCACGGCGCTGGGCCAGGTCCTGATTGTATCTGGAGCTGCCCCGGCAGTCGGTATGTGAGCCCAGCTGAATACGGATATCCGGGTTGAGTTCCAGGTTGCGGGCCAGGTCATTAAGCGTTGGCTGGGCATCTTCACGGATATTGGCTTTATCGAAGTCGTAGTAAATATTCTCCAACCGGATTTCCTTGTCCAAAAAGATGCGGTCCAGTACGATTTCTATTTCGAATTCCTGTACGGGGTTGTTGGGGTCGCGCCCGATACCACGGGTAGAGAAAGCTGCATCATTTTTCAGATAGCCCTCTTTGGCCGCCAGGAAAGTATAATCAGCTTCTTCTTCCAGTTCCAGCTCAAACATGCCATCTTCTCCAACGGTCACTTCCTCCTTGCGGGGGCCAAACTGTATCTGCACGGTAGAACCAGGCAACGGTTTGCGGCCGAGCACCACGCTGTTTGGGTCAGTGGGTACCTCGTATAGTTTTTCCAGGACAAAGCCTTTAAGCAATAGCTTGTACTCTATTTCTTTCGGGGGCTCTTCATCTTGTACCACTTCTTCCGGGGGCAGTTTCCTTTTGGTGAAACGGTAAATATCATCATTGCCGATGCCTTCCTCCCGGCGGGAAGTGAAATACCCGGAGTATAGTACATCCTCGTCTTGTTTGGGGGCACTGTAGTCAATGATGTACCCGAAGTCATCAGAACCAGAGTTGACCGGTGGTTTCAGATTATACGGGGATGCCCAGCCCCGGCTTTGCAGCTGGTAGGTTTTGAAAATATCGAGCCCCCCCATGCCGGTATGCCCCCGGGAGGAGAAGTAGAGGGTATCCTTATCTACGAAAGGAAACATTTCATCGGCTTCGGTATTGATCACCCTCGTCATGAGTTGAGGAGGGCCCCAGGTGCCATCCGTTTGCCGCTCGCTGTAGTAAAGGTCGTGCCCGCCCCAGCCATCGGGGTGGTCAGCAGAGAAGTAAAGACGCTGCCCATCTTCTGAAAGGGCCGGACCGCCGTAGTTGATGCCTTCTTCCATAAATGACAGAGGCTGCGGTATGCTCCAGCTATTGCCGTTGACTTCCGAGCGCATGATCTTGCAATGGTCAGCATCCCATTTGCCGCCGCCAAAGCAGCGGGTGAAGTAGACTTCAGTATAGTCGCTGTTGAAAATGGCCGTCCCCTCGTTATCTTCCGTATTGAGCGGGCCGGTAAAATCAGAAACGGTATTGGACTCCAGGTCGACCAGGAAAAGATCAGAAAAGGCATTGCCCGTCCAGTTATAAGTGTCATCACCGGCACTTGTTTCCCGGTCGGAAGTGATTACTAACTGATTATCCTTGTAAAGAACAGGAGCGTATTCCGCCCGGCTGGAGTTAAAGCCCATGACTTCAACTTCGTACTCCGGGCGCAGTTCTTTCCAGCCCATAGCAATCTGACAGGCACTGATCTCCCGCCGGTATTCGTAGGGGCTGCCGATTTCTATGCCCAGGTCTTTAAAGGCCCGGGCGGCTTCTTCGTAGCGCTCGGCCTGTTTTAACGCAAAGGCATACTCCCGCAGGGATTCCCACCCGTATTGATTGTCGTAGGCAATTTTGTACCAGCGGATGGCCAGATCGCTCTGGTTGAGGTTCTTATAGGCCTCGCCGATTTTAAAGGCGATGCGCCCTTTCTCAACACGGCTCTTGGATTTCTCGTATTCTTTCTGGAGTAGCTCAAGGGCTACAGCGTATTGCTTGACCTCGATCGCTGTTTGTCCATCCCTGACTTTTTCAGTGTAAGTACAGCTGCTGAGTGCCGCAAAAAGAAGCGCAAATAAAATATAGGAATACCGGATCATAGCTTTACCTGGATTTGAATGATATAGGGTGCGCGTTGCTAAACCGTGTTTGGGTTAGCTGTGCCACGCATACGAATAAAACGCCAGAGGTATTTTTTTGTTGCTGGTACCTTAGAACGAAGGCCGCTTCAGCAATGCTAAAGCGGCCTTCGGTATGCTACCTTACTTTATGCGCTCTTGTTAACGGGACAGCTGTACATCCCCCTTGAAGTGCTCAACGGTGCCATCAATGAACTCAATCTCTGCATGCCAGGCAAAAACCGCGTTGTTCATCTGTTCTCCCCGGAAGGTGCCGTCCCAACCGTGCTCCGGGTTGTTGGGCGAGAGGTTATACCCTTCGAATACCGGCTCTCCCCATCGGTTGTAAATCCGGAATGCCCGGATGTTTTCTATGACACCGCTGCGGGCAAAAATATAGAACAGGTCGTTGGTGCCATCGCCGTTTGGCGAGAAGGCGTTCGGCACATAAACCGTTTGAGTCCGGTCTACAAACAGGCGGAAAGGCGCCTGATCAATACAGCCGTTTTGACTGACCACCGTGACCAGGTAATCCGTGGTGCGTAGCGGTCGGGCGGTCGGGCGCAGGCAATCATCACAGCTGAGTGAGCCTGGATTAGACCAGAAGATGTCCGCAATTTCACCCGGTATAAGGTTGGTCTGCCCGTTGATGGTATAGCTTTCGCCAAACTGAATCGTTGCCTCGGCAGGTTCAATAATGGCTACTGTGGAGTCGGGCTGAATGATGGCGGCGCTTGCTTCGTAGGTGCAGCCGTTCTCATCGCGTACAATCAGCTCGTAATTGCCGGGCGGTACATCGGCAAAAATGCTGCCTGCCTGGTAAGAGTCCCCCCCGTTAATAGAGAACTCATAAGGTGGCGTCCCTCCCGTAACCTGCGGGAACCGTATGGTGCCCGGATCCCCGAAGCAGGGTGGTTGGATGAGGTCGAAGCTGGCTTCAGGAACGGGTTGGGTGACCAGTACCTGATCTTGCGCGGAGCATCCATTCTCAGTATTGGTAACCAGGAGCGTATACAAGCCCGGTGCATTAATCACCGGAGCGGCCGTCGTTGTCCCGGAGGCGAACCCTCCTCCAATTGTGGTCCATTGATAGGTAATATTCGGCCCTTGCTGTGAATTGGAGCCGTCGAGATTGGCGGTGTCCTCCCAGCATTCCAGGACGAAGGTGTTGCCGGCTTCTGCTACCGGGGCAATAATATTCTGATCAACGACTACCTGATTGCTGTTGGAGCAGCCGGTGAGCATGTTCTCAATGGTCAGGTCGTAGGTGCCCGGCTCATCAATGGAAACGGACAGGCTGTTGGTCGAGCCCGCAAAGTTGCCATCCAACGTAGACCAGTTGAAGGTGAAGTTATCGCCCTGCGTACTGGCGCTGGCATCGAGTAGTATAGTCTCCACAGCACAAGTCAGGGTGCCGGGAGGTGTAAATATTACACTCGGAAGGTTTATATCCTGTGTGATTTCCACCGCGTCAGTTGCTGTGCACTGATTGAAGTTGTTAGTGACCACAAGAGTGTAAGTGCCCGGCAAGTTCACCGCAGGATTGAGGGTGCTGCCACCATTGAGCACGCCTGGCCCCTGCCATTCGTAACTAAAGTCGCCTGTACTGGACCCGGTACCACTAAGGGTTAGGCTGGGGCTGTCGCAGTTGAGTTCGGCCGTGGTGCCTGCTTCTGCCACTGGCGCCAAAGTGTCCTGCACAACGGGAATCGTTAGTTCGCTGCTGCAGAAGTTGACGGTATTGGTCAATACGAGTGTATAGATGCCGCCACTGCCCACGGTAGGGCTATTGGTTTGCCCGCCTGATAGGATTTGCCCGTTGGAAGTGGACCAGTTGTAGTCAAATGCTGTACCGTTGCTGGAGCCGCTGGCGTCAATTGTGACATCGGTTACGGCACAGGTGAGGGTGTCGGGCGTGAGGGCAGCCACCTCAGGGGCTATGGTGTCTTGTTCAACAACAATACTGGCAAGCGCATCGCAACCGTTACTGGTATTTTCAATTAGCAGGGTATATTCGCCCGGTGCATTGATCGTCGGCTGCAGGGTCTGGCTACCATTGTCGATGTTGCCATTAGAGGTTGTCCAGGTGTACTGGAATTCGTTACCCTGACTGCTGTTACCAGCTTGTAGTTGCTGGTCGGTAAGATTGCAATTTAGCACCTGCGGGTCGTCAATGGCAATGATCGGAGTGATCGTATCCTGTGTAATAACTACGGCATCGGTGGAAGTACAGCCGTTGAAGTCATTGGTCACAGCAAGCGTGTACGTACCTGGCTGGTTGACTTCAGGCGAAAGCCCATTCATGCCGCTGAGCAGTCCGGGGCCATCCCAATTGTAGGTAAAGCCGTTAGTGCTCGACCCTGCACCGGACAGCGACAGTACCGGCAGGTCACAATTGAGTTCCTGGGGGCTACCGGCTTCGGCTACCGGAGCTACGGTGTCCTGCACTACACTGACTTCCAGCGTGCTGACGCAATTGTTCGCCGTATTGGTAAGCGTTAACAGGTAAAGCCCTCCGCTGCTGACCACAGGGGTGGGGGAATTGGTGCCGCTTTGGAGGATACCGTTGCTGGTGCTCCATTCGTAGTCAAAAGCGGGCCCGCTGCTACTGCCGGTGGCATCGAGTTCCAGAGCGGTAGTGGTACAGGTCAGGGTATCCGGAGTGGCTGCGGCAATCACCGGCGGGGTGATATCCTGGCCGACTTCCACGCTTTGGCTGCTGGTACAACCATTGTCGGTATTGGTGATCAGAAGATTATAGGTGCCCGGAGCGTCAATAGTCGGTTGCAACGTGTTCTGTCCTTCAGAGATACTGCCATTAGGTGTGGTCCAGGTATAGCTGAAGTCACTTCCCTGGCTTGAGCCCGTGGCATTCAGCAATTGCTCAGTAAGCGCACAGTCGAGTATTTCGGGCGCTCCGATAGCGATCGCCGGTGGTGTTACATCCTGAGTGACCAGTGCTTCATCAGTAGCGCTGCAGCCGTTTTGGATGTTGATGACCTCCAGCACATAAGTACCGGGTACCTGTACTTCCGGGTTGAGCCCCCCGGTACCGGAGGGTAATCCCGGCCCGGACCAGTTATACAGGAAGCTGCCCTGGCTGGAGCCGGTGGCGTCCAGGTTGAGCAAGGTGTCTGTACAGGTCAACCGGATGGGGGCACCGGCATCCGCAATTGGCGATAGCGTATCTTGCTGCACTTCGACGCTAACCTGTTGCTGGCAACCATTGTTGTTGTCTGTGACCAGAAGCGTGTAGGTGCCGCCGCTGCTGACCGTAGGATTCAGTACATCTTCGGGACTGTCCAGCTGCCCGTCAGGGGTGCTCCAGGCATAGGTGAAGCTACCGCCCTGACTGGAACTGCTTGCATCTAATTGCAGGCTGGTTGTGGTACAAGTCAGTACATCGGGAACCGCGGCAGTGGCCGTTGGCAAGATGGTATCAATGGAGACCTCGACTTCATCCAGCGCCTCACACTGATTATCGGTATTAAGGACGGAAAGCTGGTAAAGCCCGGGCTGATTGGCTTCAAAAGTCGGGTTGTCTGCATTGGCAATCGGCGCCCCGTTCAGGGTCCAGGTGTAGAGCAGTGGACCCTCCTGGCTGGTATTGCTGCCGCCAATGCTGATGCTACTCACATCGCAGTTCAGAATGCCATCCGTGCCGGCATCAGCCTGAGGTACAGCAGTATTTTCGACTACCGTCACTGCTTCGGTTACGATACAGAAGTTGTCGGTATTGGTAATTTGAAGGGTATAGGTGCCGGCTTGCAGCGCCGTGATGGATGGAGCATTTGTTGCTTCGTTGAAGTTACCGTCCAGTGTGGACCACTCATAGATTAGATTGGGGCCACTATCGGAATTGCTGCCATCCAGGGATGCCGTTGGGCTGTCGCAGTCAATTTGCGGATCCGCATTAACGGTAATGGCAGGCAGGGCAACGTCTTCATCAATGTTAACGCTGCTGCTGTTGGTACAGCCATTGCTCTCATTGATCACTTGCAGGGTATAGGTGCCCGGCGCGTCAATGGTAGCATTCAGATCGTTGCTGCCAGTTGCGATATTGCCATCCTGTGAAGTCCAGGCGTAGGAGAGGGGGGCATTGCCACTGGCGGTTGCCTGTAGAGTGTATAAGGTATCTATACAATTTAGGGTAATACCAGGGCCGGCATCAACCATTGGTATCTCCACATCCTGACCCACTTCCACGCTGAGGCTTTGTACGCACTCATTGGTGGTGTTGGTCACCTGCAGGGTGTAGGTGCCCGGTGCATCAGTGGACAATTCAGGAGTGGTGGCTCCGCTCAGCAGGTTTCCATTGGTCGTACTCCACTCATAAACCGGGGCGTTACTGTTGGCTGTTGCACTGCCGGAAAGTGCGATGACCGTATCTGCACAAGTCAGCGTTGCAGGCGGCGCGATAGCTACTTCAGGCAGCAAGGTGTCGATCTCTACCAGTGCGGTTATTGTATTGCTGCAGCCGTTTTCGGTATTCAGTACCTGTAGCTGATAGACCCCGGGCTGGTCAATCCCCGTCAGCTGATTAAGGTTAGAACCAATGGCGGAAGAATCCGGTGCGGTCCAGGCGTAACTGAAATTAGGCCCGTTGCTGGAGGACGACCCGTCAAGCGTAATACTGCCTGTTCCGCAGTCCAGTACCTCGGGGGCAGCAATAGCAGCTTGTGGGATAGCGATATCCTCCTGCACCATGACTTCAGCTGTGGTGGTACAGCCATTGATGGGGTCCGTAACCTGCAAGGTATATAGGCCGGGCTCGGTGATGTTTTGCTCCAGAGGAATGCTGTCGGTTGGCATCAGCCCGGAAGGGCCATTCCAGGCCAGAGTGTTCTCGCCGCTATTGGTGGCCGCGCTACCAAGCAGCAGTAGGCTATCGTTATAGCAGTTCAGAATACCTGGCGATGGCAGGTCGACCTGTGGCGCGAGCGTGTCAATGGCGACCAAAAAAGTGGCGGTGTCATAACAGGCAATGCTCGGTGCTGAAATAATCAGTTGGTACTCGCCCGGTGCATCAATGGTAGGCGTAAGGGTAGTGGCCCCGCTGAGGATGTTCCCATCCGGAGTAGACCAGTCGTAAATGCCATCCGGGCCAAGATTAGAGTTTTCTGCATTGAACTGCAGGGTAGGATTGTCGCAATTCAGTACTTCAGGGCCGGTGATGATGGCAACAGGGAGGTTATCATCCTTTACGATGGAGACCGTATCTGCTGACGTGCACCCATTGAGGGTATCGGTTACCTGTAGTAGGTAGAGCCCGCCCGCGTTTACTATCGGATTTAGGGTGTTCCCCCCGCTGACAATATTCCCATCAGCAGAAGTCCAGGTATAGACATAGTCGCCGGTGTTGCCCGTAGCCGTCGCGGATAAAGACACCTCCGGCTCCTCGCAGGTGAGCTCAGTGCCCGGGCCTGCATCAATGGCAGGGAGGGTGGTGTTCTCTGTGATTTCAACGGTACTGCTGCTGGTACAACCGTTTTCGTTATTCGTAATGGAAAAGTTGTAAGTGCCTGGGGCGTCTACAGTGGGAGAGAGGCTATTGGCACCGCTCACTACGGCAGGGCCTGACCAGGAATAGGAAAAAGCGGGCCCGCTGCTGCTGCCATTGGTGTTGATTTGAATTTCGGGTGCATCGCAGGTAATGGTTCCCGGGGACAGTACTACCTCGGGTGCCGCATTATCGGCAGTAACGGTCACGGTATCGTAGGCGGTACAGCCATTTACAGTATTAGAGATGGTGAGAATGAAATCGCCACCCTGCTGTGCAAAAGCGGTTAGCCCATCCGTTGGAGGCAATCCGGGGCCCGACCAGGACGCTGTAAATTCAGGGCCTGTGGAGGAGCCGGTACCATCCAATGTGACTGCAGGCAGGAAGCAGGTAACGGTATCCGGGACATTAGCATCCACCGTTGGTAAATCAAAGTTTTCTTCCACTACTGCTGAAGCCGTGGCAGTACAACCTTCATCGTCCGTGATGGTAACGAAGTACTCGCCGGCCGGAAGGTTGGCAGGGTCTTCGCTGCTGGCCCCGTTGCTCCAGTTGAAATCATAGCCTGGCGATCCTCCGCTAACATCCAGGTCGATGCTGCCACCATTTGGATTCAGGCAGTTTACCCCTTCTGTGGACACGATGCTTGCGGATACAGGCATGGGTTCTTCGACTTCCACCTGAACGGTATCTGTACATCCAAAGCCATCAACGATGTAGGCTTCGTAGGTGCCGGGAGCAAGATCTGTTAAAGCATTACTCTCATCTGGTAGGGGTTGGTCATTTGTTAGATCGTACCAGCTAAAGTAAAATGGTGGAGCGCCGCCACTCACATTGATGGAGATTTCACCATCCGTGGCACCGGTACAGGAAACAGGCTCGGCATTCACCTGAGGGTTAAGGTCAAGTAGTTCTATGAAAGCAGTACCCTGTACCTGCCCTACGCAGGTAGGATAGGCCTGAGGTGCAACATACTCCGCTTGGTAGAAGCCGGGTGAATTGACTTCTATGATAAGCGGGTTTTCTGTAGCGACGATATCTGGCTGGGGTACTCCATTCAGGGAATAAGCAAATAGCCAGGGGCCTTCTCCCTGAAAGTTGACCTGGAGTTCTGCCGTGAAAGGGGCTTCACAAAATTGCCCCTGACCAGTGAGTGTGGCTTCTGATGCGCCACTTACGGTCACTGTTGCATCCGTTGTTGCCGTCAGGCCGCACTGATCGGTGACGGTGACGGTGTAAGTAGTCGTTTCATTAGGTGTAACCGTAATCGCAGAACTGGAAGCAGCATTGCTCCAGGTATAGCTAAACCCAGGGATGCCACCGCTAACGGAAGCGGCCAGTGAAGCTGGTTCTCCCGGGCATACCTCGATTGGGGGCACTGTCACCTCCAGAGGAGGGCTATCCTGAATGATGAGCTCAATCGTACCATTAATACAGGAACAGGAGTTCTGAATCTCCAGAATAATGGTTTCCTGCCCTTCCACGATATCATCTGCAAAAACATCAATCGGAATCTGTATGGTAGACTGTCCGGGAAAAGCAGTCACAGATAATGGAAAGTTTGCATAGTCCACACCCGGTGTCGCGGTGCTGTTAGGCGAAACAATCAGGTCAACGACACGGGTGGTAGACAGGTCGCCGCCCACATCAAGCGAGAAATAGCCATCGGAGCAGGCCTCGTAGGTAATATTGCTGTTAGTGGTGGGGGAAAAAGCTTCGCCGGTGGCCGTACCACCAGCTGCAAAACTGTTGGCTTCCAGGAATACGGCAGAGTCATAGATGCCATCGCCCACGTCACCTACCAGAAGCCGGATGGTGTAGGTCTCGCACTCCTGTACATTAGCTATAGCCGTAAGCACTTTGGTGAAGCCATCAAACTCGATGTCGTTGTTAATGACACCCGCGCCGCAACTGCTGGAGTTGGGCACGAAGAATACGCTATTGTCCTGATCATTGATGTTGTCAATTGTCACACCAATATTTGAGCCAGGCAGTACGGCGATATTTTCACCATTGCCGGTAAAGCCGCCATTGATGCCCGGGCCACTGATGAAAAACCCAAAAACGTCATTGTAACCGGCATCTACAAATTCGCAATACTCCTCTGAAGCAAAGACATAGTTGAAGGTGATATTGTCTACCGTGGGCGTAAACTGGAATTCAATACCTGTTGCGTCAAATACGGTATTGGAGCCTGCGAGGTCTGCCAGGTCAGGATGGCTGCCTCCTCCCATGTTGTTTCCGGTACTGCCGGAGTTGTTGGGGCCGGTAGCATCGCTGGCATTACCACTGGAGATGATGACGCCGGAATTAATACCTACAGAAGAGGCGCCCATACCAAATTGCCCGGCGCCCGCAGCACTGCCAATAAGATTGACATTGGTGACATCGAAGCAGTTGCCACCGATAAAGACATCCTGAATGAGGGTCAATGCATCCACACCCGGGCTAACCGTCAGCCCGGCCATGCGATTTTTACCTGGAGGCCGCTCGCAGGATTCACAACTAACGGAAAGAATAAAGCGGGTCTTCAATGCGCCGGGCGCCAACTGAGCGACCGGGATACTTTGGCAAGCTGATGAAGCCGTGAAGCTATAGGTAATCTCCGGTTCACCTTCTTCCGCAACAAAACGCACCTCTCCACCCTCCTGTGCCTGTGGGCTCAGCCAGAGCTGGTACTGCTCTCCGGGCTGCAGCTGGCAAAGGGTTAGTGCAAAGGGGCCTTCTGCTTTCACGGACAGGCGGTGCCTTGACCTGGTGCCTTCCAACTCTACCACTATGGGGTCGGTTGTGGCTTGCAGGAGTGAAGTAAGGAAAAGCAATAGAAGGGGAATTAGTATGGGTTTTCTCATATTCCGTAATTTGGAGTTATGGCACACCGTTTGTACTGTGCATTATTGTTGTTTCCTCATCATAGGGTAAAATAGTTGCAATACCACAATAAATATACGGTTATTTCCGCGGGGCAGGAAAAAATGGGGCCACTCCTTTCCCGGATTATCTTCATTTCTGCAAAATATGTTGCAATAGGGACACTAACGGAACAATTGTAAGTCTCCTTTAAAAAGCTCCACACTTCCATCAGTAAATTCAATTTCGGCAAACCAGGCCAGCACACTGTTCTTCACGACTTCTCCACCAAAGGTGCCGTCCCACCCGTGGTCCGGGTTATTAGGCAGAAGATTATCACCTTTAAAGACGAGCGCTCCCCAGCGGTTGTAGATTTGGAAAGTACGGATGTTTTCTACGGTCCCGGCCCTTGCAGCAATGTAGAACCGGTCGTTGCTGCCATCTCCGTTTGGAGAAAAGGCATTGGGCACGTAAACGCTCTGAGAACGGTCTACAAACAAACGAAACGTGGCCTGATCCGTACAGCCATTTTGGCTGATAATGGTCATTAGGTAGTCGGTCGTGCGCTGGGGGCTGGCAACCGGGCGCAGGCAGTCCTCACAATCCAGCGTGCCGTCATTGGACCAGAAAACCTGAGCGATATCTGCATCGGAGAGGTTGGTCTGCGCATTAATGGCATAGCTTTCTCCAAATGCAATGGTAGCTTCAGCCGGTTGAATAACTGCGATAGTGGAATCCGGTTGGTTGATAGAGGCACTGGTTTCAAACATGCAGTCATTATCGTCTTTCACCAGCAGGTTGTAAATGCCGGGCGGCAAGGCGGGAAAGCGCTGATTGGGCTGATAGGTCGTACCACCGTCTACTGAATAGGCGTAGGGAGGAGTGCCGCCTGTGACTTGCTGAAAATGGATGCTGCCCGGGTCTCCGTAGCAAAGCGGTTGCTGAAGCTCAAAGCTGGCCTCAGGGGTGAGTTGAGTGACGACTACCTCATCCTGAGCCGCGCAGCCGTTGTCCATATTGGTAACCAGCAGGTTGTAAACACCAGCCGCATCAATATCTGGAGAGATCGAAGTGGGTTCGGATGCGAAGTGTCCACCAGCAGTCGACCACTGATAAGAGATATGGGCCCCGCGGTCTGAGCCAGAGCCATTCAGGCTAACCAGGGTTGCACCGCAATTGATTACAAAGTCATCCCCTGCATCTGCGGTGGGCAGGATGGTATCTGCCTCCACGTAAGCTGCCCCCGAATTCGTACATCCGGTTTCCAGATTCGCAATGGTCAGGGTATACATCCCTGCGGCATTAACGTAGGCTGTAAGCCCATCCGGTTCAGCAGCAAACTGCCCGTCGGGCGTGTCCCATTGCAGGGAGAATTCTGCTCCGTGAGTGCTGTTGACGGCACTCAGCATAACGGTATCTTCCAGGCAAGTGAGCCTGGGCGGCAAATCAAAAAGGACCTCCGGTAGGTCATTCACCTGTATGGCAGCGGTGGTTGTCACCGTGCTGCCGCATTGATCGGTCACGGTCAGGGTATACGTTTCGGTGCCGGTGGGCTGTACGGTAATGTCAGGACTTGAAGCACTGTTGCTCCACTCATAGCTGTACTCCGGAACACCTCCCTGCACTACAGATTGCAGTGATACGGTATCGCCGGGGCATATTTCCGCCGGCAGGGTAGAGGCTTCAAGCGGGGCGCTGTCCTGAATCCATAATTCCACGGTTCCATTGGTGCAGGAGCAGGCGTTTTCAATTTCCAGAATTATAGATTCCAATCCTTCCGTCAGTGTATCCGAGTAAACGTTGACAGGAATTTGAACCGTCGTTTGCCCTGGTAATGCCTGGATTATGAGCGGGATGCTGTCAAAATCCACACCCTGGGTAGCAGTGCTATTTGGTGAGAGGGCAAGGTTAACAGTCCGCGTGGTGGACAAGTCTCCGCCAACCTCCAGGCTGAAATAGCCATCGGAACAGGTCTCATAAGTCACATTTTCATTCGTAACAGGGGATAGAGCAGACCCGGTGACGGTGCCTCCTGCCGAAAAACTGTTAGCCTCAAGAAAAACGGCAGAATCGTAAAGCCCATCGCCCACATCCCCCACGAGCAGGTTGATGGTGTAGGTCTCGCACGCCTGAACCTCGGCAACCGCAGTAAGCACCGTGGTGAAGCCATCAAACTGTATATCATGATTTATAGATAAGGTACCGCAGCTGAATGAGTTGGGGACAAAAAAGGCGGAATTGTCGTCGTCGTTAATATTGTCGATGGTCACGCCAATGTTGGAACCAGGCAAAACGGCAATGTTTTCTCCATTGCCCGTAAATCCACCATTCAACCCCGGGCCGCTGATGAAAAAACCAAAAACATCATTATAGCCGGCGTCTACAAATTCGCAGTATTCCTCAGAAGCAAAAGTGTACCGGAAAGCGATACTGTCTACGGTCGGCGTAAACTGGAAGGATATCCCTGTGGCATCATAAAGCGTATTCGATCCGGCCAGTACAGCCAGGTCCGGGTGGCCCCCACCGTCCATTTCATCACCGATATTGCCGGTGAAATTGGGCCCCATCGCATCGGAGGCATCGCCACTGGAAATAATCACGCCCGATTCGATACCGATCGAGGAGCCGCCCAGCTCAAACTGCCCTACACTTTCCGTACTGCCGATCAGGCTGACGCTGTCCACATCAAAACAGTCGCCACCAATAAAAACATCTCTTATCAAACCGGACGGGTCTATACCAGAGGTTACCGACAGGCCATTGGAACGGACGCCTGCTGACCGGCTGCACGAGGAACAGCTGACAGACAGGACAAAGCGGGTGCTTTCAGCGTTTGGCATTAACTGAACAACCGGAATTGAGGCATAAGACTGAGATGCCCTGAATCGGTAAGTGACGGTTGGTGCTTCGCCTTCAGCCAGGAACCTCACCGTACCGCCCTGCTGTGCCTGCGGGCTCAACCAAAGTTGATAGGTTTCTCCTGGCTTAAGTTGTCGCAAAATCAAAGAGAAAGGCCCGGAGGCTGCTGTTTGGAGCCGTTGCCGGAAGCGGTCTGACTCAACATCGACAACTAAAGCATCGGTGGCTGCAAAAATGGAGGGAAGCTCCAATAGCAGGAGCAGGAGGAATAGTGTAAATCTTCTCATCTCGGTTTTTTGGCTTAGAAAACTCTAAATACAGGCAAAGCACCGAAGGGGCACTTCCTGGTTTTTGGGTGAGATTGAGATAGAAACTGCTATTCCGTCTTAAATATAGGATGATTTCACCAACAAAAAAAATAGAGCTGACCCCGCGTTTGGGATCAGCTCTTATTTTTAGCTTAAATCGCTATGTTGACAGGGATCTAGCGGGCTGCCTGAGCAGCTTTTGAGAACCCTTTTTTGTCGGATTTGGTATCCTTCGCACGGAGCTCGCCAGTCAGGTCTGACATGATTGGCGTGGCTACGAAGATCGAAGAGTAAGTACCAACGAGGATACCGATGAGCAATGCAAACGCAAAGCCACGGATACTCGCACCACCGAAGAAGAACAGGATGGCAACCACAAAAAGGGTCGTCAGCGAGGTGATAATCGTACGGCTGACCGTGCTGTTGACGGCGCTGTTGATCACTTCCTCTTTAGAACTCTTCGTGTAGTTGTTCAGGAATTCACGGATACGGTCGAATACCACCACGGTATCGTTGATGGAATAACCAATCACCGTCAAAATCGCTGCAATAAAGGCCTGATCAATCTCCAGTGAGAAAGGCAGAATGCCGTGGAAGATAGAGAAGATACCCAGTACCACAAGTGTATCGTGGAACAGGGCGGCTACCGCACCAAGGCTATACTGCCACTTGCTGAATCGAATGAAAATGTACAGGAAGATGAGCAACAGGGCAAACGTTGCAGCGTAGAATGCGCTTGACTTGATGTCATCCGCAATCGTCGGGCCTACCTTGCTTGAGCTCTCTACGTGCGTACCGTTTCCGTCCGGTGCCTTGAATTGCTCCAGGTCAATATTGCCGCCAGTGATGCTGTTTACACCGTTGTACAGCGCCTTCATCACTTTTTCGTCAGCATCATCATCAGTAGATTCCACCAGGTAGTCGGTTACGACGTTGTAGGTGTTTTCAGTATCTACAGACTTCACGATCGGCTCGTTGCCTTCAAAGGCTTCCGTCAGCGCGGACCGCAGTGCAGACCACGGATACTCGCACCACCGAAGAAGAACAGGATGGCAACCACAAACAGGGTTGTCAGCGAGGTGATGATCGTACGGCTGACCGTGCTGTTGACGGCGCTGTTGATCACGTCCTCTTTAGAACTCTTCGTGTAGTTGTTCAGGAATTCACGGATACGGTCGAATACCACCACGGTATCGTTGATGGAATAACCGATCACAGTCAGAATGGCTGCAATAAAGGCCTGATCAATCTCAAGCGAGAAGGGCAGGATGCCGTGGAAGATGGAGAAGATACCCAATACCACGAGTGTATCGTGGAACAGGGCGGCTACTGCACCAAGGCTGTACTGCCACTTGCTGAATCGAATGAAAATGTACAGGAA
>PR_CR_10_Liq_2_inCRDRAFT_1000139_pt1 | contig 21321 bp, 14 predicted proteins | sample PRCRCaboRojoPR_FD_10245 | JGI IMG/M metagenome (IMG submission 10245) | reverse complement strand
TTGACCCGACACTTTCGGCAGGGCCTCCAATGCCTCACCCAGGCTTGAGCGTAAGGCGTTGACCTGAACACCCGCCCGAGTCAACAGCCCACGCGTGCCGCCGCCGTCTTGATCAAGCAAGGCCACCATTAAATGCTCCGGCTCAAGCATCCCATGATCCATGCGCACCGCCAAGCTCTCGGCTTCCCCCAAAGCCTGGCTGAATTTCGCTGTTAATTGGTCCATTCGCATTCGGACACTCCCACAATCGCTTTTGACTTATCCACAACATGGGGGCGGTGGACCCACCGATTCAAGGCCGAGACTCGAGTCTGTACACGAATATGTCATAATTTACGCGTAATATATGTTTAATCCCGGCACCGGAGCGTGGGCCGTGTCCAGTCAAGTTGACCGCAAACCGTCGGATCCAAGGCAATCGGCCCAACCCCGGGGCCACATCAAACGTGCGCTTCGCAATCGCTTGGATGCACTTGCGGCCCACGCCCCCGTTGAACTGGTGGGTCCCCGCGGTGTGGGCAAGCGGACGTTGGCGCGACACCACCGCCATGGACCCATCCGCACTGCCGAGCAGCGCCCACCGGCCCTCGATGCGAAAACTCACCGCATCCGCGTCCACCCGTTGACGGTGCAAGAATTGGGACTGACAACGCCTCGAGACTTTGACACCCTCCTCCAGCGAGGCGGCTTTCCCGCTGAGCTTTGGTTTGATCGACCCTCGAGCGCGCTCCCAGGTCACCTCATCGGGCTGTTTAGCGATTTGAGCGCGCTGTCCGGGCCATTCGCCGCCGATGGCGCCCGTGAACTTTGGGCGGGCCTCATGGCGTCGGTGGGGCGACCGCTGTCGGTGCGCGCTCTGGCACGCGCATTAATGGCCGATGAGCGTCGCGTTGGCAAAAGTGTGGACATGCTCGACACCCACCATGCGCTGTTTCGTCTCAACCCGTTGCCCGCTCTCGCGGATGGCCCCCGCTTTAGGGCCTTAAAAAAAGGCCAGAAGCACTACCCCTATGATTGGTCACAGCCCCATCACCACCATGGCCAAATCGAGGCTTTGGTGGGCAACCATCTCTTGCAGTGGGTGGAATCTGGCCGCGACTGGGGTGAGCGTGATCACAGCTTGATGTATTTTCGCGATTGCGATCAGCGCGAAGTGGATTTCGTGGTCGTGAGCGGGGAGACGCCGACTTGGCTAATCCAGGTTGACCCGCTGGCGGATGCGCCGAATCGCGATCTGGCCTACTTGGCCCGAAAATTTCCAAAGGCTCAGGCCTGGCATTTGTCTGTGAATGGGCCACTGACGCCAAGAACGGAAAAAGGCATCACCATGGCCCACCCGCTGCCATTTTTGGCCAGCCTCACTTAATTCACTTCCTTAAAAGCCCCAGCCTTTAAAATGGCGTCTGACTTCTTGCCATTGCAATAAAGGATTTCCATGGGCAACCGACTCTCCAAGATCTACACACGCACCGGCGACGATGGCACCACAGGTTTGGGAGACGGTTCCAGAACCCAAAAAGACAGCCTCCGCGTCGAGGCTTACGGCACGGTGGACGAATTAAACTCCACCATTGGCATGTTGATTGCCACCATTGATGAGTCAACATTATCCAGCATGCTCTTGGATATCCAGCATGATCTGTTTGACTTAGGTGGCGAGCTTTGTATTCCAGACATGTCTTTGATTAAAGAACATCACACCGCCAGGATAGAAAAAGAGCTGGATCGGCTCAATGAAGACCTCCCGGCTTTGAAAGACTTCATTTTGCCTGGCGGTTCGCTGGCCGCTGCGCAGGCGCACTTGGCTCGAACGATTTGTCGCCGCGCGGAGCGCCGAGTCATTTCGCTGGCACGTCAAGAACCCGTCAACGATGTACTCATCCACTACCTCAACCGCCTATCGGACTTATTGTTCGTCGTGGCGAGAACGGTCGCTCGTCAATCCGGCGCAGGCGAAGTGCTGTGGGAGCACGAGCGCGATCGCTGATGGGCAAAGCCAGGCTGCGATGACGCACGCATTGGGAGTGGCAGAGGCGTTATTGGGTGTGATCAACGCCGCCTGAGCGTTGTGCAAACTCAGCCATCAACTCACCGTCTTCATATTGGGAAATGGCGTCCAAGAGTTTGCGCTCATGGATTAACCCCATGGCCAAGCTGATACACATCATTACCAAAACAATTGTGAATGGCAGCGCGGTTGAGATGGCACCGGCTTGTAAGGCGCCCAATACGGTGCTGCCACCCAGAGCCAAAAGCACCGCTGCAATTGATCCTTGAGTAATCACCCAAAAGACCCGCTGTGCCTTGGGCGCGGTGGTTTTCCCTCCAGAAGTGATGGAATCAATCACCAANGANCCTGAATCGGATGAGGTGATGAAAAAGACCAGCACCAAAACAATGGCCAGAAACGATGTGATCTGAGTCATGGGCAAGTGAGTCAGCATTTGAAACATCGCCAATGATGAATCGCTGATGCCATTGGCCAGTTCACCAATCCCCGCGACGGCTTGATCAATGCCAATGCCACCAAACGTGCCCATCCACACCATGGTCACCACGACAGGCACCAGCATGACCACCGTCAAAAACTCACGAACGGTTCGGCCATACGAGACCCGCGCGATAAACATCCCCACAAATGGGGACCATGAAATCCACCATGCCCAGAAGAAAATGGTCCAACCATGGTAAAACGCATCATCAACCCGATTGACCGGATTCGATAACGGCAAAAACTGACTGATATATCCCGAGGCAATGGCCCCCACGTTGGTGGCCACTGCGCTTATGGATGCAGCAATCATCACAAACACCAACAGGGCAAATGCCATCATCATGTTGATGTTGCTTAAAACCTTGACGCCCCCATGAATCCCACGGAGCACTGAAGCCAGGGCCACCAGCGTCACCGCGCCGATGATCAACACTTGGGTTCGCAAGCCCGGTGGTGCATCAAATAAGAACACCAACCCGCTGGTCGCTTGCTGAGCGCCAAACCCAAGCGATGTGGCCAATCCAAAAATCGTGGCGAGTACAGCCATGATGTCAATCANATGGCCTGGCCAACCCCACACACGATCACCCAGCAGCGGATAAAAGCTTGATCGCAANGTCAAAGGCAAACCTTTGTTGTAGGCAAAAAAGGCCAAAGCCAATGCCACCAGCCCATAAATCGCCCATGGATGCACCCCCCAGTGATACATCGTCGCGCCCAGCGCAACCGATTTGGCGTTGTCGCTCCACGCCTCCAGCCCCAAAGGACTCGCGCTCGATCCTGTGAAATAACCCACCGGCTCTGCCACGCTGAAAAACACCAATCCAATCCCCATGCCAGCTGCAAAGAGCATGGCAAACCACGACACGCTGGAAAAATCCGGCTTGGCGTCATCACCGCCTAAGCGAATATTGCCCAGGGGTGAAGCGATTAAGGCGAGAGCAAACACCAAAAAGACGTTGCCTGCCGACAAAAATAGCCAATCAAACCCATTTAAGATTTGGCTTCGGATGGTGCCCANACTTTCGCTGGCCACGGCAGGAAACACCAAAGCCCAAGCCACAAACAACAAGATCAAACTTGCGCTGATCAAAAATACGGGGTTATGGAGATCAAGTCCTTTCCACTGGATATTGTCCTGCCCAAGCTCGTAATCGGTCTCATAGACCTCTTCGAGCTCTTGAATGGCCTCCTCAGCCAAATCTTCAGGCGTTGGCGAGTTGGAATCAGCGCTCACACCAGCCCCCGGGGCCGAAAGAGCCGATCGTGCAAACTCAAAGCATACCGATCGGTCATGCCGGCGACAAAATCAAGTGCTTGGGTGAGCCTGTCGGCCTCTTGATTTCGATACGTGGCTGGAATCTCATCGGGATGAGCCAGCAAATAATCAACAAGCTGATGGATGACCAATCGNGCCCGATCAGCTTGAGCAACGGCGGCCGGCCGCATATACACTCTGTCAAACATAAAGTCCCTGAACAGTTTCATGGCGTTCAACACATCCGGCGACATCGCAATCTTGCCACGTTGAACAGACTCGTCTATGACGGCATTGACCATCACGTTAATCCAGCTTCGGCCCTTGATCGGACCCAAACATTCAATAATCTCTTGGGGCACATCAGCGCTTTCAATCACGCCTGCCCGCAGCGCATCATGCAAGTCATGCGTGAGATACGCGATTCGGTCAGCAAAACGAATCAGCCACGCCTCCGGCGTTTCGGGCGGTGGCTGGATTTTCCAGGTGTGCGCCCGGATGCCGTCAATGACTTCGTGGGTCAGGTTTAAAGGCTCCAGCATCTGAAAAATTCGAACGCCTTGGGCTGAGTGCAGCCAATCACCATCGACATAGTCCGAAAGCGCCGCTTCACCGGTGTGGCCAAAGGGGGTGTGTCCGCAGTCGTGGGCCAGCGCGATGGCCTCTGTGAGGTCTTCATTTAGACCCAGCGCTACAGCCAAAGCCCGCGCCACCTGAGTCACTTGAAGGGTGTGCGACATCCGGGTGACAAAATGGTCGCCCTCTGGGTTGATAAAAACTTGCGTTTTGTGCTTCAAGCGGCGGAATGCCTTGGAGTGCAGGACCCGGTCACGATCCAGCTGGAAGTCAGTTCGAAAGTCATCAGGCTGCTCAGGCTTGAGGCGGCCTTTCGACTGTACTGCTCGGGTGGCCAAAGGCGACAGCTCAGCCTCTTTGGCCTCTCTGGCTTGGCGGTCGACCACCAATAACCCGGTATCAATGGGGGTAACAGAAGACATCAAACCTTAGTGTAACGTATTCAACGTCCAGAAAGCATCACGCCGGGCGAACCCGGCGTGATGGTGCTGCTTACAAGAAAGGGCCGATCAATACTCGAAACCAATCCGAGTGTAGAGGAACCGGCCGTTAAAGCCAAACGCTGAGAAACCTGAATAAGGGAAGATGCGGTCAAACGTCGAGGTTGACTGACCTGCCTTATCGTTGATTTCTTGCGCGGTGTCTGGATAGACATCAAACAAGTTGTTGGCACCAAAGGCCAGCTTGATGCTGGGGGTCAATTCATAGCCCAGCTCCAAATCGACAATTGTTTTGGCATCCAACACTTCATCACCAGAAGGCACCCTTGACACGTCAACCGTCTTACCAAAGCGCGTGGCCTGGGTGGTCAGACGGAAGTCTTGAAAGCGCCAAGTGGCCCCCAAGTTGAACTTGTCTTCGGGCGAGCCTTTTTCGAACCGGACCCGCTCACGACGTGAGAACAAGTTGTCCTCGGTCACACCCACTTGAGCCAATTCTGCTGGCGGCGCCAACACTTTGGTGACATCGTTGTTGGTGTAGTTATAGCCTGCCGTGAAATCGACCGTTCCATAGTCATTCAGGCTGACTGAGTAACTGCCCACAATATCGATGCCTTCGGTGGTCGAATCAATCCCGTTTAAGAAGAACCGCGCACGGTTGGCACCGGTGCCCTCCAACAGCGAGACAATGCCCGGACCCGACAGGTTTTCTGACAACACAATCCGATCATCAATATCGATGCGGAAGATATCAACAGAGAGGTTGGCTCTGTCCACAGGTTGCCATACGAAGCCCACAGAGAAGCTCTGCGAGGTTTCTTCCTCCAAACCAGGCGAACCCAGCGCTTTGGCCACATCAGAATCCGGACGGAAAGTGCCCGTTTCGGTGGGAACGCCGTCGACAAAAACGGTGGCGACAGAGGTGAAGAACTGCTGAGCCAACGACGGTGCTCTAAAGCCCGTTGACACCGAGCCTCTGAAGGCCAGCGCATCAGTGGCTTGGTAGCGACCAGCAAGCTTGCCAATCACAGTAGAGCCGAAGTCTGAATAGTCTTCAAACCGAACCGCTGCCGCTGCGTTGAGTCGATTGGTGACATCGGCATCAACTTCAGCATAAACACTCATGTTGTCTCGGCTTCCTGTCACCTCAGATTCCGGTGTGAAACCTGGAAAGACCTGAGAACCCGCTGCGCCCGGGAAGGGCCCGTCGACGTAGCTGTTGGGCTCCCCTGCCCCAATCTCATACTCTTCATCGCGATACTCAAAGCCCACCGCGATGTTGGTCGGCATGCCGTTGAAGTCATAGAGCTTGCTTGCATCGGCGTTGAACACCACCTGTGAGTTTTTCAACGTGCCCGCTTCAAACTCTGTTTGGCTGCTGGGGCCCAACGAAGTGTTCAAACTGTTGATCACCCCAAAGTCGAGCTCATTCGAGCCATATGTCAACGAAGTATCCAAGATCCAATCGTTGACCTCACCACGGAAACCACCCGCCAAAGACATGTCATCGGTGTCGGTGGTGATCAATGGCAAGAAGCCTGCGGGATAGATTTCTGGCACGTTTCGGCCATCCAAACCTCGACGATAGAAACCGCCGGCATCGCCCTCGCGGTTGGCGTAGTTGCCGAACGAGTAGAACTCCCAACCNTTGGCCATCTCAACCGCGCTGTTGAAGAACACGGCCATCTCTTCGGTGTTTGGATCCCCAAAGCGGTGATTGATGCGGTCGAACGTAAACTCACGCTCATCAAAATTGCCATCGACCAATGGGAAGTTCTGGCGTGGATCAAAACCTGAGCGGTTGGTGTTGTCACGCTCGCGGTATTGAACCGCCAGATTGAAGTAGCCGCTGTTGCCAACATCAAAGCCACCACCGAACTGGAGTGTGGTGGTTTGCCCATCTTGTGCGTAGCGATCCTCGCCCTCTTCGATGACAAGGCTGCCATCAGGTCCGACGCTCACTGGACCCGGCGATGGCACGCCATCCACAGTGGTCCGGTGCTCGCCGTAAGTGGCGGAGGCGTTAAACCGCGCGGCACTCTCTTTCAAGACAATGTTGATCACCCCGGCAATCGCATCCGACCCGTACTGGGCAGCAGCGCCGTCACGCAGCACTTCGATGCGCTCAATGGCATTGGGTGGAATCATGTTCAAGTCAACCGCGGCTGAGCCTCGACCCACTGAACCGTTCAGGTTCAACAGCGCTGAAGTGTGGCGGCGTTTGCCGTTGACCAAGACAAGCGTTTGGTCAGGGGCCAAGCCACGCAGTTGGGCTGGACGAATCTGATCGGTGCCATCGGTGATGGAGGGACGCGGGAAGTTAAAGCTGGGCAGCAACCGAGCCAAAATGGCGTTGGTCTCGGTCAAGCCCGTCTCGGTCAACGCCTCCGAGCTGATGACATCAATCGGCACCGCCGAATCAGCGATGGAGCGGTCGCGACGGCGTGTGCCTGTCACGGCGATCCGATCGGTTTCCTCGTCGGCGGGTTGTGAATTATTCTCTGTTGCTTGCTGAGCCACAGAAGGGGCACTTGCAAGGCCAAGGCCAGCAGCAACGCAAACGGTCAACACGCTCTTTTTGAGCACATTGAAGGGTGTGGATGGATTTTTGTGTGTCATGTTGAACGACTCCTCAGACATCATACAAAGGCGCCTGGCTTGCGCCAGACCGCTGTCACCGGTCAATTGTTAAATTTTCATGACCGGCGAGGCGACACAATATACCATCTTGTCGTGAAGTTCAAACACTATTAAAAACAGTCACTTAGGCTCTTAAAAGCTCGTTAATGGCTGTTTTTTGGCGAGTTTTCGTGTCGACTGTCTTGACGATGATTGCGGCATTGAGACTGTGGCTTTGATCGGGCGCTGGCAGCGCGCCAGCCACCACCACCGAACCCGCGGGGACCCGGCCCTGATAAATCTGGCCGCTGTTTCGATCATAGATCTTGGTGGACTGACCAATAAACACCCCCATGCCAATCACGGCGCCGGCCTCGATGATGACGCCTTCGACAATTTCTGAGCGCGCACCAATGAAACACTCATCTTCAATGATGGTGGGGTTGGCCTGCAGCGGTTCCAACACACCGCCAATCCCCGCCCCCCCGGAGATGTGCACACCCCGGCCGATTTGGGCACAGGAGCCGACGGTCGCCCAAGTATCCACCATGGAGCCTTCACCAACAAACGCGCCGATATTGACATAGCTGGGCATCAGCACCACGTCTTGGCCGATGTGCGCGCCTTGACGCACCACCGCAGGCGGCACCACGCGGGCGCCGGTTTGGATGGGATCATCATCTGCGCCAAAGCGCAGCCCCACCTTATCGAAATAACGCACCAGCCCATCGCCCATAACGCGGTTGGGTTGAATCCTAAAATGCAGCAAGATGGCTTGCTTAAGCCAGGCGTTGACTTGCCAACCGTCTTTGGTGGGCTCGGCCACGCGCAATTGACCCGTCTCCAAGTGAGCCAGACACGTTTCGACGGTCGCCTTGAGTTCTTCGGGGTGCGCCTGAGGGCTCAGCGTCTCGCGCTCGGCCCAAGCACGCTCAATACAGTCTTGCCATGCCTGGCTATTCATGACTCATCTCCTCGCCTTCTAAACACTGTAAAAGCTCTGCACGCAACGCATCACGCGTGGCCTGATCCAGTGGTTGAGTGTCCGTGCCTTGTGTTTGACCGATCATAAAGACATCCTCAACGCGTTGACCAAAGGTTGCCACCCGGGCATCAAACAAGCGAAGCCCGAGACTGACCAACGTCTCTGCAATGGCTGACAATAAACCAGGTCGATCGGTGGCGGTGATCTCCAGCGCCGTCAGACCATCGCGGCCATCTCGAATCTCAATCTGCGGTGGATCCATGAACGGTTGTAATCGCCTGGGAATGGGTCGTGGCGCCAAGGGCCTGACCACTTGCGCATCGAGCTGCTTTTCCAGTGTCTCGATCAGCCGCGCCGAGTCGCTGTCGTTCAGTGGCTGGCCTTGATGATCCATCACCTGAAACAGATCCCAACTTTGGCCGTCTTTGGTGGTCAGAATACGGGCTGCGAGCACATTCAGCTGCATGCAGTCGAGTTCACGGGCCACCAGCGCGAACAGACCCGGAAAGTCAGGCGCATACACAAAGATCTCGCTGACGCCTTTGTCAATGTCACCATGTATCGCCACCAACGGCCATTGATCAGCTTGCAGCACAGCATCTGTGGTCCAGACAATTTGTGCCAGATCCAAGCGCAAAAACGCACGTTTGGGCCACTGCGCCCACAGCGCTTGCGCCTGGGCGTGATGCTCAGGCGCAAGCTCGGCCAAGGCCTCCTGGCGGGTCTGCTCAACACCTTCATCTCGCTCGATGGGATCGGCCAAGCCGCGCTCAAACTGTTCAACGCTGGCTTCATACAGCGACCACAACAAACTGTCTTTCCATGAATTCCAAAGCTTGGGACTGGTCGCAGCAATATCGGCCACGGTCAGCACAAACAAATAATCCAGTCGCCGACGGGTTTTGACCGCGGCGCAAAACCGACTGACCACCAATGGATCGGTGATGTCTTCACGTTGAGAGGTCAGTGACATCAATAAGTGCGCACGCACCAACCACACCACCAAAGCCGTCTCCTCGGCACCAAGCCCAAGGGTCTTGCAAAACGCATCAGCGTCTTTGGCACCAAGCATTGAGTGGTCACCGCCACGGCCTTTGGCAATGTCATGAAAAAGTGCAGCCAAGTGCAACAACTCGGGTCGATCGATGCGCGCGAACACCTCAATGGCGTGCTCAAATTGATCGGCGTGGGCGCGCTGCGCAAATCGCCTGAGGTTTCGGATCACAAACAGGGTGTGCTGGTCGACGGTATAGACATGGAACAGATCAAACTGCATGCGCCCGGTAATTTTGGCAAACGCCGGCAACAAGGCGGCCAGGACCCCATAGCGGTTCATTCTGGCCAGCTGGTGATATACGCCTTGGCGACTTTGCAACAGCGCCAGAAACAGTCGCCACACCTGAGGGTCAGCGCGAAATGCCTCATCAATTAAATATAAGTGCGCTCGGACAAGTCGAATCGTGGCCGCGCGAACGCCTTTAATCTCTGGATGCTCAGCCAAGACGTTGAACATCTTAACCAACAGGATGGGTTGATAAACAAACCCCTGCGGGTCGATCAGTTCCAGATACCCATCGGTGATCTGAAAGTCTTCATCCACGGGCCCACTGGGAAGATGAGCTCGGTTGGCCAACAGTTCTTCTTCAAAGCTTTGAAGAAGACGTTCATTCAAGCGCGCCAGTCGCATCGCAATGCGGTAATAGCGCTGCATAAAGCGTTCGACATCTGCGTTGCCTGCCACATCTTCGGCATCGCTGTAGCCAAAACTTGTTGCCAAATGACGTTGATGATCAAACAGCAAACGATCTTCGGCGCGCCCGGCCAGCTCATGCAATGCCCAGCGAAGGGTCCAAAGATACTCGCGCCCATCAACGAGCTCGTCATACTCATCCTCAGACAAGAAGTCGTGCTCCACCAAACCGTGCAAGGTGGCATTCTGGAAATGGCGTTGCGTCACCCAGGCAATCATTTGCACATCCCGAAGCCCGCCGGGGCCCTCTTTAAGATTGGGCTCGAGGTTATATATGGTGTCTTCAAACTGACTGTAGCGCTCGGTCTGTTCGTCGACCTTGGCTTTAAAAAATTGATCGGATGGCCATAACGTCTCATCGGTCAGCGCCTGCGCCAAGGCATCAAATAACCGATGATCGCCCCCAATCCACCTGACCTCCATCAGGTTGGTCATGATGCTGACATCTGCTTTGGCCTGCTCAATACAGTCATTGACATCACGCACCGCGTGGCCCGGATGCAGCGAAGCGTCCCACAGCACTTGAACCAAATGATGAAGTGACTCCTGTGTGCGGGCATCCAAATCTGCGTTGTCTTCAGTCAAGATCAACAAGTCAACATCGGAGTGAGGGTGCAGTTCCCCGCGCCCGAACCCACCAACGGCGCACAGCGCCAAGGGTTGGTCAGGCNCGATCAACCGCTCCCAGACCGCCAGAACCAATTGCTCNACCACCCAGGCACGCGCGTGCACAAGCTCGCCAATGGCTGCGCCCTCAGCAAATAAGCGTTTGAGTTCCTCATCGGCCAACTGCCGCTGCTCGCCGATCACCTTTGATAAGGCCAAAGGCGCCTTTGGCAACTCATCTAGGGCATCAAGCGCGAGGCAGTGGCGGGTTGCGGGGACAGCGCCAAGCCTTTCTGGGGGCGCAGGCACGGACATGTTATGGCGGATTGCCTGGGAGCTGAGTCAAAATATCCACCCCACTGTCGGTCACCGCCAACGTGTGTTCCCACTGCGCCGACAGTGAGCGATCCCGGGTAATCACGGTCCAGTCATCGGGCAGCAACCGCGTCTGCGGTTTGCCCAGGTTAATCATCGGCTCGATGGTGAAAGTCATGCCAGGCGTCAACACCAGCCCTTGGCCCGATTGGCCGTAGTGCAGCACCTGAGGCGGTTCATGAAACTCCCGCCCAATGCCGTGGCCGCAATACTCGCGCACCACCGAACAGCGCTCTTTTTCGGCATAAGTTTGAATGACATGCCCGATGTCACCCAGTGTGGCCCCAGGCTTAACGGCATCAATCCCGAGCAGGAGCGCCTGATGAGCGACCTCACAAATCCGGCGGGCTTTAACGGAGGGCTCACCCACATAAAACATCCGACTGGTGTCACCGTGCCAACCATCCAAAATAATGGTGACATCAATGTTGACGATGTCACCGTCTTTGAGCCTCTTATCAGATGGGATCCCGTGGCACACCACATGATTGATTGACGTGCAGATGGATTTTGGGAACCCTCGATAATTCAACGGGGCTGGAATCGCGCCCAAGTCTTGGGTAATGAACTCATGAGCCAGCTGATCAAGATGCTCGGTCGTGACCTTGGCCTGGACGTGCGGCTCAAGCATGTCCAGCACGCGCGCCGCCCCCTGACAAGCCCGACGCATCGCTTCAATCTCTTGATGGGTTTTAATGGGAACGGCCGGGCTCATCATGGTCTAAGCGGTACAATCAGCGTGAACACTCAGTGTACCCGATCGCTGGATTGCAAGGCGGCCAGACTGTGTCTTTTGGCACAGGCAGGTCTGGCTGAAAGACGCGACAATAACGCTCCCAAACCTGAATTTTTGGCAAAGACACAAAAGGCAGACTCAACCTGTGGCGAATTACAAAAAATACCTCCTGCCCCCTGCACTGATCGCAGGTGCTGTGGTTGTGGTGATTGTGTTGGCAATCAATCGCCCGCAACCCCCTGAACGAGAGCCTGTGGCCACGGCCATGTTGGTGGATGTGATTGCCGCTGAGGAAAGCCAGGGTCAGTTTTTGATCAAGTCCGAAGGCATTGTGCGCCCTCGAACCGAAACCGACCTGGCCGCTGAGGTCAGCGGACGGCTGGTCTCGGTGTCTGAGCGCTTTGCTGCCGGCGGATTTTTTAAAGCCAACGAGGTGCTGGCGCAGATCGATCCCAGCGACTATGAAGCGGCGCTTTTACAGGCCCAGGCTGAGCTGGCCTCGGCACAGGCGAGACTGGCCGATGAACAAGCCCGCTCTGATCAAGCGCGGCGCGATTGGCAACGGATGCATGGCGATGACCGTGAACCAAATGAGTTGGTTCTGCGTCTGCCACAGCTGGCTGGCGCAAAAGCGGCCGTGGATGCGGCACGATCGGGCGTGCTGCGAGCGCAACGCAACCTCGAGCGAACCAAGATCACCCTGCCTTATGACGGCTTGGTCCGCGAACGGCGCGTGGATGTGGGTCAGTATGTCACCCCCGGCATGCGCTTGGGCGTGGCGTTTGCGGTGGATGTCGCCGAAGTCAGGCTGCCCTTGTCCAACCAAGACCGCGCGTTTTTGCAACTGCCGCGGGCCGGCGAGGTGGGTGCGAGAGGCCCTGTGGTGACGCTGAGCGCGGACGTTGATGGTCAAATGCGTCGGTGGCGTGGACGAGTGGTCCGCACCGAGGGTGTCATCGACGAAAACACCCGCTTGAGCTACGCCGTGGTCGCCGTGGAAGACCCCTACCAACGCCTTGAAGCTTCGACAGACGATGCGCAGTCAGGCCGCTCCCCGCTGCCCATGGGCACTTTCGTGGAGGCGCGCATTGCGGGTCGCTCATCGGCTGGGCTCATCCGCTTGCCGCGCTCGGCGCTGCGCGAGGGTGACAGTGTCTATGTGGCCAATGCCGATGATGAGCTGGAGATTCGCTCGGTCGAGGTGGTCCGTGCCACCACGCAGACGGTCTATGTCACCAACAACATCACACCCGGTGATCGGGTCATCACCACCGGCATCACCGCCCCCATTCCAGGCTCGCCATTGCGGGTGCGCGCTGCATCCGATCAAGATCAAACGCCCGACCAAAATCAAAACCAACCTAAGCTGCGGCTCACTCCGGCGCCCGCTGAGGGGACGAGCTAAGCCATGGAACTGTCCAAGCGCAATTGGTATGGCAACATCATCGCCTGGTTTGCCCACAACCCGGTCGCTGCCAATCTGTTGATGGTGTGCTTGATCGGTGGCGGATTATTCACCACCGCAACGATCACCAAAGAAGTCCAACCCAGGATTGAAGTCAACTATGTCACGGTCACTGTGCCCTACCGAGGCGGCACCCCGCGTGATGTCGAAGAGGGCGTGTTGATCAAGATCGAAGAGGCCATTCAAGACTTAGAAGGGCTCAAGGAAATGACCTCGACCGCCCGAGAGGGCTCGGGCTCTGTCACCGTGGAGGTGGCGCCGGAGTATGACGTATTGGAGGTCTTAGACAAAGTCAAAAATCGGGTGGACTCAATCTCCACCTTCCCAGCTGAAACCGAGCGCCCCATCGTGCGGCGCAACGAATGGACCAATGAAGTCCTGTGGGTCTCGGTCTTCGGTGATGTCGAAGAACGCACCCTCAAAGAGGCCGCGCGCCAAATCCGGGACGACATCGTCGCGCTGCCTGCGGTCACGCGAGCCGAAATGGTGGGCGATCGCGCCTACGAAATCGGCATCGAAGTGCGCGAGGAGACGCTGCGTGCATATGATCTGACGCTTGCGGAAGTGGCCTCGGCACTTCGCCGATCCAGCCTGGATCTGCCCGGCGGCCGAATCGAAACTGACAGTGGCGACATTTTGGTTCGAACGGTGGGCCAGGCTTACGTGGGGCGTGACTTTGAAGACATTGTTGTTCGCACCAACCCCGACGGCAGCCGGATTCTGGTGCGCGACATTGCCGAAATCCAAGATGGGTTTGTCGAGCGCGACCGCTATTCTCGACACAACGGGCAATCGGCGATTGGCATCCAAGTGCTGGCCATCGGCGAGCAAGACGCGTTGGCGGTCTCCCGTCAGGTGCGGGCCTATATCGACGATATGCAAGCGTCATTGCCCTCCGGCATCAGTGTCGATTGGTGGGCGGACACCTCCTATTACCTCAGCGGCCGCATCGAGATGATGGTGGAAAACCTGCTGGTCGGCTCGCTTTTGGTGTTTTTGATTCTGACCTTGTTTTTACGCCTAAAGCTGGCTTTTTGGGTCATGGTGGGCTTATTTATCGCCTTCATGGGGGCGATGTGGGCATTGCCGTTGGTTGGGGTCACAATCAACCTAATCAGTTTATTTGGCTTTTTGGTGGTCTTAGGGATCGTGGTGGATGATGCCATCGTAATGGGTGAGTCTGCCTATTCAGAAATTCGAGAGCATGGCCATTCGGTGGATAACGTGGTCAATGGCGTCTATCGCGTTGCAATCCCTGCAACATTCGGCGTGTTGACCACCATCGTGGCATTTTTGCCCATTCTCATGGTGGGCGGAATCTCTGGGCAGTTCTTTGCCGCCATTGGCTGGGTGGTGGTGCTGTGCCTGGTGTTGTCTTTGGTGGAATCAAAATTAATTTTGCCCGCGCACTTGGCCCACATGAAAGTCAAAACGCATCCCTCGGACACCAACAACCGCTTTATTCGATTCCAACGCGGATTTTCAAACAAACTTTTTGAGTTCATTGACCGAGTGTATCTGCCTTCACTGCAGGCCATGCTTAAGCGCCGTTATCTTGCATTGGCCTCTTTTATTGCGGTGCTGATTCTCTCGTTGGGGCTGATTGTCAGTGGCTTAATGAAGGTGGTCTTCTTCCCAGACTTTGCCGGTGATTTTGTCCGCGCTGATCTGGAGATGAATGAGGGCACACCGTCTGAGGTGACGCACCGGACAATGGATTTTCTAAACGCCACCTTGAAACAAGCCGATGCGAAGCTACAAGAAAAACACAACCTCCCCGGCCCGATCATTCGAACCGTCTTTTCTTGGTCGGGATCAGACACCACCGGCGGCTTGTTCATTGAGCTGACCCGCGATGAGGCTTCCCGAGTATCGACCCAGGCACTCGAACAGGCCTGGCGCGATGAGGTGGGGCAATTGCCCGGGGTTCGCGGTCTTCGAATCGGTGGCGCGGGCGGACCAGGGGGCGAAGGGCCTGATCTGTCGTTCCAACTGGTCGGCAACGACATCAATCAGCTCCAACAAGCCGCCAAAGCAGTCGAGGAAAAAATCACCGAATACGCCGGAACATTTGATATTCGCAATTCTTACGAGGCAGGCATTCGGGAGCTTCAGCTGACGATTCAACCGCAGGCCGAAGCGCTGGGACTCACCCAGCAAGATTTGGCCCGGCAAGTCCGTCAGGCCTTCTTTGGTGAAGAAGTGCAACGCATCCAACGCGGCCAGGACGATGTCCGCGTCATGGTTCGCTATCCGAAAGATCAGCGCACTTCACAGGGCTATCTTGAAAACATGCGGATTCGTACGCCGACAGGCGAAGAGGTGCCATTTTCCGCGGTGGCGTCTTTGGAGATGGGCTCAAGCCCCACCACCATTCGACGGTTTGATCGAGAGCGCTCGGTCAACATATCAGCGCGCGTTGATAAGGAATTGGCCGAGCCTGGTCGCATTGCCAATGAGCTCAGAACGGTCGAAATTCCAAAAATTTTGGCCGATTACCCATCGGTGGACTACCGACTGGCCGGACAAACGCGCGATCAACAAGAAATTCGTTCCGACCTGCTGGCCGGAACCGCTTTAGCGTTCTTCCTCATTTACGCGCTGCTGGCCATTCCCTTGAAATCCTATATCCAGCCCCTGCTCATCATGTCGGTGATTCCATTTGGAATGATCGGGGCGGTCGTTGGCCACTGGCTGTTGGGCATTCCAATCAGCATGCTCAGCTTTTTCGGCATCATTGCCCTGGCCGGTGTCGTGGTCAATGACAGCCTGATTTTGGTGGATTTTGTGAATCGTCATCACCAGGCCGGCGAGCAAAAAATTGACGCGGCTCTGAAGGCGGCACGAACTCGATTCCGACCGATCCTACTCACATCCATGACCACGTTTTTGGGATTGGCGCCGATCATCTTTTTCGAGACCAGCCTGCAGGCACAGATTGTCATCCCGATGGCCACATCGCTTGCATTCGGGATTGTCTTTTCAACCATCATTACGCTCGCACTGATCCCCATTTTGTATTTGATCGCCGACGATGCTCGCCGGTGGTTTGCCAGAAAAGCCAGCAGCCTCTCCAAGGGGTTTGGGGCTGAAAAGAGCACCGCGCCATAGATCCGCTACACTGTAGGCATGGTGGACAGCGCAAAAGAAGGCACACTCGACGGCTGCTCGGTGGCCCTGGTGCTGGGTTCAGGCGGTGCTCGAGGTCTGGCNCACATCGGGGTCATTCATGCCTTGGAGGCCGCTGGCGCAAAAATTGAGGCGATCGCAGGAAGTTCGATGGGAGCGCTGGTGGGGGGCATGTATGCCGCCGGCCAACTCAACAACTACCAAACCTGGGTCGAAACACTTCAACGAAGCGACGTGCTCTCCATGGTCGACTGGACGCTGTCGGGTGGCTTGATCCGGGGCAAAAAGATCACCCAAAAACTGGCTGAGCTGGCCGGTGAGGTGAACATTGAAGACCTGGAGATTGATTTCACAGCGGTTGCCGTGGACATTGATCAAGGCAGAGAAGTCTGGTTAGACCACGGCTCGCTGTATGAGGCCATCCGCGCATCCATTGCCATTCCAGGTCTGTTCACGCCACACCACTACCGTGGTCGAACCCTGGTCGATGGCGGCTTACTCAACCCAGTGCCCATCTCACCGACGTTGAGATCCATCTGTGATTTGACTGTGGTGGTGAACGTCAATGGGGCCGCCGACACAACAGAGGCCACCCAGGCCTTAAGCACGGAAGCAACGCAAGACGACGACTTGGGTTTGATGGATCGCGTCCGTGAGCTGATGGAGAACTTCTCCAAAGACAAGCCCAGGGCAGACAAAACAACACCGGGGCTGATTGCGGTCTTGATTCGCTCGCTGGACACCATGGAAGCGGCCATCACCCGCCACAACATGGCCATGTTCAACCCTGATCTGGTGATCAACGTACCCAAAACCGTCTGCCAGGCCCACGAGTTCTATCGGGCTGAGGAGGTCAGGCGCCTGGGCGAAAAATTCGCCCACGATGCCCTGAAAACGTTTCGGCCTCACCACAAAACGCGGTGAGGCCGAAATGCGTCATCAATCGGCCGGGGCGTCTGGCCGATCGGCNNCTTGTCTGTGGTTATTGCCCAGCTCGATCCGCTTGACGNATTGACTTAAACTCATTGCCTTCGTACCACTCAGGCCATGTGTCTGTCTCCGTTAANTGCCGGCCAACAACATACAAAAGTTCCAGGTCTTCGATCACGCCCCGAAAATCCCAGTCAGGGTCAAACTCATCGGCTTGCTTGTGATACCGGACATCTCGATAGTCCTCATTCCACTGGATACCGTATGCCTCACCAAGCTCGCGGTGACGAATCCCGCCTTTGGCATACAGCGCGGGAACACCCACGCGCGCGAAGTTGAAGTGGTCTGAGCGATAGTAGAAGCCGCCTTCGGGCGTGGGTTCGGGAACCACCACCCGATCTTGGATCTTGACGGCCTCTTTGAGGATATCCTCAAGCTCAGAGGACCCATACCCCACCACGACCACATCTTCAGTGGGCCCAACCAAACTCAAAGCGTCCATATTGATGGCGGCCACCGTTTGATCGGTCGGGATGACGGGGTTGTTGGCATAATATCGAGACCCTAAGAGTCCATACTCTTCCAACGTCACCGCCACAAACAGCACGGTTCGCTCAGGCGCACCGGCCTCGGCGTACATTCGGGCAATTTCAATCAGCCCTGCGGTCCCCGAGGCATTGTCAATGGCCCCATTATATATCCCAGCGGATCCAGGCACTTGTAAGGTTCGGCCCAAGTGGTCCCAGTGAGCGGTGTAAACCACCGCTTCATCAGGCCGAGTTTGACCTTCCATCTTCGCGATGAAGTTATATGAAACGCCTCGACGAATTGAATTGGTCACTTGAGCGGTCAACGTGGTGCCCAAACTGACGGCTTGAAAATCATTTGATGCCGCGGCTTCTTGCATGGCATCAAAGTCCATGTCGCTTTTGGCAAACAACTCCCGCGCTGCATCAATGGTGACCCAACCTTCCAGCGCGCTGACGACGGCATCTGAGTCTGACGCCAATTCAAACTGGGCACTGGACCAACTGTTGATGACCACCTCCCACGGATACGACGCCGGAGCAGTGTCGTGCACAATAATGGCTGCCGCAGCCCCTTGTCGCGCTGCTTCTTCATACTTATATGTCCATCGACCATAGTAGGTCATCGCTCGGCCATTGAACAGCTCGGGGTCTTCGGTGGCAAAACCCGGATCATTGACAAGCATGACAACGGTCTTGCCCTCCACATCAACGCCTTCATAATCATTCCAGTCATACTCAGGCGCGACGACACCATAGCCCACAAAGATCACTTCTGACGATTCAACGCCGTGTGGCTGATCGCCTAAGCGTCGAGAGCCAATGATCATGTCCTCGGGGTAATTCAGTTCGAATGACTCTCCGCCGTGATTCATCGACAATGGTGTTCTTGACTGGTTGGTGATCTCCACCATGGGCACCGGCTGAAGGTAGCTGGGCCCATCGGCCGATTCATAACCAGGCGCCATGCCCAGCGCCGAGAACTGTTCGGTCAGATACTCAAGCGTCAATTCTTCGCCCTGCGTGCCCGGCGCCCGACCCGCGAAGGCGTTGGATGACAACGTTTGCACATGGCCCGCATAGCTTTGCGCGTCACCATCAACAACAGCAGGCAGCGCAGGTTCAGCCGCCTCTTGCTCTGGCGCGCTGCCCGGCTGACAGCCCGTCAGCAATAGTGCAATGACGCTTAAAAACGCCGCTGCCAAGAAAAGGTGAGTTTGTTTTAACATGATCAATCCTTCATCATCGGTGGATGGGTGACTGCCATTGTAGCCCGGCTGCTGCTGTCAAATGAACCCCGCCTCAATGGCCTTTAAAACAGCGCGCGTGCGATCTCGCACCCCCATTTTTGAGAGGATGTTAGAGACATGGTTTTTGATGGTGCCCTCGGCCACATCTAAGGCGCGGGCAATCTCTTTATTGGCGTATCCGCCGGCCATCAGCCGAAGAATTTCAGTCTCTCGGGGTGTCATGGCCTCAGGTTGCTCAAGCGCACTGAATGTATGGGTGTGGCTTTTAAGGCCTTGCTGCAAACGCTCGGTGATCGCCGGATTGATCAAGGTGTGACCGCCGGCAAGCGTGCGAACCGCATCCAGTAAAGCCTCCAGGCCCACATCTTTGAGCAAATACCCCTTGGCGCCGGCTCGGATGCCAGCCAGCACCAGCTCGTCATCATCAAACGTGGTCAAGATCAGCGTCGGCGGCAGCTGGTTTCTAGACGACAACGTTGACAACACCTCGATGCCGTTGACCTCGGGCATACGCAAGTCCAAAAGCAAGACATCAGGGCTCAACGACGGCACTGTGTCAATGGCACTTGCGCCATCTGAAGCCTCCCCAATCACCTCAATGTCATCAGACAGTGCCAACAGCGATCGAACGCCTTGGCGAACCAAGGTTTGATCATCCACGAGCATGACACGGATCATCCGGCGTGATGCTCCGGAAGCCAAGCCCGCACCCGAAAGCCCAAGCCTGCACCAGTGGACACATCCAAGCGCCCACCCAGCTCTTTTAAGCGCTCGCGCATGCCGTTAATGCCATTGCCCGGAATAAACTCCTGCGTGCCCGTGCCATCATCTCTGGCCATCAGCGCCAATCCTGGCTCACCATCACTGAGACCCAGCCACAGGTTTTCGGCTTGGGCATGACGCACCGCATTGGTGATGATTTCCTGGGCACAGCGAAGCAAGGCCTGCGCACGTTGCGGGTCGGTCTGTGACAGGCCCGCGGGGATATCAAGGTGGATATTGATCTCGGGGACACCCTCGATCAGAGTTTCCAGAGCGCGGCGCAAATCGACCTGGTCATTGCTTCGAAGATCGCTGACCACCTCACGGACATCACCCAACAGCCCCCGGGCCACCGATGCGGCTTGGTCAACGTGCGCGCTGACGGCATCGGGGCCAGCATGGCTGGCTGCTTCCAGGTTCAGCGACAGGGCCGTGAGGTGATGCCCCATTAAGTCATGCAAATCACGTGAGATGCGAACCCGTTCGGCAAGGCGGGTGTTTTCAGCCAACAAAGACTGGGTCGCCAGCAGCTGTGCATTCACGCGCCGAAGGTCAGCGCGCGCCTGCAGTTGCTGCAGTGCCAACAACGAAGCAATGAACGGAAACAACACCAGCCCCAAACTGGTGATCACAAACACCAGCGCCAATAAAAAGCTGCCCTCTGGAGAGAGAATCACCCACAAGCCAACGACCAGTGCCAACGCGGCCACCCAGGCCACACCCAACACAGCGGGCAAGAGCCATGGCAGCACGCCAGCCACCACCATCACCAAAATAATCCCCACCGTTGACTGAGTGAAGTAGTTAATCGCCAATGCCGATCCAGACAAAATCAACAGCAGCAGCACCCGCAACCACAGTGGCGAGCGCTGGCGTTGGCGCATGGCCGGATGGATAAAGGCCAGCAAAAATAAAATGGCCGCCGACCACCATCCAATCACAGCGCTCGTCTTGGGCGGCTCGCTGAGAAGATTCGGGAAAATGGCCAGGACAATGGCGGCCAGCGCCCAGGTCAAAAGGCCCAGGTACCGCAGCCAATCGACCGGCTGCAGTCCAGACAATCGATCAGCCAAGCCATCCACCCATTGATAAATTTTGGGAAAAATTTTGGTGTCGACTGCACGCTCGCTCATTCGATTATTTTAAACTGCTCGCGTTGAGGNCGTCATGGGCCAAAAGCAATGGATGGGATGGAGTTGTGTCCAAGGCAAAACCACAAGATGTTGCTCGACTGAGGGATGTCTCTGGAAGCATGGTGGGGCAGTTAATGCGCCACATCGGTCTGCAGTTTGAGCGTGTCGGATCGAATGATGACATTCCCGGAAGTTATTGGGGTGCTGACGAGGCTGGCCTGGTCGGCAACAGGCTCTATGCCCGCGGCGACACCCCCGTCCATTCCATCCTGCATGAGGCTTGTCA
>PR_CR_10_Liq_2_inCRDRAFT_1000138_pt1 | contig 21399 bp, 20 predicted proteins | sample PRCRCaboRojoPR_FD_10245 | JGI IMG/M metagenome (IMG submission 10245) | reverse complement strand
ATTTCTCGTGAGATTCCTATTGCTGTTTCGGAACTTCTTGATATGGCGAAGGTTGCGGGGCAGTTGGGGATTACGGGCGCTGAGAATGTTGAGCGTTTTGCTGATACGGTTGCTCGCCTTTCTATCGCTACGGATGTCACTGGTGAGCAGGGCGCAACGAATTTGGCGCGCTTTTTGCAGGCGACGGGTACCAGCATGGATGACATGGGTACTGAGGCGGAGCGTGTCGCTAATGTTTTGAACCAACTTGAGAACACAACCGCTTCTACTGCTGCTGAAATCCTGCAAATGACTTCGTACACGCAGGGGCTTTCTTCTCAGGCGGGTTTGACGACGGATGAAATTCTTGCGTTGAACGCTGCGCTTTTGTCGTTGGGTGTGAAGGCTGAGGCTGGTGGTTCTGCTGTTGTGCGTACCATGGCAAAAATTCAGGAGGCTGCGAGCAGTGGTTCTTCTGAGTTGGCTGCTTTTGCTGAGAATGCGGACATGACGGTTGAGGAGTTCCAGGCGCTTGTGGATAACGCACCTCTTGATGCTTTGGTTGCTTTGGCGGATGGGATGTCAGCGACGGCTGAGAGTGGCGGTAACTTGAATGATGTGTTGAATGAGTTGAACATTAATGAGGTTCGTGAGCGGCGGACTTTGTTGGCGTTGGCTCAGGGGAATGAGACTCTTACTGCGGCGATTGAGGAAGCGCGTCGTGAGTCTTTCTTGATGAATAGTTTGAATAAAGAGGTTCAGATTCAGTCTGAAACTTTGGCTTCTCAAGTCCAGATTTTGAAGAATCGTTTTATTGAACTTGCTCAGGATATTGGTCAGCGTACTGTTCCTGTCATTAAGGAACTGAATGAGTTTTTGTTGAACTTGATGGACACGATTGAGGCTTTGATGCCTTTGATTGTGGGCCTTTCTGTGGCTGCTGGCACGAGGTTGGCTATTTCGTTAGGAAGTGCCTTGCTTCGCCCAATCGGGAAAGTGATTACTGCTGTTTCCACCCTGGGTCCGGTGCTAGTGAAGGGCGCTACGGCTGCTTACAATATCGGTCGCGCTTTTGGTGCGTTGAGGATTGTTTTGGCCCCCTTGGGCGGCCCAGCGGGGATTATCGCTGCCGTTGCTGGTACGGCCGCCCTCCTGTTTACTACGTTCAGGAATGGCAAGAGCGATGTTGATGAGACGACTGCGGCGCTTGATGATTACCGCGAGTCTGTTGAGTTGGCCGCCTCTGAATTCTCCCGTGTTCGCGATAGACAGGATTTGGAGTGGGCGGTTGATTCCATTACCGCTACTCTCGAGGGGGAAGCGAAAACGGCTTGGGAGGATTACACGGCGGAGGTCCTTAAGGCCGTTGAGGAGGGCGACAACCTCAATGACGTGATGGACCAGTTCCTTGACAAGTTGAAAGAAATTAATAGTCAGGAACTTAGGACGGACATTATTTCTGGCCTTGCAGATGCGGCGGTTGAGGTCCAAAACAACATTTCTGAAATTCCTGGACTGCTTGAAGAAGTTTCCTTTGAGGGTTTTTCGGTTGGTGAGGACGGAACCGTTTTCTCCTCCATTGAAGATGCTCAATCCGCACTGGCTAGGCTTGAACAACAACTTGAGTCACTCAGGTCGCCCCAGGGTGTTTCCCCGCTGGGCGGGGAAACAGATATTGTTTCTAGCGAGGAGACTCGGGCCGTTGCTAGGGCTATTGAGGCATTGAGGGAATTTATTTCCCTTAGGGAGGAACTTAATAATCTTCGGTCGGCCGAAGCGGCTGTTGATGACTCTCTTGGCGGGGGCGGTGACGATGATGGTGTTGTCACTGACACCGGTAGTGGTGCCGGAGGGGGCGGCGCTGCAGGAAGGGAATTTGACCCGCTAGGAGACATTCTAGAACGCCGCGAAGACCAAATTGATGAGTTAGAAATCCTTTATGGGAAGTACGGCCGGATGGCTGGCCTCGCCTACGCACAAGGTCTTGTTGACACGAACGAGGAAGCCGCAAATGCATTCGTTGATTTCATCTCAACATCAGCGGACCGTAGTTTGGAACTTGTTGACGGTGAATGGGTTGAGAAACTCGTTCCCAAAGACGAACTCATTCAACAAATCCAGGAGGCTGGCGGAACGAATGAGGCTGGCGAATACCTTATTAGTACCGCCGAAGCCACCGAAAAAGCAATGCAAATGCTTTCTGATGCGTCAGACAATGCAGCAAATTACTTCAGCATTTTCGACATAAGGGTTTCGGATTTGGCTGCCGGGATTGATGATTACCTTGTTGAGGGCTTGGCTGATGTTGAGGGGGCGTTTGAGGAAGGCATCATTGACCCGGTTGGTAGGGCTGAAAGGCGTGTTGATTACCACAGGAGGTTGTTTAACACGCTTAGTTCTGAATATGGTGAGTTTAGTGATGCAGCACAAATTGTTGCGGCTAGACTAGCGGAGGAGGAAGCCACACTTAACGAGTTGACGCAGGCTGAGAATAGGCGGGTTGAGTCTCAAAGGGAGGCGTCTAGGCAGCAAAGCGCAATTGATGAGGCTGTCTCCAACCGCATTGTTGGGGAGATTGCTCTTGAGTCGCAACTTTCTAAAAACAATATTACTCAAACTGAGTATTATGAGCGTTTGATTGAACTGAAACAGGCTGAACTGGAGGCGCGTCAGGCTAAGGATGGCATGACGCAGGAAACGATTGAGCTTGAGGCTGAGATTATTAATCTTAATGAGGCTCTTGATGAGGAGGTTGACCGTCAAGAGGAGTTGCGTCAGGCTATGGATGATACGGCTGCGGCGCGTCAACGTTCTGTTGAGGTCACGCGGGATTACCATACGGAGTTGTCTCGTGGTGCTTCTGTTGGTATGGACGTCGCTATGGCTCGCGGTGAGCAACTTGCTACGCAAATGGATTTGCAGGAGTTGCTTGATTTTGGTGTTATTACTCAAGAGGAGTATAATGCTCGACTTTTGCAGAGCAAGAAGCGCCTTTTGGAATATGCAGTTCAGATGGGTGTTACTGCCCAGTGGGTTATCCAACTGAAGCAAGAGGTAAGGCAATTGGAGGCGGAAACAGCAAATTATAACGAAACCGCTCAAGAATCTAATGGCATTCTTGACATGCTTTCTAGCGGTTTTAGAAAACTTGCCTCCGCCGCCTCCGACGCTGGCAACGATGGTGTTGCCTCCTTCTTGAATTTCGCTGGTGAACTTACCAACCAAATTCCTAACATTCAAGAGGGATTTACTTCCATTACGGAAGGCTTTGACGAGTTTGATTCTGAGGCGGGTGTCACTGCTGAATCAAACGAAAAAGCCGTCGGAAAGATCACTGCGGGTATTGCAAGTATTGGGACCGCCATGGGCGCAATGCTTCCTAGTTACGATTCTGCGGCAAATCAAATGGTTGAGGGTGCTTTTTCGGTTGCTGGGGCAATCGCAGAAATCGCCATCCCCATTCCTGGGGTAGGAAAGATTATTGGCTCTCTTGGCCCCATCGTTAGCGGTGTTCTCGGTGACATGGGCAACGGCGCTAAACAAGTTACCGAAGACCTCAACAAAATGGCGGATAACTTGCAGTATGTTACGCGCGCCACTGCTCAGTCGTTTAGAGATATTGAAGGAATGACCGAACGTGTCTCTAGGGGCGGAATCCTTGGTTGGCTTGGTGCTACAAAGGAAGCAATTAACGAAGAAGTAATGAGCATTGTCCAAAATATTGCCGAGGGTATTTCTAACGGCCTTGGTGATGCCCTTACGGCTGGCGTCACCGCTGCCATTACTGGCGAGGGGGATTGGAAGAAGGCGTTCAGGGACAGCCTTGAAGACGCCATGCTGAACTTGATTATTGAGAGCCTAGTGAACTCCGCGATTCTCGCTGAAGACGGTCCATTTCAGGAGTTTATTGCCGAATTCACTCGCATCATGGCGGAGGAAGGGCCAGCAGCCGCGTTGGCTTACGCTAACCAGGAAATGCCCGGCTTGCTTGATGAGACAAATCAAATGCTTGAAGATTCGGCTGAGTCTATGCCAGACATGTTCAAGATTGGCTCTGACGCCGTTATTGAGAACACGCAAGACAATATTGACCGCCTCACTGAACACATCCAAGATTCTTACTCTTACCTTGGCGATGCCGCTACAAAGATGCTTATCCAGGCGGCAACTACGGGTGACGAAATCAACCAGGAAATGCTGAACAACATGCTGAATATGGCAGATAGCATCATGTCTGGCATCCAGGGGGCAATGAAGAAGGGGATGCGTTCAGCGATGGCTGGTGACCAAGATTGGAAGAAGGAACTGAAGTCCGGCGTGTTGTCCGCTATTGGTGACACGGTTTTGGATGCTTTTATCAAGCAGGCCATTATCCAAAAAATTATGGCTGGCTTCGTCGCTGATTTTGTTGCACTATGGGAGGAGGGGGATTATGAGGCGGCGAACGAATACATCAAAAACAACCTGGACAGTACCATTAACCAAGTTGCGGATGTGATTGATACATTTATCAACGCGATTCCCCCTGAACTTCGTGGTGATTTGTTTGGTGAGGATGAGGAACCAACCCCCTCGCGCCCATCCCCTGAACCGGAGGAGCCGACGAGCGGACCAAGGGACGCAGGCACCAGAATCGGTGAAATTACCGGCCCCACCCGAGACCTTCTTTTAGACCTCTTGCGGCCATTATCCATCCTGCCTTCCTGGACATCAATGATTCGCGACATTCGTAATGACGTTAGGGCCATTGCGGCTAGTGGCGGCATCAGTATTACGCCTGACACGATTACGACACCTGAGTCGGTTGGTACAATTACGAACGTGGAAAACCAAACCATTAACATTACCAACCCCACCATCACCACGCAAGCGCGAAGCATCAAAGAACTCTATCGGGAACTCAGTGAGTACGCTAGCAAGCAAAAGAAGGGCGGTAAGCGATGAGTTTACCTACGCCAACAAAACCCAATGGTGACGGCGCATACAAAATTTATAATGATAACTTCAGTGTTACTTTGCCACCCACTGTTGACACCGAAGAAGAAACGATTGAAATTGAAAATTACTTTGAGGATATTGCTGGCCGGGATGGCCTTTTCCCGGTCCGAACGCCTGACTTCGCGGGTAGAGACATCACGTTTAACGGCACCCTTTATGATGAGAATAAAGTTAATTCGTTGCGCCGTGTTTTAGACTCGAAAAGGGTCACGGTTGAACGAGAAAACCGAGTTCTTGAAGTTGACGTTACCTCGGTCGTAATCACCGAGGAGGTTATTGGAAAGATTTGGCGCGTGTCAATTGAAGCTGAATCCCCCAAGTACTATTGGCGTTCCAAGAACCTGTATAACGAAACGACAAGTCCCGCAGTAGTTCTTAATGAAGGTACACTTTCCACATTCCCCATTTTTACGATTGTTTCTCCCGAGGGGGGAATGAATGAAGTGAAGTTTGAAATTGCGGGGAGGGTTGCGGAGTTCACGGATAACGTGAACCCCATTCCTGCTGGTGAGGTTCTCGTTATTGATTGCGAAAACCTTACGGCGTCTACCTCAACCAGAAGCGTGACTGGGAAAATGAACGACACTTTTTTTACTGACCCACCCCGCTTTGTTCCCGACACAAACATTATTTCCGTTACGATTAATGATGGCAACACCTTGACTCCTGAACAACTTTTTTATGATGGTGAGCCAGTCATTTTTAACGGGCAAGAGGTATACTATTACCCGTTTGATACTGATTTTGAGGTTAAGTATTACGAGAGGTTCATGTGATTTACACTGTAACCATTTTTGATGAGAATGGCGAAAGGGCAACCGTCCTTTCGGATGTTTCGGACCCCTCGTACTCCAGGTCCAAAAACACTGCGGACCAAGTGGATTTCGCCATTCCTCGTAACGACCCCAAAATCCAAGAAATCAAAACAGGTAGGAAATTCGAAATTGTTCGTACCCTCAATGGCGTAACCACAACGGAGGCTAGTGGCTATATTTCTAACCACAGTTACTCTGAGGAAACGTACGACGTTGAGGGGTACACGGAAGAAATCATTCTGGATAGGTACTTTACTCCACCTCAGTTCGGGTATAACCTGCAGTCACAATTCCAAAACATTAAGGTTCTTGCGGAAGAACTTGACCGCCCCTACCTGATTGAGCGAGTAAAGTTCAACTGGGATGATTATGTTGTTGACTCCAATGGAGTTACATACCAGGATTCCCTTGGGAATGTCCGCCCGTTCGTTTTGCTTCAGAATAGCGGAACACCAGAAAACCCTCAGTACGCTACGGGTGGTGGGCAATACATTGTTTTTGAGTTTGAGAAGAATGATGATGAGCGTTGGGATAGGTTCCGCTGGGTAAGTGATTACTATAAAGATGAACAGGGTGAAGTCACCACGAAAGTTTCTTACACGAGTAGTGACGACCCAAACAACTTCCCTCCTTTTAGCCAGCCTCAGGCGGGCGCTGAAACGGATGTTGTGGGGATTGTGATTGCTGCTGAACCTCCTGCTGACGATAAGTATGTTCGTGTGAAAGTTGATTTCAACACGACTTCAAGCAAAACTTCTCCCGTGTTTTTTGTGTTGGAAGCCATTCGGCGTGGGCCAGCCATTCTGGATGACGTGGTCGTGGATAACTCTGCTAGTGGAATTATTACTCCTGGCTTGACGGCGGACAACACTTCATTCTTCGATGTTCTTACTGCCGCTCTGGAGCCATCCGGGTACGAGTTTAAGGTTGAGAACAACATTTTGTATGTTGCGAACACGTTTGGTTCTGATAGGACGAACGACTTTTCGGTGGTGGGTTCATGATTAACGCTACGATTGATAAAATTACGATTAATGAGGATGAACTTTATAACCGCATTAAGGCGTACGGCCCTGGTGATGGTATCAATCGTGCGGCCATCACTCGTGAGGACGCGAGTAGTATTGCTCAGTATGGGGTTCGTGAGGAGGTGTTTGATGTTCCTACCGCTACGGATTTTGATGATTTCGTGGCGAAGGTAGATGCTCACCTTGAGGTTGTGAAGGACCCTGTTACTGAGATTGAAATCACGTTTTTTTATGATACTGATCGTGGTCCTGGTGGACAGATTTTTGAGGGTGAGGCGCTCACGCATGATGGTGAAGTGATTGAGTACTATCGTTTTGGTGATGAGCGTGAAATTAAGCGTGGTGACACGATTCGGATTGTTTCTAAATCCCTGAACCTGAATACTACGGGGGTTATTGAGGAGTTGGATTGGGAGCCGGGGCAGGTTTCTCTTTCTATTGGTTCCAAACGTTACAACCTTCTTGATGTTGTTTTTGAGGAGGAGTCTCGTCGTGAGAGGCAGGAGGCTGCTCTTGGGCTTGAGCGGCCCATTAGTTTTCGTGCGGAGTCTGGGAATCCTGGGTGTGTTGTTGGTTTGAACCCGTATGTTTCGCCGCGCGCTGTTGGTGTTGAGATTTATGGGTCGCAGACGCAAGGCTTTACGCCTGATAGGGAAACCCTTTTGTTTAAGGGTACGTCTTCGCGTGTTGAGTTACAGCAGTTGATTCCTCCGAATGAGTATTACTTTCGTGCTCGTTCGTATGATGCTTCGGGTAACTTTTCTGATTTTACGGATGAGGTTAGTGCGAATGCGGGGTATTTGACTGGTAATGGTATTGAGCCTAGTGGTGTGGATAACAGTAGGCTTGATAATGATTCTGTTAGTGAAGACAAAATGCAGGATGGTTCTGTCACTGAGCCTAAGGTACGTGATGGCTCCATCTCAAAAGATAAGATTGATGCGAATGCGGTGACGGCTGATAAGATTGATGCTGGCGCAATTACTGCGGACAAGATTAGTGCTGGCGCTGTTACTGCGGATAAGATTGAGTCTGGCATTGTAAGTATTACGGATGCTGGTGGTGATACTGGGCAGGCGAACTCTGTTCGTGTTGGTTCTGGCGATAATCTTGTTGCGATGGGGTATATTGGGGACCAGACGAATAATAATCCTGAGTTTGGTTTTTATGGGAAGTTGGCCTCTAGTGTTTTTATTGAGGGCGCCCCTAGGATTGTTGATATTTATTTTGAAGAAGTTTATGAACCTACTAGTGCCACATACACAAGAAATACATCCAACAGCGGAATTGGTGAAGATTTGGTTTGGTATTACAGTATCCCACTTTCCACACTTAATGTTTCTGACGTTAGGGATGGAAATAGGCTATTTTTGGTTTTTCAGTCCTCTCTAAATCTAAGAGACGGCAATCAAGATACTGGCGCCTCCAGGGGGCGTGTTGGCGAGGTTCAGGAACTACGTGAGGGACTAAGTCTAAACCCTGGTGGCCCGATTTTTGGGAATTCTGTAATTTATCCTGTTGATATTGGAGGAATTTTAGGCGGTTCCTTTGATGATGCTTACGCTACAGGTAAGATTAATTTTAAACATTATGATAATAATACTGGTATACAGTTCGCAGATTTTACGGTTTCGGGGCAAATTAGTTTTGCTATTTTTGAGTATGACGGACAAACTGATTCTGGTTCCGTGTCTTTTAACACTAAAGAGGTATAGAAGCGACTTTCTTTCCTGAATTGCTATAATTTGTTTGTGGAGGACTTATGGCTTACACACTAACCGAAAAACCAGGAATTGACCTGGTAATCAACGGAACCGACCTTGACATCAAGGTTGACGCCAACGAAATTGCTGCTGATGTTTTGGCTGCAATCAAGAGCACCAGCACCCCTGTTGATATTGACGTCAACAAACTTGAGGGCGAGGATGGAGCGCACTACCTCAGTAGGGCCAACCACACTGGTTCTCAGTTGGCCTCCACAATTTCTGACTTTAACGCCGCTGTCGATAACCGCGTTATTAACACGACGATTCCGGGTACGGTCAATGCCGCCTTTGTTAACCAACTTAATGTTGACGCGGATACGGTGGACGGCCTTGACGCGGGCGACTTGCTCGACCGCCAGAACCACACCGGCGAACAAAGCAAGACCACCATCACGAACTTTGATGGCGAGGTCAACAGCCTTATTGACGCTCGCGTTATTTCTTCTTTCATTAACAACCTTGCTGGCGTTGACGCCGACACCCTCAACGGGGCCACGGCTGCCGACGTTCGCGACCGCTCCACCCACACGGGCACGCAGGGCACAGCCACGATTTCTGGTCTGTCTGCTTACGTTAGCGGAGTTATTACTGCGGATGTAGACCAGGCGTTCGTGAATGACCTGGATGTGGACGCGCAGACTCTGGATACGCTCACCACCGCGGACCTTCTCTCGCGAGCGAACCACACGGGCACCCAGGACGGAACCACCGTTACCTACGACAACACAGGGCACGACCTGGTAGCCAGCAACGTGCAGGCCGCCATTGATGAGTTGGACTTCAAGAAGGTTGATGTCTCCAGCCTAGCGTCCAACATCGTGTTTTACTACACGACTGCGTCGTCTGGCGTGCTGAGTTACAACTCGCTTGTGACCTCCACCGAAGACCCTGATTACGATGACACCGCCGTGAATGTTGCGACTGGCGCGATTACGGCGTCAGACCAGCAGGTTGCGGCGTTCGTGAGTGAGCCAGGTGTGATTGTTGGGAACCCTGGCGTGTTTAGTGTCACCACGATTGGGAATGTCCGTCGTACGGATGGGAACGACACGGCTGAGTTTTACTTCAAGGTTTTCCAGAGGGACCAGGCTGGCAACGAAACGGAACTCGCTGAGTCTGGGGTTACGCCGTCTATTGATAGTTCTAGCTACATTCAGTTTGCTGAGTACGCACTTATTAATAACGGTACGTTTGCTGACACGGACCGGATTGTTATTAAGTGGTTTGCTAATAGGGTTACGAATCAGGGTGGCGCACCGGAGTACGATATTGAGGTTGGTGGTAACGACCCCGCTAGGACCCTGTTCCCGGTTCCTGTAACTGTTATTCCGGCCGAGGAGGCCTCTGAGGTCATTGTTGACACGGCTTCCTTCGGTGGGGTCCTGAGTGGTGCGGATGACTCGGTTCAGAAGGCTCTGGATACGATTGATGACCACACGCATACCGCTAGTGACGTCACTGATTTTGATTCGTCTGTTCAGGGTGCGATTGATGCGTCATTCATTGAGGGCCTTGGTATTGAGATTGCTGCGCTTGATGCGACCGGTGCGGCCACGGATTACGTTCTAACTTCTGACGGTGACGGCACTGCATCCTGGCAGTCGCCGCTTGCTAATGTCACCATTGAACAACTAAATGACGTTAACTACTCGTTTGGGCCTCCCGTCCAGGGAGACCAGCTGATTTATAACGAGACGACTGGCACCTGGCAGCCGCAGACTCCGGTTGGTGCGGGCGACATGCTAAAATCTATTTACGACAGCAACGATAACGACATCGTTGACAAGGCAGAAACCCTTGATGATGGCAGCGTGTCGGTTGCTGCGCAAGAAACTCGTGACTTGATTGATTCGGACCCTGTTGGGCAAGCGGTCGCCCTAAGTATCGCCCTTGGATGAGGAGTGAATGATGGCTAACACCTTTAAGAACTACACGGAGCGCAACGTTGGAACCACGGCTGTTGCCGTTGACTCCTACACGGTGCCCACGGGGGTTCAGACCACCGTTATTGGCATGACTGTTGCCAACCTTCTTTCGTCTACCGAAATTACGGTTGATGTCACCCTTTCGGGTGGCGGAAACGATACGCACATTATTAAGAATGCCCCCGTCCCCAGTGGCTCCAGCATTGTTGTTGTTGGCGGAAGCCAAAAACTTGTTCTTGAGGAGGGGGACCAGGTTAAGGTTTCCTCTAGCGATGCCGCTAGTGCTGACGTTATCTTGAGTGTTTTGGAGATTAGCTAATGGCTGAGTATATTGGCGCAATCCCTGCTGTCCGAATCCCTAATCTTGATGAGCTGGATGGGGTGGACCTTACTTCGGTAACCCCCACCGATGGCTCCCTCCTTTATTTTGATGGGGAAACCGGAACGTGGCGCGTACCTACAAACAACAGCAAATTTTTTAACGAAAAAGCTGGCAATCCTTTTTATGTTGACGACAACAATGTAACGATTAAGCCTTTTGATGGCGTTCCCGCTGGTGCCCAGGGGAACATTAATGGAAAAACTTATGAACTTGTTGATAACCTTGAGGGAACGATTCCTGTTCTTTCGGTTACCAGCCTTGTAACAGAAATTCCTAGAATCGGTGGATTTTTGCTGGAGGACGGAGTTAGCGTCGCGCCTATTTCCTCTGCTGACATCTCTCATTGGGATACCAGCAGCGTGACCGACATGGAGGACACTTTTGAGTTTTCTAGCGCGCCAATTGGTGGTTGGTCCTCCATTACCCAGTGGGATACCAGCAACGTAACCAACTTCAAGGATACCTTTAGGTCCAGTACTCTTGACTTGGACATTTTTGATTTTTGGGATTTTTCTTCCGCTGAAGACCTAACAGAATTTGTTAATCGCGTTAATTTTTATCGAGATGTTTCCCTGGGCGGGAGCTACGACTGGTCGTCTTTTCAGCCCCCGTCTGAACTGAAGACCCTAAAGGGGCTGTTTAAAAACTGGGATTCATTTGACTTAGATTTTTCCAACTGGGACACAAGCAACATCACAAATTTTGAGAATGCTTTTACGTTTAGCTTTAGCCCGGCAAACACCCCCAACCCCTTCGTTCTTAACGATGACCCCAACTCTGCTTTTACCCTAGAAAACGCAGAAAAAATTGGAGGAATTGTTCAGTACAACTCAAACTACAATACTTTTGATTTCTCCTCCCTGGATTTTTCTCCTACCGGCTCCCTCTCTAGCGTCAGGAGCCTAAAAAACTTTTTTGGGCTCCCCGAAAGCGGATTTGATGCCAGCCTGGTTGATGTGTCCACCTGGGATACAAGTAACATCACCGATATCAGCTTCTTCACCGCAGGTCGTGTTAGCTCCTTCACTGGTGAAGAAGTAACTGACTATTATCTTGAGGGATTTAATTCAGATATGACCGCTTGGGATACCTCAAGCGTAGAAAATTTTGAGTATGCCTTTGCCGAGGAAGATTTTCAAGGAAACTCTTTTAATCAAGATATTAGCGGTTGGGATACTAGCAGCGCAAAGAACATGAAGAGAATGTTCTGGAGAAACGGAAACTTCAATCAGCCAATTGGAAGCTGGAATGTATCAAGCGTAACGAACATGAATGGGATGTTTGAGAGGGCTTATAATTTTGACCAGGACCTCAGCGGTTGGGACGTGTCAAGCGTAACTGACTTCAGAAACATGTTTCGAAACAGTAACATTACTTTTGACCCCATCTCGTCTTGGGATTTTTCTAGCGCTGTTTACCTGGGCGGAATTGTTTCTGACACACCAGTTTTTGATTCTATTGACTGGTCTGCCTTTGTTGTTCCCGAGAGTGTTATTGATTTGTCAGGAATGTTTCTAAATGCTTTTAATTTTAATGATGACATCAGTAGTTGGGACGTAAAAAACGTTAAAAACTTTTCCCAAATGTTTGAAAATGCTCAAAACTTTAACCAGGACCTCAGTGGTTGGGATGTAAGTAGCGCTGAAGACATGTCTGGAATGTTCCAGGGCGCTAATATCTTCAATCAAGATATTAGCTCTTGGAATGTAAGCAACGTTACAAATATGGATAAAATGTTCTTAGGCGCTGACTTATTTAATCAAGATATTGGCTACTGGAATACAGGTAATGTCAAATCCATGTCTGGAATGTTTCAGAGCGCTAGTAGCTTCAATCAAGATATTAGCTACTGGAATACATTCTATGTTGAAGACATGTCTTATATGTTCCAGGACGCTAGCAACTTTAATCAAAATATTGGCTTTTGGGACGTAGGCAACGTTACAGATATGGAAAGTATGTTTAGAAGCGCTTCGTCCTTCAACGGCGATATTAGTGGTTGGGATGTTAAAAACGTTACGTCTATGCGTTCCATGTTCGACTCAGCCGTAGCCTTTGATGCTGACATTACCAACTGGGATGTCTCAAACGTTAGAGACATGGCAAACATGTTTTCAGGTACCAACTTCAACCAAGATATTAGTAGGTGGGAAACCCGAAACCTCAGGGAAGCAAGGGGTATGTTTAAAAACAACACCCTTTTCAATCAAAGTATTGGCCACTGGGCTCCTGACGCGCTAAGGGATACTGCGGAAATGTTTGAAGGGGCAACCTCTTTTAACCAAGATATTAGCCGCTGGGACATGCAATTCGTTGGGTTCGCATCTTCCATGTTTAAAAACGCAACTTCATTTAATCAGGATATCTCTCGGTGGAAAATTGGAGGGGAAAACTTTGAGAACGATTTTCAAAAGAACATCGGGGTTGAGAACTACAACAAATTAGGGGACGGAAGCCTGCAGCTCAGCTTCGTTGAAAAATACCTCTTGGTAGAAATTAAGGAAACGTTCAGCGGGGCCTCTTCTTTCAATCAGGATATTACCGGCTGGAACTGGAACGGAATTAGCCTTGAGGTGAGTATTGACGGCTCCGGAATGAGTACAGCCAACTACGACAAAATCCTTCTCAAGGTCCACGAAGAAGCCGAACGCCGAGAAAACGTAAAAGCTCAATACAACTGGTATGAATCATGGCTTATTAAGGGTTTCTCCGGAGCGCCATTTATTGATGCTGGCAGCATCCAGCACAGCAGCGACCCCGCAGTTGTCGCGGCAAAGCAAAGCCTTGAGCAAGACTACGGATTTAACATCTTTGACGGCAACCCATAAGGAGAAAAAATGGCTGGAATTCCACTTGAAAAAGACAAGATTATTTTGATTCAAAAAGGAGACGAGTTCTCCTTCGCGGAAACACGAGAAAACTCCTACCTTCACGCAAGCGGCGTCACCCACTACGAGTTTCACGATACCCTCGAGGAAGCCTATCAGGCAGCCAAGGAACTGGTTCCCGGTTGGCTTACCCCAGAAGAAAAGATGCAGGCTAGGCTTGATGAGCTTAAACAAAAACAGGAAGACCCAAGACAGGAACTCAGTGAAATGGAAAAACGAGAACTTGAGTACCTAGAGAGACGCACCGAAGAAAACTAAAGAGCAATCAAAACACCCCTTATGCTATCCTACGGCGTAAGGGGTGCCACTATGCCAAAACAAGATTTCGAGAAATCCTTTGAGTTCCTCATCAAGGTCGAAGGTGGGTTTGTTGACCACCCCAACGACCCCGGCGGACCAACCAAGTTCGGTATTACGCAAGCCACAACTGGTTGGGACCGAGAAACCATCAAGAACCTCACCCCAGAAGTCGCCAAAAAGTGGTACTTTGATAACTACTGGAAGCCAAGCGGCGCAGACAAGTTGCCGTGGCCCCTCAACCTCGCCGTGTTCGACTTCGCGGTTCACAGCGGCATCCAAACCGCAAGGAACCACTACACGCCAGGCATGAGCGCAAACGAATACGTTGCGGCACGCCTCAACTACCTCACCAGCCTCACGGACCTATGGGAGCACTTCGGTCGCGGCTGGATGCGGCGCATCATGAAACTCATGCAAGTCATGGACGACGAGAACCCCGAGTACGGCCTCATCCAGGTATTCGAGGGCGACAAGCACTACAACTACTACCCAGTCAAGCAAACGGAAGGCGAGATGTCAGGCGGAAAAGCAAAACTTATGGTGCGGATTGAGCCACGAGGCATCCTCGAAAAAATCCGTCAATACTTCTGACCCCCTCGGAGTGCCGCCATGCCAGAAATTATTTCCACCTTCGAATTTTGGGTGACTATCCTTACTGTCTTCGGAGCCGGACGGCTTGCGGAGGCAGCGTTCTCCCGCTTTCTAAACCGAAAGAAGATTAGTTTGGAGAACAAATCCAGCAGCCTCAAGTTCATGGTTGACCGCATGAAAGTCATGGAAGAAGAAATGGACCGCCAAAAAACCGAAATTAAGCACCTCAAGGTCACCATGGAAGCCCTTCAAAAGGAGTACCGCCGAGTTAGCGACACCCTGTACGAGGTTACCGAAACCGTGGAGACGCACGGCACGCCGGACGTCATCCAACGCATCCGCGAAATTCCTGGTGTTCCTACCGTCACCAAAAACGACTAAACGGTACAATACTTGTGGAGGTGAACAACGTGTGCGAAAACTGCTGTTGCGGCATGTGTTTTTGCAAAACCCCTAATTCCTAAGAGAGGAGGTGGTCTACATCTAATCTACTAGGAAAGGGGGGAGTGTTCCCTGAAAGGAGTCATTATGACACAGAAAAAAAGTTGGTGGCAAAGTAAAACCGTGTGGAGCGGCGTTATCGCTGTTGCCCTTGCTGCGTACAGCACCGCAAGCGCAGAGTTTGGGCTTCCTCCGGTCCCCGAGTACCTCTACGGTGTCCTGGGTGCCCTCGGCGTGTACGGTCGCGTGACGGCCAAGAGTGTCGTCAAGGGAAAGTAAATGCGGCGTCTCGCACTCGCAACACTAGCAGCCGCCGCTCTCGGCGTCGCAGGCGCTAGCAGCCCCACGGACTACAACCTCAACACCGTCACCGTGGAGTCCGGCGGCACCCCCAACTACACGACTGTTGAGTACGAACGCTACGTTGGGCGCTACGCACTCCTTGACGTGTACGCCTCAGGCGCACTCACGTTCGACGACGCAAAAGCCGAGTGGGTTACCCTCACTCCCCGAATTATTGCAGAGCAAGGCAACGACGCCTTCTACGTTTTTGTAGAGGTATCCGTCCCACAAAATATTGTGCCGCTCGTTGGTGAGAGCGACACGTGGATTCGGACAGGCGTTAGTTACAGTTGGTAAACCCAACCCAAAAAATGTAGCCCCCACAATCGTGGGGGCTTTTTTTATACCCTAGTAGAGTTCTCCACCCCACTACTTGGGGAATACACGAACTCCGCTTTCGCCATGAACTCCATAATGTTCGTAGCGTTCACGTACGACATGGCACTCGACAACCCCTGCTCAAGGGACGCAACAACCGAATACAGGCTCCCAGTAACCGGCACACGCCCCGAAACACCCTCCACGAAATCCTCACTACCTTTTTGTTCACGTGAAGCCATCCCACGGTAAGGCTTGTACTCCACACCATCCTTCACAAACGAACGCCAAGGAGTCTCAAGACAACCACCAAACAACCGACCCGTCATCACAAAATCAGCACCCAAAGCAACCGCCTTCACAAAATCACCAGAGTTACGAACACCTCCATCCGAAATGATGAACGTCTCACCACTATTCTTTCTCGCTTCATGAATGAGTGCCGCTTGTGGGTACCCCACACCCGTCACTTCACGAGTGGAGCACGCAGCACCACTCCCCACCCCAAACTTAAACGCGAAATCCCCATCAAAGTCACTACCTTCACGAAACACAGCTTCAGGATTCGCGAAATTCCCAATAATCAACGGATTCACACCCCGCCACCTGATCGGCGGAATCAAAGCACCATTCGCAATATCGATAGACACAAGCCCCTGAATTTTCTCTAGTTTCTCTTGAAACTCAAAAAACTCATCCAGCGAAACAGCCAACCCCGTATTCAAACCACCAGACGCCAAGTAATCAACACCATCCATCCGCTGTTCAAACGGCGTAGCGCGACTAAAAATGTGGACGCCACCCGCATCCGCCATACGCCACGCAAAACCAGAATCCAACTGCGTAGCGATTGGGTTTGCCGTGTCAAACATCGCCATGCTTGCCGTCATCACCGGAACCGAAAACTCAACCTCACCAAGTTTGTGGGTTGTGTCAACAGTCCTGCGACTCTCAACACGCGTGCGAGCCGCAGGAACAATCAACACATCATCAAACGTAAAACCCTCAACCATACTCACCTTTCTGGCCCCACAGAACGTGGGGCCAACACCGTGTTTAACAGAACGAAACCATGCGTAATGTTACGAGAGACGAACTGCGTCACCACGCTTGATTTTGCGTGCGTGCCCAGCAGCCGTTCGCGCTTCCGCTTCCGTCAATTCACTCAGTTGCTTGAAGTCGCGGTCCAACAACGCGCGGATCTCAGCAACAACGTCACTACCCGTAATTTCGGCTCGTTCGTACTCTTGAATCAACGCAGAAACAATCTTTTCAGGGAGGGCATCCGAGACACTAAATGCATCCTCAATTTGTTCCTGCGTTACTTCTTTTCCCTTTGGGGCCTCCTGTTTCGCTTTGGGCTTCCCACCATCCTTGTTTCTACCCGCACTAGTGTTCCCGTCGTCATCATCATCAGCGACAATACTCAGGAGTGCCGTGATGCCGTATCGACGTGCGTACGTGATGCTGCCACCCAACTTCTGGGGGTCGTTCGCGTCTTTCGACACGAGGGGGATTTCGCTACTAATTTCTTGTCCTGTTTCCGTGTGGACAAGGCGGGTCTGGAGATATGGCTTGCCTTCATGACTAACGCCACTCTGGATAATCACCAGACCCTGCTCAGCGAGAGGCCGCTCTACGGCGGTGAGGATTGCTTCTAGGTCAGCGTACCGCCCGTACATTGCCTTTTTGTTCTTCCCTGGAGGGCTAATGTTGCGTTTGGCTTCAAGAAGCGCACTATACAGTTCTTTCATCACTCACCATCCGTCACAGCCACGTAGTAATCGTCGTCGTAGAAAGACAATTGCGTTCGGTTGTCAGGCTCGATGGGGTCGGGTTGCGGTTCGTACGGAACCAAAAACCCAGCACCTCGGTTGGAATGCATCGCGTAAACAACTTCTCGGATGGCTTCAGCCGTTTTGCTGAGCGCCAAATTGATGTTGTAGTTCTCCCATTTTTCCTCTGCGCTGCGTTGAGTGAGGTACATGAAGCCATCAAGAAGTTCTTCGTACGCATCAACAAGGGCGTCACGACCGTTGTTGATTTGGAGGGGAGTCCCGTAGGACTCCACCCCCTGCAATTCACGTTCACTGAGGTCCTGCACGACATCCTCAACGAGCGTACTGGAGAATTGCTGCCAGTTACCAGCGTAGATTTCGAACTCGCTAACTGCCCTCGGGAGGACTCGGTTGGGGTTACGCTCCAGCGAACGGGTCATCTTCGTCCTCCTCACTGGGGGCGTTGAGGAACTCCATCACGACGAACTGAGCGTTGAACGGGTTTTTGTTGGGGTCGTCCTCATGCTGGAATCGTTTGTCCGCACGATACCGAATGCTGGCCTTGACCTCAAGTTCGTCACCTTGACTGTACACAGCCAACTTTTGGGCGTCCTCGTCAAACGCAACAACATCGTGGTAGCCAGCCAACCGTTCTTCACCGGAACGGTCCGTGTACGTTTCTTTCAGGGTGCAAGCAGCGAACGTCGTGTTGTCACCAGTCTTGAAGAAGGGGTCGCGAGTAATCGTGCCACGAATGAAAGCAATAGCCATTATTGGTTCTCCAATGCAGAAAGAGTAGCGTCAAGTTTGTCGAAAAGTTGACCGAGCAGGTGATTCCGAGCGGCTGGATTTTCCTCTAGTACCTCCTCTAACAAATCGTACAACTCAAAACCTTCATCGTGGGAGAGTTGGATAACAATGATGTCTTCATCCATATTTACCTCGCAAACGACAGAACTTCAAGCTTCAGGTTGGCCAACGCCAAGAATGCTACCACGAGCGCGAGGAGACCTTCCGGGATTCCAACGAACCAAGCGAGGGGAGCTGCACCAAGAATGCCTGTGATGAACGCGAACCACTGGAGGAACATCAAAACATTATGAATTGCTTTCATTTTGTGCCTCCGAAAAACTGCTCACGACCACACCAACAACCATCTGTAGAAAAAACGCTGTTGATTTGTTGCTCATGACTTCCTCTGCTGTTCCCTCGACCTCGATTTGTAGTTCGTCACGCATGTAGGTGAGGGCCTTGTCCACAACTTCCTGGGTGTACTGCTCTAGCGTCATTTCACTCATTTTTTTCCCTTTCCTGGCGGCGGAGTTCTTCATGAACAACGTTAATGATTTTGTTGAGGTCAACATCCGTACGAATATCCAGAGGGCCGGTGTACCCGAAGGAACTTTCCAGTGTCTCTTGGATTTCGTCAGGGTAAATTTGTTGGTCCCAACCCACGAGGTCGTAGCCGCAAAGTGGGCACGTGTCGGTTTCAGGTTCAGGAGCGACGGGCGGATCGTAACTCCCTTCGAAGTAACCTACCTCAATTCCGTACGTCCCTCTACAGTTTGCGTTCGTGCAGTACATCTCGATGGTCGCCATTTTGTTTCCTTTCTGCCCGCTAAAAAAGTCTTGGGAAGGTGGGCTTGCCTTCCCAAGACGAATACTAGCATAGGTTTTTGGGGCTTTGCAAGGGGTTAGTTGGTGGGGTCCTCCAAATACCCGATTGGAATCTCGCAAGCCCCACCAGCACACGCAATTTCGCCCGTGAGGTCCGTGTGGTCTTCCGTCTCGTCAATTTCTTTGAAGTCCAAATTGGCTTTACGAATGATTTCCGCCATCGCCTCAAAAGCATTTTTGTCGACCGTCTCGAATGGCGCTTGTTGGTACGTGTGGTCGCTGTGGGGGAGAAGACTGAGGCCGTTGTACTCCTCGCGGTTTTCCCACATCCAGTCATGCACGTAGTCCCACTCTTCGTCCTTAATGTTGATGGTGGCACTAATGTTGTTCGGCATTCCGCCGTAGCGGTTACCAGGGCGAATCCACTCATGGTGGTAGCGGCGTACACGCTCAAGCAGGGCAGCGGCCCCCTCTTCACGTGTCAGTGCGCCCTCCGGAGCCTTTTGGGGAACAGCAACAACAATTTGTTGTGGGTTGAACACGTCCTCCTCAACAATGGGTCCCTCATCAATTCCGAACTTCTCCATGAGGTACTGCGCGATAGGTTCACTTTTATTGAACCGCATGCGACGAATGTAGTACGGGTCATGCCAAGCGTGAATGCCGCTAGCCGTGCCAGCAACAAGGCTGGCGGTGCCCTCAGGCTTGATGGCGGTCACGCGAGCAGCGGGAGTAATCCCAAGGAGGTCCGCCATTTGTGCGTTCATCTCCACAGCAGCGTTCGCAGCCTCCTCGCCATCAAGGTTCTCAATGTTTCGGGAGGCCACACCCGTCATGCTGACGCCCAGGAGGCGTTCTTCTTCCGTTTGTTCTTTCCAACCTTCGCTGAGGAACGGGAAGTTGGTGTAGGACGCCTGGAGCGTACCGATAATTGCGGCAGCGCGAGCGCGAGCGTTGAAATCCTCTTGGCTTTCAACCGTACCAACATTCATGGTGGTGAGGTTACAAAACTGCTTGTTGTTGAGCGTAATTTCTGCGCACGGGTTCGTTCCGTACCGAAGATCATCCACCCAATAAACACCAGGTTCACCAGCACCAGAGTCACGAGCGGACTGAAAAACATCATGGAAAAGTTCATCATCACGCCCACGGAGAAGGACTGCGCTGTTGTTCGCGTACGCGCGGTCGGGATTCACTTCCCACCATGCACCCGATTTCGCTTCCAGCATTTCTTCGTCATCAGGGCTGAAAAGACTAATCATGGCGGAGCGGCGAATCCCTCCGGAGAGGACGGCGCGCGCAATGAAGGTCGCCATGTCGTGAACCTCGATAGGCCGCATTTTGTCCCCAGCGTTTTTCGCTGCTAGCGTGGCTTCAAGGTCATCCAGCGTCCGGCGAAGCGGATCGGGACCAGGAGCGCGACCGCCACTCGTTTTCAGGAGCGCGCCTTGCGGCCGGATTTCACTGTAATCAAACACCGGCTTGGGGGAGCCAGTGAAGTAGGCGTTCACGAGGGCTTCAACGGCGTACGCCCAACCTTCGATGCTGTCGTCAATCGTGAAGTTCGTTTCTCCATCTGGCGTGTGAACCTCAGGCAATTCCGCAACATGCTGTTTTTGGACACTGAAACCAACCCCTGTCCCACCAAGAAGGAGGTACATCAAGTCACCAAAGAAGGAGGGTTCGTCAGCGAAACGAAAGGCGCAGTTATAGATGCGGCTGTTGTTGCGGAAGATGGGTTCGCCGCCGAATTGGAACGAACGCATGGAGGGGAAGACCTTGCGGTCAAAAACAAATTTGTATGCTTCGTCCGTCAGGCGGAGAGCGGATTCTTTTTGTTCGGTTTCCAACCCCAGGGACTCAATGTGGTCAAGGTGCATTTGTCGGTTGCGAGCAACAATTTCTTCGAACGTCTCTCGGCGTCCAAGTTCGCCCCACCAGCGGGCGTACTTGCTGTAGACGGTGATGTCGCTAATGAGTTGGTGTTCTGGGTTCATAAATGCTCCTCCTTGGTTTGGGGGTAGAATTTTTATCATACCACAAACCGGGGGTGCTTAGACTTCCTCCTCAGTACCAACCGACCAGGGAGAGGCGTAGTCGCGACCGTGTAGCTCCTCCCAGATGCTAATTGACCAAGGAGCCACATAGTCACGAGCCAACTCCAGCATCGCGCTTGCATACTCACGGATTTCTGGTTGCGCATGCTCGTGGTCGCGAAGGTGAACGAACCG
>PR_CR_10_Liq_2_inCRDRAFT_1000135_pt1 | contig 21609 bp, 20 predicted proteins | sample PRCRCaboRojoPR_FD_10245 | JGI IMG/M metagenome (IMG submission 10245) | reverse complement strand
GGCTTGCCCCGCATCCGTACCCACGGTTTCAGTTCCGACGCCGATGATGTCCCGCTCTTCGGCCAAAAACGTGATCGCGGCAGGGTCCCATCCTGGATTGTGGTGCCCATCGGTTCGTTTATTGAGGAATTCAGACGGAGTCTCACGCTTAGACCAATCCGTTCGATACAGCACCCAAGAACGCCGCGGTATTTCGCCGTGGCGAGCCTCCCAATCCTTTAAAAAATCGACCGTGAGTAAAAAATCTTCGTCGGCCTGTACGGCGGATGTGGCATCGACAACGACAGCGGGCGCAACGAAACGATCCGTGGGTAGTGTATCGGTGGCATGGTTTTCGTGATCTTTACCCGTTATCCAATGAATCGGCGCATCGAAATGGGTTCCGGTGTGTTCACCGCATTTAATGTTGTTCCAATACCAAGCGGGGCCGCGCTCGTCGTAACGGGATATTTCCTCCAAGGCAAATGGCCAAGATTGTTTCCAGCCGAACTCTTCAGGCAACTGCAATATAGGGGTGTGGCCATCAAGTGTGACGCTGAGATCAACAATCCGGACACTGCCATCAAGTAAAGCCACTGCTAGTTCCGATAAAGCATGCATGGTCATCGTACGATTTTCCTTATTTGCAGTACTGCATTAGCCTTCACAGCATAGAGCCAAAAGATTCTTCATGGACTACTTCAAACATCTTGCCGATAAAACTGGGACGCGCGGGAAGTGGCAAACATTTCAAACCTAAAATATAATTCATGTCACAGGATTGCAATGCAGGGTGGAGCCTAATATCGTGAGCGTTCCCGTTCAATCACCGCGTGTAGCCGTTCGCAATGCGCTCGATAAACACGGCACACGCGAAGCGATTCACATACCGCTCACCGCCTGCTCCGGTTATAGCGCCAAATCCATCTCCGTGACCTATCAAACGCTCAATGATGCGATAGATAGCGCAACAGCCACATGGCAAGACAGTGGCGTCAATGGCCGCATTGCATTGGTGCTAGAGAATCGTATCGAGTTCTTTGTCCACTGGCTGGCACTCAATGCGCTTGGGGTAAGCGTTATCCCGATCAACCACGAAATGCTCGATAGCGAGATCCCCTATTACTTCGAACATGGTGAAGCGCAGGCCGTCATCACACTGACGGAATACCGGGACCGTATGCAGAGAATCAGTGCGGGACTGGGAACGCCTATTCCGGTAGTCACTCCGCAAGATATCCATACGCTGAACTTTGGTCCACCCTGCTCCGTGGTCGAACCCCACGCAGATACCGAGTGTGCCCTGCTTTACACATCGGGTAGCACCGGCAAACCCAAAGGCTGTATGTTGAGTAATGATTACTTTATCCAGCAGGGGTTGTGGTACCAAAAGCTTGACGGTCATATAAGCCTACAGGAGGGCCAGGAACGCTTACTCACACCCTTACCCCTAAGCCATATGAACGCCATGTCGGTATCGACCATGGCTATGTTTATGTCCGGTGGCTGCCTAATTCAACTTGATCGCTTCCATCCTTCCACCTGGTGGCAAAGTGTCCGTGATTCTGGCGCGACGGCACTGCACTACTTAGGGGTTTTACCGGCCATTTTGTTAGCCTTACCACCGACTAAGAATGATGACTTTTCTGGGCAAGTGCGCTTCGGCTTTGGCGCGGGTGTGAATCCAACCCATCATGAAAATTTTGAGCGTCGCTTCGGCTTTCCATTGATCGAAGCTTGGGCAATGACAGAGTGTGGGGCTGGAGGGGCGATCATTGCCAATCTTGAGCCTCGTCGTGTGGGTACGTGTTGCTTCGGCAAACCCTCGCCTGAGGTCGAGTGGCAGCTGGTTGACGAGCATAAGCAGCCTGTCGCAACCGGTGTGCCGGGTGAGCTACGGGTCAGAGCAGCCGGCTCGGATCCGCGACGGGGATTTTTTTCAGGCTATCTCAAAAATCCAGAGGCAACCGCTGAGATTTGGCAGGATGGCTGGCTCAACACCGGCGATGTTGTGGTCGAACTGGACAACGGGAGTTTGGCTTTTGTCGATCGACGCAAAAATATCATCCGCCGATCCGGTGAGAACATTTCCGCCCTTGAAGTCGAAGCAGCAGTATCGACACATCCTGCCATTCAAACTGCGGTTGCAACGGCGGTCCCAGATGAAATACGTGGTGATGAGGTGGCTCTATGCGTGATGCTGAATACAGGATTCGTCGCATCTAGGGATCTGGCCCTCGACATCCAACATAGCGCACTTGAGCAGCTCGTGTATTTTAAGGCGCCTGGGTGGTTGATCTTCTGTGAGACGATTCCAGTTACAGCATCCAACAAACCTAAACGCGCCGACATCAAAATACTCGCTCGCAATCTCTTAGAAGCTGGCGACGCCTTCGATCTTAGGCAGCTCAAAAAAAGGATCAAGAGCGGATGATGGGATATCAGGGGGTAGCTTTAGTAACACCAGTGACTTGGGGTTACGCTAAGCAGAGTCCCCACGGTGCAGCCTGGTTTATCGGCTCGGTTCTCCGTGAGATGTGTAAACGCGCAGGCATCGACAAAACACAGGTAGATGGCTTCGCTGTATCGAGTTTTTCACTGGGTGTTGATTCAGCGGTGGCACTCACCCAACACCTGGGTATACGCCCGCGCTGGATTGAACAGGCTAATGTGGGCGGCGTTTCAGGAATCGTCGCACTGCGACGTGCAGCCCGTGCGGTGCAGTGTGGTGAAGCAGACATAGTAGCTTGTATCGGAGGCGATGGTGCTGCTCACCGCGCCTTCGAAGCTACCGCAGCCAATTTTTCCAGCTGGAGTATTGATGCTTCCTTCCCTTACGGCGCCGCGGGCCCGAATGCTGCTTTTAGCCTAATAACCAGTCACTACATGGCAAAGTTCGGCGCTCGACGTGAAGATTTTGCGCGCATTGCAGTGGATCAACGCTACAACGCTAACTTCTATCCCGGTGCTTTACTTGGCCACAAGACCCTTAGCGAAGCCCAATACCTGCAAGCACGCCCCATCGCAGGGCCACTACATCTCTTTGACTGCGTCATGCCTTGCGCAGGTGGTGAAGGTTTTATGGTCATGAGTGAAGCACGGGCACGGGCACTGAATCTGCCGTTCGCGGGCATCCTCGCCACCGATGAGTTACACAATGCCCACGCCGAAGACCCCGTGCAATATCGGGGCGGCTGGACGGAATACATCGAGGCTTTCTACCAGCGTGCCGGTTACGGCCCTGAAGACATGGATTTTCTCCAAACCTATGACGACTACCCCGTCATCAGCATGATGCAGATGGAGGATCTAGGGTTTTGTGCCAAGGGTAATGGGAGGCAGTTTGTCAATGAAACCGATATGCGCTTCGACCACTCGGGATCACCCAAATACAAATTACCCCACAATACTTGCGGCGGTCAGCTCTCCTGTGGCCAAGCGGGTTCAGCCGCCGGATTTCTGGGTGTTACTGAATCGATTCGCCAACTCACGGGCCAAGCAGGAAACCATCAAGTGCCCGGAGCTCGCTTGGGGCTAGTAAGTGGCTATGGCATGGTTAACTACGATAGAGGCCTCTGTTCAGCGGTCGCCATGCTAACGAGGACAAAAACTTGATAGCCAGCGAGAAGATCAAACGTCGCCTGAAATTTCACAGGCCCTCTCTGCGTGCACGCGCTCGTGCCCCTAAGCAGCGCACCTCACTGGGAGCACAGTTCTCTGCCGCCAATCTATCGTCGAGTCTCGCGATGCAGCACTGCACCCATTGCGGGTATGTGCAATACCCCCCCACCGAACTTTGTGGTCGCTGCCTGGAGGATGCTCTGGTGTATCGGGACACAATCGGCACAGGTGTGTTACTAGCGCGAACCGAGTTGCACCACAGCCTATGGGAGTTTTTCAAGCGTCGTTTACAACAGGGTACTTGGGTCATGGGTTCAGTAAAACTGGATGCTGGGCCCGTGGTACTACTACACATTGGTGACATCCGCTTGAAGCCCCGGGACAGGGTCATCGTCTTCAGTCACAGTGATAACTCTCAATCCGTGGTCTTGATCGCTGTGCCTGAAGACTGCGACATCACAGAATCAAGTACACGACATGAGATCGTGGGTAGTCTGGGTTTGGATCAACCTGCGTTGAAGGAGGGAGGCATCTGACACAGCGCGGTTAGTGCATAAAGTGGCCCAAAGCACCAAACCAGTTAAGGAAGCGAACCTATGAAACAACATGACACCGTGGTAGTGACAGGGGGTAGTACCGGTATTGGTGCTGCTATTTGCCAGCATTTTTTAGAGGCTGGGTTATCCGTGGTAAACCTGTCACGACGCCCACTGGGCTGGTCCAATCCAAAACTCCATAACATCACCGTTGACCTGAGTGATCGACTAGCTACCGAGGAGGCAGCCAAAGAAACGGCAAAGGACTTTGTCGTGACTGGATTGGTACACAATGCGGGGCTCATCCGAGCCGATGTCATCGAAGATGTCGATCTCCATGACTATGATTATCTGAGCCAGGTTCACATCGGGGCAGCCATTTGCCTTACGCAATCGATCTTACCCACCATGAAGGCCCGAGGGTTTGGGCGAATTATTCTTATCACGTCCCGTGCAGCCTTGGGGCTTCGAACGAGGACCAGTTATACAGCCACCAAAGCGGGCATGATCGGTATGGCAAGAACGTGGGCATTAGAGCTCGGCTCCTATGGTATTACCGTGAATACGGTGGCGCCCGGTCCCATTGCAGACACCGAAATGTTCTCGGCAGTAACCGGTGATGACCAACAAAAACTCAATGCCATCGCCGCCAGCATTCCTGTCAAGCGATTGGGGCAATCCACCGACGTCGCCGATGCGGTAGCGTTCCTCGCAGGTGAGGGTGCTGGATTTATCACGGGGCAAACCCTAATGGTTTGCGGTGGTGCCAGTCTCGGCTCCCTGTCTCTGTGATGGGAACCCGCAGACAATCCAGTACGCCGGTGGCAACACCGTTTTCGATTGTGCCTTCAAGCGAGGAGCCGGTATGACACCGATACCTGACCGTAATCTCGATGCCTTAGTAACGGCAACCAAGGCCCATCGCAGTATCTATACCGATCCTGCAATTTTTGAACTAGAGATGACGCGTATCTGGGGGCAAGCTTGGATCTTCATTGGCCACGAATCACAAATCCCAAATCCCGGTGACTTCTTCACCACCCATATCAATCATAATATCCCTGTGGTCATGATCCGTGACAAAGAGGGTAGTGTGCACGTTTTACACAATCGCTGTGGCCACAAGGGCGCCAAGGTGGTTGAGCAACGCTCTGGCAATGTCCGCGGTGCACTGCGCTGTGCCTATCATGGCTGGAGTTACCGCTTTGACGGCAGTTTGCTGAAAGTCCCTAACGAGACCGGCTACGACAATACCGGCTTCGACTCCAAGGCTCCCTGTTACAGTATGCAACCTCTGGCACAGGTTGACAGCTACCGTGGCTTTGTATTTGCCACACTCTCTGCCTCCGCACCCAATCTCGTCACCTGGATGGGTGGCGCAAAGGACTGCTTCGATAACTTGTGCGACCGAGCACCCGAGGGTGAAGTAGAGGTCGCGGGTGGGGTACTCAGGTATGAGCACGCCTGCAACTGGAAATTCATTCTCGAGAACCTCAATGACACCATGCATCCCATGGTTACCCATGAATCAGTTGTTAAAGCAGCCCAGGATTACATAGCCACGTTGCCGCCAGAGGCCGTTGAACAGCGTCGAGAAGCGGAGATCATTCCCCCCTTTGGCGCTAGCTATGAAAAATTTGAGGACAGCGGTATCACGGGCTTTCCCTTCGGCCACCACTATGACGGCGGAAAGACCAGTATTCACGCGGATTACTCGGTGGATCCCGAGTACCACGCGGCAATGGTCGCAGCTTATGGGGAGGCACGGACAAGAGAGATTTATGCCTTCAACACCCACAACGTATTGTTCTACCCGTCACTCACCATTAAGTGCGCCGTACAAAATATTCGTGTTATAAGACCTATTAGCGTTAATAAATTCATCGTTGAAACGTGGTCCTTTCGCTTGAAAGGCGCCCCAGAGTCCATGCTACAGCGGACTCTTCTGTATTCGCGACTCATTAACTCGGCAATGGGTATGGTCGGACCTGATGACCTTGAGGTCTACCGGCGAACCCAAGAGGGTCTTGCCTCTCCATCTAACGAATGGGTGGAGTTCCACCGACAGTATGGAAGAGACAAAGTACTTGAAGACCGCATCGTGGGCGGGGGAACTTCAGATCTTGATATGCGCACGCAATACGGCGCATGGAAAGCCTACATGGAGGGGTCTATTTTCGAGGCAAAGGTCTCGGGAGTTGCCCAATGAAAAACGAGCATCGAATTGAAAATTTTCTCTACCAAGAAGCCGGCCTGCTCGATCAACCCAATCTCGATCAGTGGGTGACACTGTTTACAGAGGATGGCCACTACTGGATGCCCGCAGCAGAAAACCAGAGCGATCCTTTGAATCATATCTCACACGTGTATGACGACCGGGTCATGATGGAAATCCGTCGGCGGAATTTTGTACATCCACGCGCATCGTCGAAGGATTGGTCAATTCGTTGCTCCCACCTGATAGGCAATATCCGTGTCGGACATCAAAGCGCAAACGGGGATATCTGCGTTACTTCCAATCAACATGTCGTCGTTTGGTATCGTGACGAGCAACGGGTATACGCCTACCGGGGAACTCATATACTGGTACCCGATTCCTCTGAAGATGAATTCAAGATCCGACAAAAACGGGTTGATCTGATCAACCCGGAAGCGCCGCAGTGCTCTCTTATTATCTATCTGTAGTCATTGTCCTGTGTTGTCTCACAAACTACTGGGCACGATAAAGCCCCCCTGCGACCACGTATAAAATGACCCGGCATACACCTGTTTCAGGCCGTAGCTACGAACCATATAGCGATACCCCGGGCGCCAGGCGGTATCCTCAAAATGGCTGTCCTCGAGTAGCCCACTGATCGGTTCAAACCTGTCTGTTTCTGTGTTTAACCGCAATACTTGATACCCGAGCACGTCAGCCGCGTCGGCAGTTCGCCAACGCAGTATGGCAGTTCCACTGTCTATCTCGCCGCTGAGACCTGCGGGGGGAGTGAGTGGAAAAGCACGCAATGTTGGATCACCGAGTAAATTCACCCATACCGGCGCCCGCCACAAGTAGTTACCCATCGGGTAATAGTCTACGGCGTCTTGGTAGTCGCCAAAGTACCAGGGGCCATTGTTCACCGTCGCAAAGTGAACATCACCGATGGAGCCCCCCAATGCCATGCGTTGTAGCCACCAAGCGGGCCTAGCTCCCCACCCCACCGCAAGGGTATAGCCTTCCTGCGCCAATAATTGAGTCATGGGGTTGCCTGGCTTCGCGAAATGCTGCTTGCCACTGCCAAAGTTAATCGCGAACACAGGCTTAATACCGGCGCCGGGGTATTCACTACCCTTCCAATGCCCAAAATCAACACCCCACAGATACGGCTGTGTGACACCAGTATCGTGGTGACCGCCATCGCTCACCTGATCAGGCCCCACGATGTTATTGAGCATGGTGATCTCCACCGATAAATGACCACTTTGACCGTAGGCGTTGCGTAAATCCCCCAACTCACCATGGCGCCATCGGTGGTTTTTCTCGAAGTAATGCTTCAAGTGCGCAAGCTCAACTTCGGGATCGCCCGCAGCAAGGGGCGCGAAATCAATACGACCGACATGCATATCAATGCGCAAATCGGGCAAGCGATTTTGCAGCAGTTCACCCTTTGCATTTTGAGCCCAGCGCTGCCCCAAATCCGCATAATAAAGGTCACTTTCATGGGGTTGGGGGTTGTGACCGTCGGGTCTCACCTGCCCCGTCATCACAATGGGCACATGGCCCACTAAAATGAGTGCACGGGTCGCGGTACCGGCTTTGTCAGCTTCAAGGGCGAGCCAATCACGGAGCTGACTGGCATGGGTCATGTTGGACACCAAATCGGTTCCGTTGTGCCTAGGCACGCTCCGTCGCAGGACATGCCAGCCATCACCCACAAGATCATCCACGAACCGCTGCAATTCGGGAGTCAGTGCTGACTCAAGGGTGCTATCGACCACTAGAAACACAACACCGCGCCCCTCGGGTGCGTCGACCTCTCTGCCCGCCAACCAGTAACCAACCTGAACATCATCTCCGTCGGTGCGGGTGATGCGATATTCATAGGCTTTACCGGGCTTCACCGTCTCGTCTACATAGACGCGCCGATGCCGGATACCCTCAGCCAATGGCCACCAGCTTGCACCGCCGCGCTCACCTAACAAACGCCGATGAACATCAACGGTACCGGACCTTAGGGCATTTTTAGACTGCCAACTGAGACTCAATGCGCCCGTGTCACGCCACTGGCCGTCAACAACAAGAATACGCTCACTGTGCTGCCCTTCTTGACTGTGGGTAGGTACCACCTGAAGGCACAGCAACAACAGGGTTAACCATCGCCAACACCTAGCATCAAGACCCATGAAAACTCCGCTCTTTGGTTAAACAGACTGCTTGGCCACAACACTGTGCCAGTAGTTGTCACACATTGCCATTGTGAGCGCTGGCACCGCTGGTAGGAAAGCATCTACGTTCATTGATTCGCCAAATCATTGAACGTTCGCCGCATTGAATCATTCCCCTTAGTAGGCTATATCCTCTCTGTGGTCGGGGGTTTTTTAATCATCGTCCGTGACACCAATGGAACGGGAGGAACTACCCGCGTGAATATAACAACCGAACATCGCGATGAAATCACCATTGTCCATGCCGAGGGCCGACTCGATTTTGGTAACGCCAAAAGCTTTCAGAGTGCCATAGAGCCTTTATTCGAGCAGACCGAGGGTCATACCCGCGCTATCGTGGTGAATTGCAGCCAGCTTGAATACATCTCATCAGCCGGTCTAAGAGTGTTTCTTGTGGGCGCCAAGCTTGCCAACAAGAACGCCATGGGCTTCACCGTCTGCAACCTTTCACCACTGGTAAAAGACGTCTTTGACATTAGTGGCTTTGGCAACATCATGCCCATCTGCAGTGATTTGGAGAGTGCGCTGATCACGGTTAAGGATGCCTAATGAAGCGTCGACGATTGGCACTGCGCCGAGTTCACGATCAGCGTCTTCCTCTGCATCCCACAATCGATCCGCCAGCGCCTGGCAGCAATAGGTGTTGGCCTATTAGTGCTTCGATGGCCTTGTTGTTTATGTGCTGCATTAGCCTGTCCGCTACAGCACAGGACGTCATCAGCTCCGTCGAGCAGCTCAAGCAAATGCGCATTGGTGTGACACAGGGATCAGCCTACGATGTTTACGCTGATAAAAATTTCCCCGATGCAACGGTTTTACGCTTCAATTCTCAAGCCGATCTGATTACTGCGCTCGTCGCCAATAAACTCGATGCCGGCATGGCCGATGGCGCCAGTCTTCGCGCACTAATGGCGGAACAGCCCAGGGTCACGGCGTTTGGTGAGTCCTTATTCGACTCCCCATCAGGTGCGGGATTTCGAAAAGACAGTACTTCACTTAGGGGTCAATTCAACAAATTTCTGGCGCAAGCCAAGGCTGACGGAACACTGGAAGACATAGAGCGGCGCTGGCGAAAAGAAGGGCGCACCACCCTTCCCACTATCGCCTTTGACACCGACGCACCGGTTTTGAAGGTCGGTAACTCGATCATGGGTTTACCCAATGTCACCTATGTCGACAATTTGCTGGTGGGCAGCGAGATCGAGATCGCTATGCGCTTCGCCCAATCGATCGGTCACCGCCCCGAGTTTGTCACCGTCGACTGGGGCGCCCTTATCCCGTCGCTGATCAGTGGCAAGATTGATGTCATCATCTCCGATATGTTCATCACCCCCGAGCGGGAGGAAAGTATTGGGTTTTCCAACCCTTATCGACAGGAAGGCAATTATTTTTTCGTCCTAAAATCCCGTTTGTCTGGCGCGAACAATAGCAAGACGGCGCAAGAACCCATCGGTATCTTTGCTTCTCTTAAAGACAGCTTCTATCGCAACATTATCCGCGAAGACCGTTACAAACTTATTTTCAACGGGCTTTGGGTTACCGTCATCATCGCTTTAGGATCGTGCATATTGGGCACCGCATTTGGCGTCGCAATGGCCGCCATGCGCATGTCGTCACTGGCCATTCTTCACGTACCTGCACGTATCTTTATTGAGATACTCCGTGGGGTGCCGGCAGTTGTGCTCCTCATGCTGATTTTCTATGTGGTCTTCGGCTCAGTTAACGTCAACCCCGTTGCGGTGGCTATCTTTTCCTTCGGCCTGATGTTCGCTGCGTACAGCGCAGAAATTTTTCGCGCAGGTTTGCTGAGCATCGATCGCGGTCAAACCGAGGCTGCCGTTTCACTAGGATTTACCCAGTTAGGGAGCTTCCGGCACATCATTCTGCCACAGCTCATTCAACGGATTCTGCCGGTCTATCGGGGTGAGTTTATCTCGATGGTAAAAAACACCTCGATCGTCGGTTACGTCGCTGTTCAAGATCTCACCAAGGTTGGCGACATTATTCGCTCCCGCACCTTTGATGCATTCTTCCCGTTAATCATGGTCACCCTCATCTACCTGTTGCTCATTTGGTTACTGGGGCAAGGGTTGACCTACATCGAACGCCGAACCGATCCTGAGCGACGACGCGCGAGGTTAACCCCATGACCGACGCCATGATTCGCATTGAAGATTTGCACAAACAATTTGGCGACCTTCGGGTACTCAACGGTGTCGATGCAGACATCAGAAAAGGCGAGGTGATTTCGATTATCGGGCCCTCGGGCTGTGGCAAAAGCACGATGCTGCGCTGCTTGAACCTGCTTGAGCAACCGACCAGTGGGCGCATTGTCATTGAGGGTGAGGAAATCACAGCACCCGGGGCCGACGCACCACGCATCCGCCAACGGATGAACATGGTGTTCCAGTCGTTTAATTTATTTGATCACCTGACGGTCTTGGAAAATCTAACCATTGGCCCGTTGCAACTCTTGGGCAAAAGTGAATCCGAAGCCCGCAAAAAAGCCCTAGAACTGCTGCATACCGTGGGTCTTGCCGAACGAGCTAATCATTTGCCCAGTGAATTATCGGGGGGTCAAAAGCAGCGGGTCGCTATTGCCCGCTGCGTGGCGATGGACCCGGACGTCATCCTGCTCGACGAGCCTACCTCAGCCCTCGACCCAACCATGGTGAGTGAGGTCCTCGCAGTCATCCGCAACTTGGCGCGGCAAGGCCTGACCATGCTCATGGTGACCCATGAGATGGAGTTTGCGCGCGACGCCTCGAGCCGAATCTTTTTTATGCACGAGGGCCGCATTCACGAGCAGGGTCCACCCGATCAAGTATTTGATCATCCGCAGAGTCCCCTGACCCGCGCCTTTATTCAAAGGGTGCGCTCCCATGTAGTAAGCATCGATAGCCCCGACGTCGATATCTTTGCCATACATGGTGGTCTCGAGGGATTCTGCGAGAAACACCTCATCACACGGGATGTGGCACTCCGGCTCGATTTGGCAACCGAAGAGTTGATTGCTCTGCTATTACCGGGGCTTGAAAGCTTGAAACAATTCGAGCTTCGGGCAGAGTATTCTGAAACTGATCGCTCACTGGTACTCAGCGTCAACTTGCCCGCGAGCTTTGACAACCCACTCGATGGCACNGATATNGAGAGTGAGCTNAATCGACAGGTACTCGCACAAGCGGGTGGCGAGATAGACGTGGTNCGGCGAGAAACAAGCTACGATATACAGGTGACGATCCGACAACAGCCTAGCGCACAGCAGGCCTAGATATCGGGCTTTACTGCCCCGTGGTCACGGCACCGACCCGACGAGGATTGAGGGTACTCGATTCAATGACGCCGCAATCGCCGGGTAAGCCAGCAATCCAATCGCCAATCAGCGCCACACCCTCCTCGTGCACCAGCGAGCGCCCGAGTTCGGGCATCATCACGTCTGCCTGCCGCGATGCCATGCGATAGGTCAGGATCGATGCATCCGGCATACCGGGCAAAATACCGAAACGGTGACCACCCGAGCCCGGGCCCGCGGCAATAGGTGGTTTGCAAATGCCCAAGTTAGGCCCCGAGGTGGCCGATGCGTGTAAATGTAAGCCCGAAGTATCCGCAGGGCCCACGGGGTTATGACAGTGGGCACAGTTGATGTCGAGGTAAGCGCGAGCGCGAGCCTCGAGTGGTTCACGTGTGTCATGCCAAGCCGCGGCTCGAGGTATGTCATCAACGGCAGGCAGCCCCTTCAGGTATCCCGCCTCAGCTAAGTGCTTCAGTTGATTACGCGTTGATTTTGTCACGTTGCCTTCATGGGGGTTGCCCTCGCGAGAGCCCCCTTGATAGACAAGGTCTCGGTTAAGCTGACGTGCGGTCGGCCCTATGGGCTGCAATTTCCGAGTCGTGTTGTTAACCGCGTGACAACCCGCGCATTGATTAACGTTAGGGACTAAATAATCCACCTTTCGCCGTCGGCCGTCAGGCTCGGCGAGGGTAAACGCCTCTGAGTAACCTGTTCGAACAAGCCGCGCATCCTGCTGGTCCTCATTCCAGACATAGGGTAGCGCCACCCATCCCCCTTCCCGAAGCACCAATAGCCGGGTTTCAACAAGGCGTACTTGATCAAGATCAAGACTTGTCATGGCGGCGGTGCTTGCCCCGGGGTTGTCACCCCGCAGAACATGTCCCTCTGCATCAAGGGGGTAGTAGAAGGTTTTGCTGATCACCGTACCAACAGGAAAATCGAAGGTATCGGTTGGCGAGTAAGTGGCTGACTGGCCACTTGGCATCCACAGGGTGCGTAACTTTCCCGCGTGGTCACTGAATAGTGCCGAATTCAACGTGTAAGACTGCACCCCCGTGCCGAGATGCAATTGATCCCCATCGCGGTATAGCAAGCCCCAGTCAGACAACGCACTCGGGCGTCCTTCCGAGTGATAAACCGGCGCTGTTTGATTACCACACCCACCCAGAAAAACGAGCAAAATGAAGAGAGCTACAGGCATTAGAACGGCAAACTCACGGCAGACAAACGTTCATGCTGACAAGCGGTGTCCTCGACAATATGGGGCGCACTGTAGCCATTAGGGCCGTCGACATTGAGTAGCTGGGCCTCACCGTTATCTAAACAGATGCGGTAACGGGCGGGCAGCGTACCCTGCTCAACCAAGTCTTGATTAACGAAACCATCCCAAAGCACCTCGGGTAGTTCACCCGAGAGGCCAAACATCATGACACGCAGCGCCTGTAATTCCAGATTATCCGGATCACCGCCCCCCTCACCGAAGCTATTGTCGGCGATCCAAATGGTCTCGGGGTAAGGGTCAAAATTGTCTTGGGTGCCGATATCGGAAAAACCCGTCGAGAACACCGAGGAAATAATGACATTGGCGGTATCGTGATCACGAATCACGTTGTTAAAAATCTCAACCTTGTCGTTTGAATTAATCACAACGCCAGAGCCGGCCGGCACGCTGGCGACAGGGGTACCTGCGTGTCCAAAGTTATCGGTGTTGTTAGCCAATACTTTGTTGTCAAACACCCTTGTGCCATAGCCGGGCTGCGGTAGGTTGGGCATATTAAAGACGAGAATACCGCCCGTATTGTAGGTAGCCACATTGCCGTATACGTCGGCATCAATCGTATTTTCGATTTCAATGCCAGCGACGTTAAATTCTGCACGGCTGTTGCGCACAATGACGTTGCGTGACTGTCCCACATAAATACCCGCATCAGAAGCCCCGATGGCAACCACGCCATCGATGAGGGTATTCGTGGTTTGCACCGGATAGATGCCGTAAGCCCCATTATCTGTGTCAGGACCCTTGGTCCACTCGGTGCGCACGCGACGGATAATAATATTCTCGCCTTCGTTAATTTTCAGAGCATCGCCTCGGGTGTCTTCAATCGCTAGGTCTTCGATGGTGAAGTCATTAGCGGTCACCAAAAGTCCTTCCGCACCGGATGTCTGGCCTGCGAAGGACAACACGGTTTTATCCATGCCTTGGCCGCGCACCGTCACATTATCGACAGTGAGTGACAGGGACCGTTCAAAGGCAAACTTCCCGGCAGGAATCTCAATCACATCCCCCGGCTGAGCATCGATCAACTGGGTCATAAGGATCGTTTGATAATCCGAGTGAGCATCCGCTGACACCGGGCCCTGACGATCACCGCCACATGCCATCAGCGACAGTATTGTCAGTAATCCAGAGCATTGCATCCATCGATTCATGATTTCTCCCCGCACCGTGTCACCCCTCTCCCCAACACATGACATGCATAAACAGAGCGGTCATTTGGGCAATTAAAAACACGGCGTTCTTTATGATTATTGTGTTACACACACCGATAGTAAGAGCGAAGCATGTCCACGACAACTATCAGCGGAAGTGCTCTTCAGGCTCTAGGTCTGTTGTGCCAGGATTCTTCGTATCAAATAACAAAACCACAACACAGGCAGTAGCGATGGCAGACCTTCTGACTTTATCGACAGACGTGATCGATGGGCGTATTGAGTTGGCACAGGCGGGACCTTTAAACCGCATCACCCATGAATTTTCTGAATTGAACGCGCGGGTGGGCATGGTCGAGGCCTTTTCCCACTCCATCGTGTTCCGCACCGATGCGGGGTTAGTTGCCTTCGACACATCCAACGAACATGGTGGTGAGCGCTGTGTGAATGCCATAAGGCAGTGGGACAAGGCCCCTTTTCACAGCATTATCTTCACCCATGGGCATATCGATCATGTGGGGGGCTGCGGCGCCTTTATCGATGACAACCACGCAACCCAGGTTGTAGCCCACGAAAATGTAGCTCGCAGATTTGAGCGCTACCGACTTACCAATGGCTACAACCACGTCATTAACGAACGTCAGTTCGGTCAATTTCGCCGGCGAGGCTATGATCTCGCTGGCCAGGCACAGTTTCTACCGACGAGCACTCCAGAACCGGACATCACCTACAGCCACCGCCACAGCTTAAAGGTGGGCGATACCCACTTTGAGCTACATCACGCCAAAGGAGAAACCGACGATCACACGTGGGCTTGGATACCCTCAGAGCGTGCCATCTGTGCCGGTGATTTTTTCATTTGGGCGTTCCCCAATGCGGGCAATCCTCAAAAAGCCCAACGCTACCCAAGGGAGTGGGCCGCTGCACTGCGAACGATGGCCGCCATGGACGCCGAACTCTTCTTACCCGCACACGGTCTCCCCATTGCCGGTAAAGAGCGAATTCAATCGGTGCTCAATGACGTGGCCAACGCACTCGAGTCACTGGTTCAGCAAACACTGGCGCTGATGAACGAGGGGGCGCGATTAGACGACGTGATTCACTCCGTACAGCTCGATTCAGACATATTGGCGAAACCGTGGCTGGCGCCGGTTTATGACGAACCGGAATTTGTGGTGCGAAATATTTGGCGGCTGTATGGCGGCTGGTACGACGGCAATCCAGCCAACTTAAAACCCGCCCCCGAGGGCAGTCTTGCACAGGAATTGGCGCAACTTGCAGGGGGGGCACGGGTGCTTGCAGAGCGCGGCCTCGCGCTGTCGGAAGTCAATCCACGCCTCGCTTGTCACTTGGCTGAACTGGCGGCCCTCGCTGAGCCCAATGATGCTGACATCCACAGGCTGCGCGCCGCCATCTACCAGCAGCGCCGCTCCCATGAAACCTCATTAATGGCCAAAGGTATTTTTGGCGCTGCTGCCAACGAATCCAAACAAAAAAGCGATGAGACCGGTGGCGATCGATGAAGCCAACCCTAAGGCGTGCCCAAGCAGCGGACTACCCAAGCTTGATCAAGCTGATCGAAGCGTTTTATCAAATCGATCAGCATCTTTTTGAGCCAGAGCGCATTGAACGAGCCCTGCCGCCGCTGCTAGCGAGTGACGCATTTGGTGTGGTTTATCTGATTGAGGCTGACAGGGATGCCCATTCAAACCCGCACCCCAATGTCCCCTTGGGCTACGCAATACTGACATGGGGCTACAGTTTAGAATCCGGTGGCCGAGAAGCGCTGATCGACGAGATCTTTCTGCGGCAACGCAATATCGGTATCGGCACGCAGGTGATGGCTCTGCTGTTTGACGCCCTGCGGGCACAGGGGATCGTCAAAATCTTCTTGGAGACAGAGACCCACAACACTCGCGCACGTCGTTTTTATACCCGCTCAGGTTTCATTGCCGATGATTCCATCTGGATGTCTCGACCGCTGTAACGATCGAGGTAATGCAGGCCAGACGGGCGTGGAGGGAATTTTTGATAGACATGTGCCATACAATGACGTTGGCCATGGGGAATACTAGTCGAGCTCTAAACTCCGCTGACCCACACCGGCTGGGGTTCCTCGTTGCTCGATGCCCGTATCGCCCATACCCGGGCGCAATCCATTGTTTTGGGATTCACGCAAGGGCAACAGCATACTGGCACCCCAGTTATGCTGAGGTAGGGGCTCGGTCAGGTCGTCAACATCCATAAACTGCCCCGCACCCACAAACGGCATGAGCGATGCCGCATCGCTGATATCACCGGCCCAGGACGATCGAGTAATATCGGTGATTCGGTGTCGGCCATCCACGAACACCAGAATGAAATCACTGTCGACACTGGCATCTCCCCAATCGAGTTGAAGTGCATCAATGCCCAGCGCACTCAACCCCACACCAATACCGACCTCTTCAATCTGCCAGTACTCCCAGGCCATCACGTAGCCATCAAAGGTGGATGACAGTCTGTGCGGGGGTCCTAGTGTCTCTAAGAGCTCTGACAACGTGCCCCCAGAAAGACGCTGATCAAGGTCTTTCGGCAGTGCTTCACCCAAGAAGTGATAGGACTGCGAGCACCCCAACATGGCGACGAGACAACCCCATAAGGTGAGCCTCGCCAGCATCAGTCGCTAACTACATCATCATTGGGCTGAATCACTGCTGAGTAATCAGTGAGCCGATCGCGTCGATCGAAGAAAAATATCGCGCGATCGTAGCGGGTCGCCATATCGAGCCGGTTATAAACCACCAATACCAAACCGGTGCCGTCGGAGCGTTCATTCAGATAGTACAGCGCGGTTTCATCGCCACTGGTAATCACCTGAGACGGCGGTCCGAACAGCGCCAACACATCGGCTCGGGTGGTCTCACCTCGCTCCAGACTATCGAGGGCATTTGCTTGCCACGTCACCTCAACACCTCGGGTGTTCTGGTATTGCGCGCATCCAGATGCAAGCAACAGCGCCATGACGATAGTAGCAGCGTAAGTCAATTTCATAGGAAAACTAAGCCTGTGATTGTGGTGAAAGCATGGTGAAAGTGAGTCCCGCTTGTTCTTGCAGCCGAGCAATTAATACTTCTCCCATCGCCGCTGCCGGGGTCCAAATACCGCCCGATGCCAAACCGGGGTTCTTTAACAAACAAATAGCAGCCTCGGCTAACATTTTCGACGTGGAGCCGTATCCAGGGTCGCGGTCGCCTTTGACACTATTCATATATAGACCACCATCTGCCCCTTTCGCCACAAACAATACGTCATAATTACCTGCTTCGCGCTCTTCTTTGCTGGGACCGTCCCCTGGCTTCAAGTCACTTTTCGCAAATGAATCGTCCTTGGCCACAAACTCCGCAGCGGCCTTACCATCGTCACCGTCTCCGGTAAGGATCATCTCGTCGTAGCGGAAGTCTTCCCCCCAGGGATGCCCGAGAAGGAAATTCGATCGATGGATATTTTTGGTGTTAATCGGCGCCATAATGAACGGGGCACTCCAACTTGAAAGCTCCTGCTCGTACTGTGGCTGGTTGCCCGCTGGCTGTTCAGGACCGTTAAAGCCCTCTGCCAGTGAAAAGGGGTTCATCAAGATGCCAATTAACTCAGGGCGCTCAGCCGCCGCCGCCATAGTAGCCTTCAAAGACGCCAACGTACCCCCAGAGAAGCTGCCGTTCATGGCACGCACACGCCCCTTCACGACCGACGCGGGGGCACCGGTCGCCGCTTTAATGTGTTGCTGTAGATGGAATACGCCGAGATCAAAGGGAATAGAATCGAAACCACAGGAATGCACCAAGCGTGCACCGGAGGCCTTCGCCGCTGCACTGTGCGCCGCAATAGTGTCGTGCATCCAACCGGGCTCGCCGGACAAGTCAACATAATCAGTACCATGTTGCGCACATGCAGCAATAAGCGCGTTGCCGTAAAGCTGATAGGGGCCGACGGTCGTGATGACAACACGGGTGCGCTGCACAAGCGCCGAGACTGAAGCATCGTCGTGGCTATCGACCTGGATTAATGGCGTCTCGGGGCTTATCCCCATTTCATCGCGCACTGACGCAAGCTTTTCAAGGGAGCGACCTGCCATGGCCCACTTGATGTCACTGTTACCGTAGGTGTTCGCCAAGTACTCTGCAACCAAACGCCCGGTGTAGCCCGAGGCACCAACGACCACTAGGTCAAAATCTCGTTGTGCTGTCATTGTAGATTCCATCAGTCAATTAAAAGCGCAGTAAATAGGGTACGCGGACGATACGCAAGCCAACCGTGTACCCGATCAATGAAATCTAACGCTCAAAGTCATTCATTTAACGAGACTTCAGCAACTTGGCGGTCAACGTCAGATCGAGACAGCTCAATACGCACGCGACGCTCCAGTGCATAGGCGTCTACGTCCCCCACTCGCGCCCGACTTTGGGTGTCACCGTGGGCCACCAAGGTCATACGCGACTGGGGAATACCCGCCGAGTTGAGTGCGTCAGCCACCGCCCCGGCCCGAGCCCGGGACAAACGCAAGTTGCTCTGCTCATCGCCCCGTGGATCGGCAAAGCCTTCGATGGTAATCGACAGATCTGGGTTGCGAACTAGAAACGCCGCCAGCAGGTGAACACGTTGTAGACCCGATTCGGTCAGATTGGCGTCTCCTGACGTGAATAACATTTCGAGCTGCAACTGTTCGAGGGCACTATTGGCCAACTGGGTTTGCTCGACACGCAATGCTCTCAATTCACGCTGCAAAGCAGCCAATGTCCGCTGTCGATCATCCAGTTGTTGCTGTGTTTCAGCCAGCGTCGCTTCAGTATCAGCCTGCTTATCGGCCTCAGCAACTTGGGCAGCGAGCCAGCTCCCGCCCAATGCACCGGCCAAGAATCCGACAGGGCCTGCGGCGGCGGTGGCCACAGCAATGGTCCCGATGGCGGTGAGATCTTGCTTCATTCCTGTTTCAAGAGCTGCGACAGAGCCGCTGCCGAACAGAGTGCTGATGGTCAATGTGGTTACTGCAATGGTGTTACGCATGGGTCTAGTCTCCTTGGCTTGGCAGCTGGATGGATGACATATCCACCCCTACTGCGGTGTAGGAGAGTTAACCCCTCAAAAGCGGTATAACCGCGATGAGTTTATGGCAAACGCTGTTCAATTATGCCCAATTATGTCAGCGACATCCCTTGAGCTATTACAGACCCGCGTAGCCCAAGAGCCAATAAGCGCCCAGCGCACCGGCCAATGCATAAATATGGTTACGTGTGCGTGCGGCCACCAACGCCGCCACCGCCAACCCGGCGAGTTCTGGTATGCCGAGAGCCACCTGGCCTTCGGATGAGGTCAACATCGAGATAACCAGTGCACCCATCACTGCTGGTGCCACGTATTCTAGGGCGCGCAATGCCAAGACTGGAAAGCGCTGACGCGACAAGGTCACCACGAATACCGCACGCAGGGCGTAGGTACCAATACCCGTAAGGACAATAGCCAATAGCACCATCACCGGCGTACGCGTTCCAAAATGATGCCCAAGCCAATAGCCAGTAAAGCGCCAATCAACAATCCGCTGCGGTTGGGTAGATCGGCCAGCAACCCAGTAAAAGCCATTGCTGAAATGGCCACTGCCGCCTTCTGCCAACGGTCGATGGTCACCGCCAAGAGTCCCATAAACAGAGCCGGTGCTGCGAACGATAACTGCCAGTGCGAGGGAATCTTGGGGCCCAGCACAATACCCAATGCGGTAAACGTCATCCACAAGCACCAAAAGGTCGTGCCCGCAGCCAAATAGTAATGCCGGAAAACTTTAGGATCCTCCTGCCGATCGACTGCGGTCAGTGCAAACACCTGATCGATTAGCATGTAGGAGCCTACCCAGCGAAACCAAGCGGGTTGATCCTGAAAACGTGGCGCCAGGGTCACCGAGTACAGCAGGTGCCGGGCGCCCACAATGAGGGCAGCGGTCGAGGCCGCCACCACCGATGCCCCCTCCCCCAGTAACGTCAGTAGGGTGATCTGCGCGGCACCACCAAAGATAATCGGTGACGACGACCAGCCCAACCAAGCGGCCACACCCACATCGCGCACCACAATGCCGAATACCAAGGTAAAGGGGATGGCAGGTATGAACAGGGGCAATGAATCCGCAATGCCGCGCCGAATCGGGCCCACAGGCTTAGCTATGATGCGAGTACTCACTAATGTCATACTCCAATCATGCGCACGAAAGACAGATCAAGAGGGCTTCACCTGCAGGGCTAATCCTGTATTGACCCAGCGCTTGAGTGCGTCGGCAAAGCGCCGAAGCTGCTGTGCGATGACAGCGTCTAAGGCTGCGGCAGACTCAGCCCCTCCCTGTGCAATGACATCGGCAACCACCCGCTCCTCAAGACCAGAGCCAGTCCATTCAAAGGCCGGATCGCTAATCCATTGCTGTGGCAAGTAACGCTCAAGGGCTGCGTCAAGATCCGATGCCGCAGCGACACTAGCGGCTGTAACGCTCCCTGCCACATCATCAACCGTCAAAGATGCCGATGTGTCCGCGACTGACGCCGCCTGCAATAACGGCGCCCGCCATGCTTGCGCTTTCATCAATTGATCGACACGGGCCCACTGATAAGATTCGAGCACCCCATGTCGATTCGACACCAACTGCACCGCCTCGCCGGTTTTCCCGCGGGCCACCAGCAACAGCGCATCGAAGGTACTCACACCCGGCAATGGCACCGCATGATAAGGCTGGGTTAAATCGCCTATGTAGTGCATGGCCCACCCCATAAATCGCCAGCCCCAGTAAGGATGCTGGGTCTTAAATGCCACTTCGGCGAGTCGTTGGTAAAGATCGATGCGCCAGAGGGGATAAGTAGCCAATAGCCCGGGCTGCGCCTTACGAGTCAACCAGTCGAGATGAAAAAACCCCATGTGAAACGGTGCTTGAGAGCCATAGGGCAGATTCGGGTTGCCAAAGGGTTGCTCACCAAAGGCATAACGATCACCGAAGGGGGTGTGGTTATCCGTAAACAAACCAATATCCATACCGTGGTCGGGCTCATCACTGGCCGTGGCAAAAACGTCTGCAGCGCTAACAGCTTGACCGGCATCCAGAGGACGATAGCGGACATGGATGTGGGAGGTGCCCGCTTCCAGAAAACTCAGGTCATTCCATCCTAGCGTTGCCATGGATGACTGATCATCGGGCGGGAGCAATTGCACAAACAGGGGGTAGTCCAGTTGCGGATTGACACGAATAGCCCCAAGAAAGGTGCCAAGGGGATCCTCCTCCAACTCAGAGACTGTCGGGCGCAAAGCGGACGGGGTCGG
>PR_CR_10_Liq_2_inCRDRAFT_1000134_pt1 | contig 21651 bp, 27 predicted proteins | sample PRCRCaboRojoPR_FD_10245 | JGI IMG/M metagenome (IMG submission 10245) | reverse complement strand
GCATACGATGAAATGGTAGTTCCAGACGATATGGAAGAGCCAGATGTAGACTTTGACGATAACGAAGAGCCTAATAGTAACCCAGACAAAGATGATGTCCCTCATATCTTAATGCAACTTAAAAAAGCAGTCGATGTTGAAGGGAATTACCCTATAAAATTTAAAGATGGTAGTGAAAGCAAATTTCCAATGGGAGACATAGTTGCTTTTATTGAAATGTACATGGATGCTAAGCCTGAATTAAAAGACAAGATGCAAACATTGGGTGCTGAAAGCAAAGAAAATTTTGAAAAAATTGTTAAATTTTCAACATCAAAATTAGATGAAACTAAAAAAGACGCTTGTTATCATAAGGTAAAATCACGTTACAAAGTATGGCCCAGTGCTTACGCTTCTGGTGCTTTAGTACAATGCAGAAAGAAGGGTGCTAAAAACTGGGGTAACAAGAGTAAGAAAAAATGAGAGCACAAGAATTTGTCACAGAAACTTGTTGGGACGGGTACGAGCGAGTTCCCGGTACTAAAAAATATGCGCCAGGAAGTTGCAGAAGAGTATCTGAAGATGAGGGTGAAAGTTGTCCAGCGCCAACACAAGATTTGGAACTTAATACAAAAAACAGAGACAGTGCTATCAAGGCTGATCATATCAAATACGGTCCACTAAATGTTGATGAACCAGGCGATTATTGGCAAGAACTAGCAGATCACTGGGATACTACAGTTAAAGCCGCAAAAAAATCTTTATGCGGTAATTGTGTAGCCTTTGATATTTCTCCCAGAATGTTAGAATGTATGCCGGGAAAAATTAGTGATGATGACGGGCATTTAGGTTATTGCTGGATGCATCATTTTAAATGTCATAGTGCGCGTACTTGTCGAACTTGGGCCAAAGGCGGACCCATCAAAGAAGATGATGTTAGTTTAGATTGGCAAAGCAGAAATCCAATCGAAGAAGGATTTAATCCTGAACGTAAATTTTTTATTCAGGCAACATAAAGGAATAGTAATGAGAATTCAAGAGATAGTAGAAGGAACACGGTGCTGGAAAGGTTACGAAAAGAAAGGCATGAAAACTATGTTTGGAAAACGTGTACCTAACTGTGTTAAAAAAGAAAGCGCACAAGAAAGCAGTGAAGAAGAATTAGACGAAAACCTACGTGACTGGTTCGGCAAAGGCAAGAAAGGTGGCGCCGGCGGCGGAGGCTGGGACGCCTACAACAGCAAAGGTGAGCGCATTGGTAAATGTGGCGACACCAAAGGCAGTGCTAAGCCCAAGTGTTTAAGCAAAAGCAAGGCAGCTAGTCTTCGCAATGCTGATAAAAATAATGATGGCAAAAAAGACGGTAAAGCAGGTATTGCTCGTGCTGTAAAGCGTAAGCGTAAAAAAGACCCTAACAAAAATCGTAGGGGCAAGGCAAAAAACGTTAAAAATTAAATTATGCGAGTAGCAGAAGTAGTAAAGCCATACAAAGTATACATAGCTAGAGTGTTTGTTAAAATGCCTACTTATACTGGTAATATGGATGTAACTGTTACTGCACAAAATTTGTTTCAAGCCAGACAGTTAATGAAAAAACAATATGGCGTGACTGACAATCTTATTGGTTCGTTAAGAGAAATGAAATAAGAATTTTACCCTAGGACCGTTAGGGTTACTGCGCGGCTTCTGCGCTACTTTAGGATTCGCTACCCTTAAAGTAAAAGTGAGCACTAATTAATATATGGATCCAAAATGAAAGCAGATGAATTTGCGCCCAAAGTAGATTACGAAGACCTTACTCAAAGGTTGCCCTCTCTGCAAAAAAGAAATTACAGCGACTGGATCCAAAGCAAACTAAAAAGTAAACTCGAAGAAGAAGTTGATCCTGTAATACAAGACGAAGTTTCTAAGTTTGCTTCTTGGGCATGCAAACGCATGAGTATAAAAAATCCTCCAAGAGTTATATTAAGTTTAGATACAGATAAAGCACAATCAAATCCTGCAACAGGGCAATTTGTGTTAGATGACGATAAAATTTGGGTTTACGCTAACAATAGAAATTTAGTTGACATCTTAAGAACCGTTTTTCACGAATTAGTTCATTATCGTCAACATGAATTGGGTATGATTGACCCCGGCGATAGTTATCCAGGTAGCCCAATTGAGGCTATGGCAGACATGCTTTCTGGAAAATATATCAAGATTTACGGCAAGAAAAATCCTCACATTTTCCAATAAAAGTTAATATCTCTCGTTGCTAGTATAAGTAATTATGCTACTATGATTTTCTATTGGGCACCAAATTGCTTGACCTCTCTACTAAATTCACTTATAATGTATCAACATCTTGGAGAATACTATGAAAAAAGCAGATAGGCTAGAATGGTTAAAAAATGAACATTCTAAACTAGATAAGCAAGTGCAATTGATGGAACAAAATTATGCTTATCAAGAAGACATTGTTTATTTTAAAAAGAAAAAACTAAAAATCAAAGATGAAATTCAACAACTACAAAAGGAAATACAATGAGCAGAACTTTTAACAACGAAGGAAAAATTAAACTAACGCAATTGATTAATGAAGGCATGTCAGTAATGCATGAGATTGATTCTTTAAACGAAGGATTAAATGATACTGTTAAAGCAATTGCAGAAGAATTAGAAATCAAACCCAGTGTTTTGAAAAAAGCAATTAGAGTTGCACATAAATCAAAATTATCTGAAACAAACCAAGAAAATGAAGAACTGAATACTATTTTGGAGACTGTAGGTAAAACTCATTAATGTCTTACGTTGATGCTATTTACAACCGAGACAAAGATCGGATTTTTGTAGTAGAACGTTCAACGGACGGGATTCGCCATTACCAGGAATATCCTGCAACATATACATTTTACTATGATGATCCTAAAGGAAAACATCGTAGTATTTTTGGCGACCCCGTCTCTAGGTTTTCTACTAAAAAAAGATCGGAATATGAAAAAGAAAAAAGAATACACAGTAACAAAAACTTGTTTGAAAGTGATATCCCTGTAGTATTCAGGTGCTTGAGTGAAAATTATTTAAATGCAGAACCTCCTAAACTGCACACAGCGTTTTTTGATATTGAAGTTGATTTTGATGCTGAAAGAGGATTTGCTCCTACTAATGATCCATTTAGCCCGGTTACAGCAATCGCATTATACTTAGATTGGTTAGATAAACTAATATGCTTAGCTATTCCTCCTAAGCACATGAGCGATGAGACTGCACAAGAACTAATTTCTGAGTTTCCAAATACTTTTTTATTTAGAAATGAAGTTGAAATGTTCGAAACATTTTTTGAACTGATTGACGATGCAGATGTATTAACTGGCTGGAACTCAGAAGGCTTTGATATTCCGTATCTTGTAAATCGCGTAACACGAATTATGAGTAAAGATGATACTCGTAAGTTTTGTTTGATGGGAGAAATGCCCAAAATGAGAACTTACGAACGATTTGGCAAAGAAGAACAAACTTTTGACTTAGTTGGAAGAATTCATATGGATTATCTTCAACTATACAAAAAGTATAATTATGAATCTAGGCACAGCTATTCTCTTGATGCCATTTCAGAAATGGAGTTAGGTGATGTAAAAACTCCATATGAAGGAACATTAGATCAATTATATAATAAAGACTTCAAAGAGTTTATTAGATATAACAGACAAGACACTATGCTGGTTGCTAGGTTACACGAAAAACTAAAGTTTTTAGATTTAGCTAATGCAATAGCACATGAAAACACTGTACTAATTCCAACTGCTATGGGTTCGGTAGCTATGATTGAAATGGCTATTATGAACGAGGCGCATGAACGCGGGGTAGTTGTTCCAGATAAAAAACGCAAAAGTTCAGACGAAGACGCTTCGCCGGCAGCCGGAGCATATGTAGCATATCCAAAGAAAGGAATTCATGAATGGATAGGCGCCGTCGATATTAACTCACTATATCCTTCTACGATCAGGGCACTTAATATGGCTCCTGAAACTATTGTGGGACAAGTTCGTCAAACACTAACTGAACGTTACATGCAAGAAAAAAGCACATCTCTAAACAAAACAAAAACGTAAAAAGAAAAACGGTGATGATGCCGACGCAGTAACTGGTTCAGTGCTATGGGAAAACTTATTTGGTTCGCTTGAATACACTGCGATTATGAATCAAGAAAAAGGAACTATGCTGACTATCGATTATACAGATGGCAGAACAGAAGAAATGTCAGCCGCAGAAATTTGGAAAATGATTTTTGATAGTCACAAGCCTTACATTCTTTCGGCAAATGGAACAATCTTTACTTATGAAAAAGAAGGCGTGATTCCTGGATTGTTGTCGCGTTGGTACACAGAACGACAATCCATCCAAAAACAAGCACGAGATGCATATGGAACTGACAAATTTGAATATTACGATAAGCGTCAGTTAGTTCGTAAAATTTTGCTTAACTCAGCATATGGCGCATTGTTAAATGAACATTGTAGATTTTACGATAAGCGTTTAGGACAATCTGTTACACTGACTGGCAGACAAATTACTAAACACATGATGGCTGCTGTTAATGAAATTATTGTAGGCAAATATGAACACGATGGCAGTGCTATTGTATATGGTGATACTGATAGCGCCTACTTTACAGCATATCCTGCTCTTAAAGAGCAAATCGAAAAAGGAGAAATCGACTGGAACAAAGAAACCGCTATCGCCTTATATGATAGTATTTCAGAGCAAGCAAATGATACGTTCCCTACATTCATGGAGCAAGCATTTCATTGTCCTAGAAAAAATGGAGAGATTATTCAATCGGGCAGAGAGGTAGTTGGCGATAGAAGTTTGTTTATTACTAAAAAGAGATATGCAATTAACATTATCGATAAAGAAGGCAAACGCACAGATATAGACAAGCCTGGCGAAATTAAAGCAATGGGACTTGATTTAAAGCGAGCAGATACTCCCAAATATGTGCAAGAATTTTTAATGTCTGTATTAGAATTAGTTTTGGCAGGTGGTACAAGGGAAGAAGTTATTGAAAAAATTAAAGATTTCAAAAACGAGTTAAATGCGCAAGATGGTTGGACAAAAGGAAGCCCTAAAAGTGCAAACAAAATCACGTATTACGAAGAGTTAGAAAAGCGAAGCAAAACAGGAAAAGCCAATATGCCAGGTCATGTAAGAGCCGCAATTAATTGGAATTATTTACGTGAACTTAATAACGATCAACATTCGATGAAACTAGTAGATGGGATGAAAGTAGTTGTTTGTAAACTTAAATCAAACCCTCTTAACTTTACTAGTATCGCTTATCCTACTGACGAATTAAGATTGCCAGATTGGTTTAAACAATTGCCGTTTGACGACAAAGAAATGCAAAAAACACTAGTAGACAAAAAAATCGAAAACTTGCTTGGTGTTCTTAAGTGGGATTTAGAATCTAATACCAACGTTGACACTACTTTTGATGATTTATTTGTTTTTTCATAAATACAAATGGATTGGATAAAGGCAGCAAATGACGTATAAATTATACTACGACACTCTTCCTGGAAATAAACTTATGATAAACAGGTTGAGCCGCCATATAAAAGATTTTACTTCTGGTCTCTGGAGAGGCACATCTGTAATACAGGACATGATGACGGTTCTAGGAATCGATTATAAATGGACTAACAATGCCAAGGATCCAGAAGCCATAGTAGTCATTGAAGTGGAAAGTCAACCTCCTGAAATTTTACATAAAGTTATTAATATGGCTAGCAATACATATAAAAAATGTATTGTAGCATGCACGACAGAACAACCGTGTATGGAAACAATAGAGGCACTTCCCAGTTTACAAAAGTTACATCCCAACGTTCTTATAACTTTTGGAGGTAACCCTGAACTTAATTTTAAATCAAGTAATATGGTTTTTTATCCTTATTATCTGCTAAAGCCTTTTATTTTTGACATCTCAGTTAAGTTGCACAATCATTTAAACTGCAATGGATTAACTTCATCAAAGCCTTATATCTTTAATCATTTATCTAGAATGTGGGCAAGAGAAAAATATCATACTCACTATACGATTATGAATCATTTTGAGCGAAAATATGATAAAGATCGTGGATATGGGGCAATGCTATCATATAGGCCTATTAACTTTCTTGGCGATGCGGGAGATAGGCACCAAAGGGCCGTTGAAGGTTTAAAATATCTAGCTATTGAGAATGATAAAAGAGGAGATGATCCATTAACAAGAGGGCTGTACAAAGAACTTTATCCCACCAAAGACTATATAAACAAAGCGGACCCAAAACACCCAGATCATTATAAGTGGTTGAAATTAGATAATGATCCGATGTATGATAGCGAAGGCAAAATGCTTGATGTAGGGATGCGGGACCTTGCACACCCTATAGGAGTTTATTCAAGAAGTCATATCGCACTAGTAACTGAAATTGAGTGCGGTGAATGGGATAGCACTTATTTGGCAAAAGGTCTTGGATTTAGTCATGAAAATCCTAACCCATTAACTATAAAAGAAAAAAGCAAATCTACCCCTACAACGGTTTTTAATAGTTTCATATCGGAAAAAACTGTTCAGCCTATTTTAAACAAGCAAATTTTTATTGTTGGGAATACCGACTTGATAAATGGTAGTTATAATACAGATTTTTTAAAACGTTGTTTGGGATTTGAGTTATTTGAAGAAGTATTTGATTACCAAGATATAGAAAACGAAAACAAGTTTTTAACGACTGCTAAGGTTATAGAACAATTAAACGACTTTAAAGAAGAAGTTATTTTTGATAACGCTAGAGTTCTGGGAGAAAAACTGCATTATAACAGAGATTTAATGGCAAACCCAAATAGTGAGCTAAGACAAAAATTAAAAAAATGGTTTGTTGAAGATTTATTAGATAAGTTTTTAGAAATGGACTCGTAGTTTCTAAAATGTACAAATTATACTACGACACGGTGCCCGGAAATAAGTTGCTTTTTAATGATCTTAATAGCAAGATTGGTAATTATTCTTCGGGACTTTGGGGTAGAACTGGAGTAATACACGATATGATGTCTATCTTAGGCATCAATTATAAATGGACCAATGACATTAAAGACCCAAGTGTTATTCCTATCATAGAAGTAGATAGTCAGCAAGCAAAAGCATTTCATAATATTGTAGAAATAGCTAGTAAAAAATTTAAAAAATCTATTGTAGTTTCCACGACAGAAGCCCCCACAGTTGAAACGATAAATTTATTACCAAAATTAAAATACTATTTTCCTAATGTGCTATTAGTATTTTTAGGAAATCCAAAGTTAAATTTTCATTCAAGCAACATAGTTTTCTATCCATTTTTTTTATTAAGCCCTTTTGTTTTTAAAATGTCAGTAGAAACACATTGTTACGAAAATTGTAATTATTTAACATCAAAAAAAGGACATATCTTTAATCATTTGTCTAGGATGTGGTCACAAGACAAATATCACACACACTATACAATACAAAAATATTTTAAAAACAGACATCATCCAGAAAAACAACCTGGCTGTATTCTTTCTTACAGACCAATAAACTATACAGAGATCGAGGATAGAAAAAAAGCTGACCTAGAATCTCTTACACATGTAATAAGTAAAAACAATCAGCGCATCGAAGAAGAAAAAACAAAACGTTATGAAAAACTTTATCCTACAGAAGATTATCTTGCATGTGCAGATGTTAATAATACCAAATGTTTTCCTTTGATGCAATTAGAAGATGATCCAATGTATGATACTCAAGGAAATGCGATTTCTTTAGTAGGAATGATGAAGTTGAAACATCCGAATATAATTTATACAGAAAGTCACATTTCTTTAATAACTGAAAATGGGTGTTGTTCGTGGGATTCTCGATATTTAGCAGAGGGACTTGGGTTTAGTCATGAGAACCCTAACCCAGAAACAGTATGTATCCACAATAGAGTACCCAGAACTAAAACCTTTAATCACATTATTTCCGAAAAAACCGTTCAGCCTATCTTAAATGGACATATTTTTATCGTAGGCAACGTTGATATGAGCAACGGTAAATATCATACTAATTTTCTTAAAAAGATTTTAGGATTCCAATTATTTGAAGAAGTTTTCGATTACAGATCGTTGGAAAATGATAGCAGGCACTTGTTTACCTATAATGTAATAAATCAATTGAATGATTTCAGAGAAGAAGTCATTTTTGATAATTCTAAAATTTTAATAGAAAAAATTCAACACAATAAAGATTTAATGATAAATCCAAATGGCGAACTAAGAATAAAATTAAAAAAATGGTTCATTCAAGATATACTAAATAAGTTTTTAAAACTTGATCCTTAATGAGGCATGCAATGAACCAATATTTACAAAAGAACTTTAACAACTCTACTTTAGACTATGATCTTAAAAAATATAACTGGCCCAGTTTGATTCTTGAAACCATTCAAAAGAAGTATCCCAACGTAGAATCTTTAGAACACATACATTTATTTTTAGATCGGGAACAAATCTCAGATGCAACAAAACTAGTTTCAGATAGTTTTTTAACTGAGCACATGAGCAAACTTATCGATGATTTCGCACAAGAATACATCTCTCCTTTAATCGGGGGATCCAGATATTTAGTAAAAAGACAACCTACACTAAATCTAGTAGTACCAAACCAAAGCAGGCTAGGAAGAAGACTTCCATTTCATCAAGGAATATTTTATGACAATGGAAGAGGGCAAGGAACTATTTGGATGCCCCTAACAAAATGCTACGAGTCAAATTCTATGTGGGTAGTAGATTTACAAGAAAGTAGAGATTTGACTAAAAAAGTTATTGACAACAAATGGTCTGTTGAAGAGTTTGAAACAGAATGTTTAAAATATGCATGGCCAGTAACATTAGAGCCGGGGCAAGCGCATCTGTTTGCTCAAGAACATATTCATGGTAATGTCGAAAATACCACTGACATTACTAGGCTTGCAATCGATTGGCATGTTTTGATAGAAGGCGAAGAGTATCATAGAAGGTATCCAGGAGCATTCTTTAGGCTTCCAGGAGATTATGTTGATACACCTCAGCCAGATAATAATAAAACTTATATCGGTTATTTATCTCATAATAGTCACTTCGATGCTCACATAGGAAAACATGCACAACGTTGTACGATAGAGCACTATATTGGGCAGCAACAAATTAAACTAAGCGGTTACCAATTTGAAAATGAATACTTAACGCATTTGCCTATTTTTGAGCACTTACTAGAACAGAATATTGATTGTATAGTAGTTTTTAGCATGTATTCTATTACTGATGAGTTATTAAAAAAAGCAATTGACTTAGGAAAAGAAATACACTTTGCTAATGAATACATGATTATGCGAACAGAAAAAGATTTAGAAAAGGCACTTACATATAAAAACTTTGCTATATCTAAAAAAGAAAAATTGCCATTTGAGGAGTAATGTGAATACGCTGAGAGGGGCAAGACCCATACCCGACAAAGAAATTAAAAATTATTATAATAACTTTTCTTTTAATGAAGTATCTTTAGATCATTATAAAGATGCATGGGTATCTTGGATTAACAATACACAATTAAAAAGTATTCAGGGTCTAGAAGCGTTTGGTTATTTCGATTATATTGCTGGCACTAGTCATGCCTTTGATCACTTTGTAATAAAAAATTCTAAAAAGACTATCCTTACCCTCAGAGGAGACTTTCAGTACCATCATTGTATTTCCAAATTTAATAAATTTAAGTACATTGATTATTCGAATGTAAATGATTTAGAAAAAGCAGTGTCTAAAGACCAAAGTTATGCTATGATTATCAGCGTTCCCTTTAGCGATTTGGGTTGTGTTCACCCAGATTTCGATACTATTTTAAAGTTTTGTAGTAAAATGAACATATCGGTTTTATTAGATTTAGCTTATTGGGGAATTAGTAAAAATATTCACATTGATTTAAATAAGTATCCTTGTGTTGATGAAGTAGCATTTAGTCTAAGCAAATCTTTTTATACGTTAGAAAATCACAGAGTTGGAATTAGATTTACAAAACAATATGTTGACGATGGTATTAGCATGCTAAACGAAGTAAAAATGTATAACAAATACAGTATGAGCCTAGGCGTTTACTATATGAATCAGTTTGATCCAGATTGGAACTGGAACAAATACAAAACCAAATACAACGAACTTTGTGTGCAAGAAAATCTAAAACAAACCGACACTGTTATTTTTGGATTAGGAGATAAAGAAAGACATTCTCACTTTAACAGAGGAATACCTGATAACTTTAGAGTTTGTATTAGTGAAGCACTGGGAGATGAAGTATGACAACTCATACACAAATTCCTGATAATAAATCAAAAGTATACGGAGGTGCCTGGAGTGTTCATGATGCAGATGTTGTCAAAAAACGAGATGAATTGCTAAGAGAATTTTCTAATTTTGACTTGGGTAATAGAAAGTTAACACAAAAATTAAAAGAAGATTTTTTTGCTACTTTTAAAGATTGGATGTTCAACGACTTTGATTTTTCGGGAACCGATCTTTATAATAATTGCTGTGTTACAAATGGAACTACTGAGAGTTTTGCACAATTTTATTTAAGATATGGCAATAAAAAAAGATTAAGACTAGCAAAAGGAGAATATTTTTATCAGCAAATGATGAAAAATCTTTGGTATCAAGATAACTTTGCTTGGTTAGATGAAGACAAAATTCGAGAAAACGATTTCGTTTTGATTAGTGTTCCTTTTTCTGATACCGGCTCAGTACCCGATCAGTTAGAAGAAATGCTGTGTGAATGCGACAAACTTCAAGTTCCCGTTATGTTAGATATGGCATTTATAAATCTAACAAATCAAGAAGCACTTAACACAACAATTAATTTAGAACACGAATGCATAGAATATATTGTAAGTTCTTTAAGTAAGGCACTGCCGATAGAAAATTATAGAGTAGGAATAAGACTTCAAAAACAAAAATTTGAAGATCAATTATATGTAATCAACGAAGACAATTATAATTATTTGAATTTTTGTAGCGTTTTTATTGGAACAGAATTAATGAAATCTTTTCCTGCAAGAACACTATTTGACAAATATAGACCAAAACAACTTGAACTATGCAAAGAACTAAACTTAGTTCCTAGTCCTTGTTATATATTTGGAATAGATATCAACAATCAATATCCAGAATATTCTAGGGGAAATAAAACAAATAGATTATGTTTTTCTAGAGTATGGGACAATAGAGCAAAAAAAGAAGGATTAAAAACATGATAGTAAACACTCATAACGATTGGGATCCATTGGAAGAAATTATTGTTGGGCATGCTCATCATGCCAGAGTAACGCTTGACAGGTCTCAGCATAGTTTTAGTTATGCTGATAAAACATGGGACGAAATCAAAGACATGGAAGGCCCTCTTCCCGACTGGGTTATTGAAGAAGCCAACGAAGACATTCAAGGATTGGTAGATGTGCTTGAATCTATGAACGTTAAAGTCCATAGACCAAAAATCATTGATTGGGATAACGAGTTTAGCACACTAGACTGGAAAAGCAAAGGTTGGTATAGTTGGTGCCCTAGAGATTTGATTTTGCCTCTTGGCGATATGCTTATTGAAACACCAAGTCCCACACGTTCAAGGTATTTTGAAACTAGGCTTTATGATGATATTTTATATGAAGCGTTTGAAGATGATGCACTATGGTTTAGTGCCCCCAAACCCAGACTATTAGATGACTTATATGACATCGAAAGTGACGTACGGGGTAGAAGCACTTTATTAGACAAAGAAATTTGTTTTGATGCGCCAAATATTGTTCGCGTTGGTAGAGATTTACTTTATCAAGTTAGTAATAGCGGAAACATGAAAGGATTTAGATGGCTTAAACGTCTTTTAGAACCAATGGGCTATAGACTGCATTACAGTGAACTGTACAGTTATGCACACTTTGACAGCACGATAATTCCTTTAAGACCTGGATTAGTATTATTAAATGGTAGTCGAGTTACGCCAGACAATTGCCCTGAAATATTTAAAAACTGGGACAAAATTTACTTTGATGATTGTATCGCTCAAGGATGTAAAGTTCCCGGCTATCATTCGCCATGTAGTCCATACATAGGATTAAACATTCTTAGTGTAGATGAAAACACTATTATTTGTGATAGTGCTCAAGAACCTTTAATGCGAGAACTAGAAAAATATAATATAACTTCTGTACCAGTTAAGTTTAGGCATGCCATGACACTTGCTGGGGGAATACATTGTACTACACTAGATTTGCGTAGAAGAGGAACATTGGAGAGTTATTGTGATTAACTTTGGACATATAGATTTTAAAATTCTCAAATCTGATTTAGATGAAATCAATTTTAGTGAATGTCAAACTTGCTATCGTCAATATGACGCATTAGAAAAATACTACAATGAACATAATAGCAGTGTTTGGCAAATGTTTGAAGAATCACCAAGTTATATACATGATTTGGCTGATAAGGTACCCCAAAACTTTAAAAATCATGTAGTAAGCGTCATAAGAATTGATCCAGGAAACACTATACCAAATCATTTAGATAAGCATTACAAACTCAAAGAAGAATTTGGTGATGGTGACATAAACAGATTTCTTATTTTTTTAGAAGATTGGAAAAAAGGACATTATTTTGAAGTTCAAGATCAGCCTTATGTTAAATGGAAACAAGGAGACTGGGTTAGTTTTGGTCCAAATGATTGGCATTTAGCGGGGAACATGGGCGATCAACCCCTTTACTGTGCTCAAGTAACAACATTAAAATAATTTTTACTTTGGTTAAATCAATCATTGACTTACGCAATAAAATCCATTATTATACATAGTAAACATACCTAAATACTTTAAAAGGAAATTAAATGAAAGACAATTTACAAGACTTAATTCAACACACTATGGGTTTAGGAGTAATCGAACTCGTTAAGATAGTTGGCACTGATCAAGAAACTGAAATTTCAGCAATTGCAGAGGATAAATCTGTTGTTGTAAATGGTAAGTTTAAAACTCCGGTTGCAGAGTTTATTGGTACATTTGGTATGCCCAACTTGTCTAAGTTAAAAACAATTTTGTCATTTGACGATTATGATGAAAATGCAATCATTAATGTTACTAGAACAAACAAAGATGGTGAAGATGTCCCAACAGCAATTCACTTTGAAACAAGTGCGGGAGATTTTGTTAACGACTATCGGTTGATGTCAAAAAGTATTATCGAAGACAAAGTTCGTAATGTTACTTTTAAAGGCACTGCTTGGAACGTTGAGTTTGAACCTACGGTTGCTGGTATTATGCGTCTTAAAAAGCAAGCATCAGCAAATGCAGAAGAACTTAACTTTACTACAAAAACTGACAATGGAGATTTGAAAATCTTTTTTGGTGATCCATCAACTCATTCGGGAAACTTTGTTTTTCATCCTGGTGTAACAGGAACATTATCAAAAAATTGGATGTGGCCGGTAAAAGTCTTTTTATCTATTATGGATTTGCCCGGTGACAAAACAATTAAAATTTCTGATCAAGGTGCTACTGAAATTACAGTAGACAGTGGTCTAGCAGTTTATCAATTCTTGTTGCCTGCACAAGCAAAATGATCAGAATAACAAGCCATACTAGACCCGTTGTTTGGCAAGTTGAAAACAAACATCTATTACCCAATATTTCAGGAACAGTAAGATGGAACGGCTCTACAGCAGAGTTTGAAGTTTGTGATAATTCAGGTAAATGGCATAGAATAGATCCTACTGTAAGACTTGAATATAATGAAGACACTGCCGAAGTTATAGATTGGGCAAGAAAAAAGATGTTAGAAGAAAAACAATTAAATGAACTAATAGAAAAATATCCTTCTGTACGAGAAGCCAAACGAAACTTAGACTTAACATTAGAGTTAGTAAAAGATGACACAAGCGAATCTAACTGATCAACACAATGATGATTGGGCATTGTTTTTGCCAGCAGTATCTAGTTTTTTTATTTCAGGATTAGGCAGACAACGCGAAGGTCAAGAATATTTTGATCAATCAAGAATTCCTCAAGGGTTCGGCGGTAGTGTAGAAAAGTTAAACTTTCTTAACAGCAGTGAGGGTTTGTACAACTATAAGTGGGGTTTGTACTCGGCAGGTCACGCTAACTTAGACACTACTACAGATAATCCAAGCGAATCTATTATACGCAAGCGTGAAGCCGGAACTTTTATGTTAGGTGATTCTGGTGGGTTTCAAATTATGAAAGGGCAATGGCCCGCTGACTGGAAAGACCCCAATTGTCCCAAAGCCAAAAAGCAACGAGAACTTGTTCTTAGATGGATGGATGAGTATATGGATTATGGCATGTGCTTAGATGTTCCATCGCAAACCGTAAGAAATCAACATTTGTATGACAAACATGGCATTAGCACAATTGACGATGCTAGAAGCGCAACACATATCAACAACGAATATTTTATTCAAAATCGCAATGGCAACTGTAAATTTTTAAATGTTCTTCAAGGACTAACTCACACTCAAAGTGATGAGTGGTATGAAGAAATGAAAAGATATTGTGACCCAAATATTTATCCAGAAAATCATTTTAATGGCTGGGCATTTGGTGGTCAAAATAAAATTGATATTCATTTAATGTTGCGTAGACTAGTTAATATTATTCATGATGGATTGTTAGAGCCAGGCAAACATGACTTAGTTCATTGTTTGGGCACTAGCATTTTAGAATACGCGGTGTTGTTTACTGATATTCAACGAGCAATTAGAAAATATCATAATCCAAATTTAAAAATTACTTTTGATTGCGCATCGCCTTTCTTTTCGGCGGCAAAAGGTTTAGCATACTTTAACACACAAATCGAACACGATAAAAAGTGGACTTATAGTATGGAAAAAACTGCTGAAAATAAAGACTACGCCAATGATACTAGAAAATTCAGTGATGCGGTTTTGCAAGATGGTATTCACGAAATGTTTACAGACAGCCCGATAACAGAAAATATGGTTCTTAAAGACTTGTGTTATCGAGGGCATGGTTTTATTGGTCAACATGGCAAAGAAACAAAAACAAGCTGGGACACACTTTCTTATACTCTTTTACAAGCACACAATGTTTATCAACACATTTGGTCAGTACAAGAAGCAAATCGCAGATACGAACAAGGTGTCAAACCAAAAATGATTATTCATCCTTTTGATGATATTAGTTTTGGTTCTATTGTTGACGAAATCTTTTCGTTAAATGACAGAGAAAAAAGTTTGGCACTGATAGACCATCATAGCGCATTTTGGACACAAATGAAAGCAGGTCAAGGATATAGCGGCAAAAAATCTGTAAATTCTCTAACTATGTTTGAACAGTTATTTGAAACTTCTGGGGAAGAAACAAATGAGCCAGACGATGAGTTTGAGGATAGCGATGATGCTATGAGGGAGATTATAGAATGATTCCTGTTGTTAAAACTGTTCCTGATTTTCGAGTAGACCTTACAAAAATATTTTTGCAAGAAAATGCACTAACTCAAAAAGTTTCTAAAGAACTAACTAATTATGGTGAAGAACATAAAAGTCAGGTGATCAAAAACGCAGATCAAAGCAACCAAGTGTCTAAAATTGAACATGTAGATTTCGTTCACTCTTTTTTAGGAAAAGTATGGGAAAATGCTATTATGTTTTTTGATAGTAGGGTTGATTTTGTAGAACCATATGCACTCAAAAAGTATTCGTTTTCTAGTGGATATTTTAATAATCACACTGACCATTACAAATGTGTTCAAGGAAATATAGATCGTAAATTGACTATGATAGTTCAACTATCAAATGAAAATGAATATATTGGGGGAGATTTAATAGTTGAGGGGAAAAATACACCCAAAACTATTGGAACTGCAATTGTTTTTCCAAGTTTTTTTTCTCATAGGGTAATATCAATCAAATGGGGAATAAGATGGTCACTGGTATCTTTTGCCTGGGGACCAGCATTTTAACTTGTGTTCTAGTGTAACTGAGTAAATAACCATTTTAATTGATTATAAACACAATTTAATATATCATTACAATTAACAAAATAGAGACTATACGATGTCAACGATAACATCTTTAAATCACGAAACGGCATTATTAGAAATGCGTAATAAAATTAAGCACCAAGCGATTCGCATGATTTGGGTAAAATTTCAACGCGAAGGAATCCATTGTTATCCAGCCGCGCTTACAGACCCAAATTTAAAAACTAACGATGAGTATGATGTTAGTTTTTTGGGTCATCCACACAGACATATTTTTCACTTTAAAGTGGGAATTGAAGTATTTCACAACGACCGCGATATTGAATTTATACAATTCAAACGATGGTTGCAAAACTTATATCAAGGAACACTAGAACTTGATTATAAGAGTTGTGAAATGATTAGTGATGAACTGTACGATGCAATCGCTAGTCGTTATCCTGACCGCAACATCGAAATTACTGTAAGTGAAGACGATGAGAACGGTGCAACAATCTATTACAATAAACTTTAACATTATCCGTTTAATTAGGAGTTATAACAATGGCAAGATCAAATAATAATATCCCTAAAACAGCAGATAAAATTTTTGATGATTTAGACAGTTATCGAGATTTTTGTCGAGAGTTTGGGCACGTTTTCAACGAGCGCGATTTGTATGCTCAAAGAAGTTACATTTATCGTCAGTATTTGAAACACATTGCAGGTAAACCAGTAAAAAATAATTGGGACCAAGATTCTAGGCCTAAGTATAGAAAGAGAAATTAATATGCGTAAACTGTTTTACATGGGGTTAGAACCCTACAATGCAAGGTATACACTTCAGTTAACAGACTGGAATACCGAAGTGTTTGAAAAGCGTGGAATTGATTTTGAAATCGTTCCCGGAGAAACACTTGATGCGAGCAAGCAAATTGTAACAGGGCAAGTACTAGATGCACATGGAAGATCATACTTTAGTATGAGCCAAATGATGAATCTAGTTAAAATGATGCGAGAAGGCGAAGTCACTGGCGAAGATGTTATCTTTTTTGAAGACATGTTTCAGCCCGGCTTTGAATCATTGCCTTATATTTTAGATCAAGTGTCAGAAGATATGCGTCCAAGAATTTATGTTCGTTGTTTAGCGCAAACTGTTGATCCAGATGATTTTGTTCATGTATGGGGAATGTATCCCTGGATGAGTTTGTACGAAAAAATGGTTAGCAAAGTAGTAGATGGTGTTCTTGCTACAAGCGAAGAAATGGTAGCACATATTAAAGTTGCAGGCTGGGAAGTTCCTGTATACAACATTTCTGGTTTAGCATTTAGCAAAAACGAAGTTCGCAATCGATTAACAAACAGTGGCGAAAGTATTAAACCATTTAACGAACGAAAAAACAGAGTAGCCTTTTCTGCACGTTGGGATCAAGAAAAACAACCTGATTTTTATATGGATTTGATTGAAGAATGGTTCAAACAAAATCCCAACTCAGATGTAGAGTTTGCTGTGTTTTCAGGTGCAGAACTGCGTAGTAATAATGATTCGTATATGGAAAGAACGCGGCAACTTCAAGCACAAGGCAAACTTAAAGTATATGAAAACTTAGATAAAAACGATTATTACTTACTGCTTAATGACACTAGAGTTGTCTTTAACTGTGCTTTACAAGACTGGGTAAGCAATACAGTAAGTGAAGGAGATGCATTGGGATGCAATGTATTGTTTCCTGCATATCGCAGTTTTCCAGAAACTTTTGCCAATGATCATGAAAGATTGTATGTGCCGTGGTCTATTGGAGATGCGATCAATAAACTAACAAATTTATTAGATAAGCAACATTCTAATGTGGGCAAAATCAGCGATCACACTAGCGGAACTGTTGATAGAATTTGTGACATTTTAGAAGGCAAGGGTCAGCATTTGTTAAGAGTTCAAAATGACTATCGGAAACATACAAGAGAGGCAAAATTTTAATGAGAATTGAACGTGATCTAAAGTTAGATTATTGTGATGTCTTGTTCAGACCAAAGCGCAGTACAATAGGTAGTCGAAAAGACGTAAATTTAGTTCGTGATTACACTTTTCGCAACAGTGGTCAAACTTACAATGGCATTCCTATCATTGCTTCAAACATGCACGGTGTAGGAACTCTTGAAATGGCACAAGAACTAAGTCAACATGGTTTATCAACTGCTTTGTGTAAAGATTTAAACAAAGAACCTTACAAAACTATTTCTGACAAAAACCAAGGTGTTATCTTAAGCACGGGTGTTTCAGAACAAGACAGAAAAAATCTTGAAGAAATGTTGTACAAAAATCCGCATGTTAATATGATTTGTATTGATGTAGCGAATGGATATTCAGAACGTTTTCTCGACACAGTAACATATTTTCGTGAAAAATGGAAACACCTTACTATTGTTGCGGGCAATGTAGTAACAGCAGATGTAACCGAAGAATTAATTCTTCGCGGTGCTGACATTGTGAAAGTTGGTATCGGCAATGGCTCAGTATGTACTACAAGAATCAAAACGGGCGTTGGTTATCCACAACTAAGTGCTGTTATCGAATGTGCAGATGCCGCACACGGTCTTGGTGGTCATATTATCGCCGATGGCGGATGCACAAGCCCTGGTGATGTTGCCAAAGCGTTTGGTGCAGGGGCTGACTTTGTAATGCTTGGTGGCATGTTAGCAGGTTGTGATGAAGGTATAACGAGTGCTGTCGTTAATGGTACTGTTAAATTTTATGGCATGAGTTCAAAAGCCGCTCAAGGTGATTCATTTGAAAATTACCGAAGTAGTGAAGGTCGTGTGGTTGAGGTATCATATAAAGGACCAGTTAAGAATGTTGTCGAAGATATTCTTGGGGGNGTTCGGAGNACTTGTACATACGTTGGAGCNCGATCATTAAAAGAATTAAGNAAAAGAACCACGTTTGTGCAAGTCAATCGACAGTACAATGATGTATATGAAACAAACACAGTAGGAGAATAATTTGAATGTTTTAACAAATAGGTGTAAGTAAATTGTGTAATTATTATATGTATGATAAATACTTATGTCACACAACGGTGACAAACTATAACAACAATCCGTGTAAGGAAGGAGCTAAAATTGAGTTATAATAAAACAAAAACCGATCCCGAACTGGGTCAAAAAGTCCACGAATATCTAGTCAAAATGGGAGTTGAAACTCCTCAAGATTCAAAATCTTCTTTGCTTGAGCGTAAAGAAAAAATCGCTATTATTGAAGATCATTTTACTGAAATCATGAAAACACTTGGGTTAGACTTGAACGATGATAGTCTAATGGAAACTCCCAAGCGTTGGGGAAAGATGGCAGTAAACGAAATCTTTTGGGGACTTGATCACGAAGCATTTCCCAAATGCACAACAGTTGAAAACAAAATGCAATACAACGAAATGGTTGTAGAGCGCAATATTAATGTGCAATCAAACTGCGAACATCATTTTGTAGCAATCGACGGTGTAGCAACTGTTGGTTATGTTCCTAAAAACAAAGTTCTTGGTTTATCTAAAATGAATCGTATCGTAGAATACTTTTCAAAAAGACCGCAAATTCAAGAAAGACTTACTGAACAAATTTTTCACGCATTGCAATATATTTTAGAAACTGACGATGTTGCAGTATTAATCAATGCAAGCCATATGTGTGTTAAGTCTAGGGGTGTAGAAGACACTGGCAGTTCAACTGTAACCGTTAGATTAGGTGGAGGTTTTAAAAGTGATCCAGCCGCTAGAAATGAATTTTTAAGTCTTGCTAGAATGGAAGGTTAATTATGGGTTATCAAAAACCAACGCTTGTTGATGCTTATCAGCAAATTAACAAAGCCAGCGCAGAGATGAATAGTTCGTATAATGATGGTTTTACTTCTTGGCATGTAAAACAAGACCTGTATCAATTATATTTTCATTTACAAAAAGTTTTGAAAGATGCACCTGATTTTGGCAGTATAGAAAGTGAATGGCTAGATGAGCATTATAAAAACGAATTTTGGAACAAATTAAAAAAGTAATCTTTAACAGAGGTCTTGGCGTCACCCCTCTAATAAAATTCTGCCGCCACACTAAACTTAGGAGATAAAAGATGACACAATATCAACCAGTACAATATAAGTACACCAGTACAAAAGAATATGTTGATGCGTTTCCTTGCGCGTATCGTCAATGGCGAGCAGACTCGCATTGTAATTTAATTCACGGATATAGTTTTTCTATTAAACTTTATTTTGGTACAAACGACTTAGATTTCAGAAACTGGGCCGCAGATTACGGTGGCTTAAAAGAGTTGAAAGAAATGCTAGAAGACCAATTTGATCATACGTTACTAGTTGCTGAAGACGACCCCGAAATCGAAACTTTTAAAATGTTGTCAGAAAAAGGATTGGCTAAATTAAATATCTTGCCTAAATTAGGTTGCGAATCATTAGCAGATCAAATTTATCGTTACATTAACGGTGTTTATATTCCTGACATGTGGGGACCATCTGAAGCCGAGCGCCTTTGGTGCTATCGTGTAGAAGTTCGCGAGACACAGGCAAATATGGCATATCGCGAAGGACATCGCGAGTGGAATGAAGAATTGTTTTGATGATGAAAAAAATAGACAAAAAAACATTTTTAACTAATGCCGATGTTGAGCATTATGTACAAGACATTCTTAGGCAAATTGCGTTAGATGGTTTTAAGCCTGATTATGTAGTTGGTATTACTAGAGGGGGAGTAGTACCTGCGTTAATGATTAGTCACTATCTTAATGTACCAATGCAAACACTTAAAGTTTCGTTAAGAGATAATAACGATTGTGAAACAAACTGTTGGATGGCTGAAGATGCTTTTGGATATATTGCATACGAAGATCAAAAAACATATAAATCAAGGTGGGATATTGATGCTAGAAAAAATATTTTAGTTGTTGATGATATCAATGACAGTGGTGAAACTATCAAATGGATTAAACAAGACTGGCAAAGCAGTTGTATGTCAAACGAAGAATATGCTTGGATGAGCATTTGGGATAATACTGTTAAGTTTGCTACTATTGTTAACAACGAAGCCAGCGATTACAAATCAGTTTCATATACTGGGTTAGAAATCAACAAATTAGAAGATCCTACGTGGATTGTTTTTCCTTGGGAAGAATGGTGGAAATGAAACCCAAACATTACATACCCAAAAAATTGAAATGGAGTAGTCTTTCAGAGTTAAAAACTCACTTAGAAAAAGATACAAATGAAAAAGTAATTCATTTTGACGGATATCAGTTAGTTACCGAAACTACAAGATANGGACTATTTAATGGTAAAATATCTATATCAGACCCGATCATTGATACAATTGGTCAAAATCAGTTTGATTTATAATAACAATAATGTTATAGTGAACACATAATGTTGCAAATTTATACTTACTATCAGGAATATAATATGATTGAAACTATTATAGGTTTCTTTATTGGTGCATCAATTCTTTTTGCGCTAGGTATTGCAATTTACGGGCAGTATTTACTACTAAAGGACCGAGATGAATATAGAAAAAGATTTAACATTGACCCTTGGAGACACGGATGGGAGAGATTCAGTTTTGACGACCAACGAGAAAAAGAAGAAACAAAGC